>Peterbilt_p2__coassemble_631_pt1 | contig 23674 bp, 21 predicted proteins | sample Peterbilt_p2__metabat2_high_PE_039 | metagenome-assembled genome bin Peterbilt_p2 | reverse complement strand
GTCAGGCAATCACAAGAGCGATTGCAGACCAGGCGAGAACCATCCGTATTCCGGTACACATGGTAGAAACTATTAATAAATTAATCCGTGTATCCCGCCAGCTTCTTCAGGAGCTTGGAAGAGAGCCGCAGCCAGAAGAAATTGCAGAAGAGATGAATATGTCTGTGGAGCGTGTCAGAGAAATTCTGAAAATTTCTCAGGAGCCGGTTTCCCTGGAAACACCAATCGGTGAAGAGGAAGACAGCCATCTGGGAGACTTCATTCAGGATGACAATGTACCGGTGCCTGCGGATGCAGCAGCATTCACACTGTTAAAAGAGCAGCTGGTAGAAGTTCTTGGAACACTTACAGAGAGAGAGCAGAAAGTTCTCCGCCTGCGTTTTGGATTGGATGATGGAAGAGCCAGAACACTGGAGGAAGTAGGAAAAGAATTTAATGTAACAAGAGAACGTATCCGTCAGATTGAGGCAAAAGCCCTGAGAAAACTCCGTCACCCAAGCCGCAGCCGCAAGTTAAAAGATTATCTTGACTAAGGATGAAAAGCATGAAGGAAGTACAGATTTCCAGAAGATTAAAAACAGTAGCAGGACTGGTGGGACAGGACATGGTACTGGCAGATGTGGGATGTGACCATGGATATATTCCGATTTATTTAATGCAGAAGCGTCAGATACCGAAAGCCATTGCCATGGATGTGAATGAAGGGCCTCTTTTGCGTGCAAAAGAACATATCCAGGAATGGGGATTGGAAGCATACATAGAAACACGGCTTTCCGATGGTGTGAAGGCTTTACAGCCAGGAGAAGTCCAAAGTATTATAATCGCAGGAATGGGCGGTCCGCTGATGGAGAAAATTATCCGGGAGGGAAAAGCAGTTTTTGACGAAGCCCGGGAACTGATTCTCCAGCCCCAGTCAGAAATCGAGGAATTCCGAAGATTTCTGGCAAAGGAGGGATTTTCTATCGTGTCAGAAGATATGGTAGAAGAAGATGGAAAATATTATCCCATGATGAAAGCAGTCCACGGTACCATGGTTTATGATTCTGTGGCAGAATACCGTTATGGCAGAAACTTACTGTTGCACAGACATCCTATTTTGAAAGAGTTTTTGCAGCGGGAGCAGAAGAAGGCAGAGGAAATCAGGGAGCGGTTAAAAGATTCGGATACTCCTTCTGCGAAGATGCGGAGAGCCCAGATGGAAGAAGAGGAAAACATCAGAAAAGAGGCACTGGCTTACTATGAAATGTAAAGAAATCATTGCAAAAATAGAAGAAACGTATCCAAAAGAAAGGGCGGAATCCTGGGATAATCCAGGACTTCTGGTGGGAGATGAGGAACAGGAAGTAAAGAAGGTTTTTCTGGCTCTTGATGTGACGGATGAAACCCTGGAGGCTGCCGTACAGGCAGGGGCAGACCTGATGATCACCCATCATCCTCTGATTTTTTCCGGCATGAAACAAGTGACAGCACAGGATTTTATCGGAAGAAGAATTATCAAACTGATTCAAAATGGTATTTCCTATTATGCCATGCACACAAATTTTGATATCCTTGGAATGGCAGAATTAAGTGCAGATTATTTGTGTCTTTCAGAAAGAGAAATCCTGGAAGTGACGTATCAGGGAGAGACCACGGAGGGACTTGGCCGTGTGGGGCTTCTTCCAAAAAACATAACGTTAAGAGAATGTGCATCTTTTGTAAAACAGCAGTTAAACCTTCCATTTGTGAAAATATACGGAAATCCGAAGGAGCAGGTGAGAAAGGCTGCTGTCTGCACCGGTTCCGGGAAAAGCCTGATCAAAGATGTCATAAAATGCAAAGCACAGGTGTACATTACAGGAGATGTAGATTACCATTCTGCCATTGATGCAGTGGCTCAAGGGGTAAATATCATCGATGCCGGACACTATGGAACAGAATATATCTTCATGAATCACATGAAACAAGAACTGGAGAAGTGGCTGCCCGGGCTGGAAACAGAAACCATGCAGATTGTGCATCCCTGTGAAGTTCTTTAGGAAAGGAGCGGACAGATGAATCAGAAAACATTAAAAGTTAAGATTCTTGGTAAAACAAAGGAATATCCTTACGGGATTTCTTATGGGGAAATCGTGGAGGAATATCAGGAAAGCAGCAGATATCCCATTGTCCTGGTGATGAAAGATGGGAAACTATGCGAACTTCATAAAAAGTTAAAGCGTGACGGTGTTCTGGAGTTTGTTACTACAGGAGATGAAATCGGCCATAAAACTTATAAAAGAAGTGCGTCACTGCTTTTGCTAAAAGCAGTCTATCATGTGGCTGGACGGAAAAATATTAAAAATATTGTGCTTCATTATTCCGTGGCATCCGGTTATTACTACACCATTGATGGGAATGTAGAGATTACAGAGGAATTTCTGGCACAGGTAAAAGCGTACATGCGGGAGCTTGTGGAGAGAAAAATACCCATTTTAAAACGTAGTGTGGGAACTAGCGAAGCTATTGAAATTTTTCATGAACACGGTATGTACGATAAGGAAAAGCTGTTCCGGTTCCGCAGGGGTTCCAGGGTAAATATCTACAGCTTAGACGGGTTTGAAGATTACTTTTACGGTTTTATGGTGAATCATACAGGATACCTGAAATATTTTGAGCTGTATCCATACGATACCGGTATGGTGCTCCAGCTTCCGGAACGCTCAAATCCTCAGGAAGTGCCGCCTTTTATCCCAAAACCAAAGATTTTCCAGATACAAAAAGAATCAGAGCGCTGGGGAGAGATGATGCAGGCAGATACCGTAGGTGCCTTAAATGAACAGATTGTCAGCAAAGGAGCCAGCCAGCTTCTTCTGGTGGCAGAAGCCCTTCAGGAATCCAAGATTTCCCAGATTGCAAGAACCATTGCAGAAAACAAAAATAAAAAGTTTATCATGATTGCAGGTCCGTCTTCTTCGGGAAAAACAACATTTTCTCATAGACTGAGCATTCAGCTTGCAGCTCATGGATTAAGACCGCACCCAATTGCTGTGGACAATTACTTCGTGAACCGGGAGGATACTCCGCTGGACAGTGAAGGGAATTATAATTTTGAATGTTTGGAAGCTATTGACGTGAAGCAGTTTAATGAAGATATGACCCGGCTGTTACAAGGGGAAGAAGTAGAACTGCCTTATTTTAATTTCAAAACAGGACAGAGGGAGTACCGTGGAAATTTCATGAAGCTTGGAAAAGAAGATGTACTGGTCATCGAGGGAATCCATTGCCTGAACGACAAACTAAGCAGCAGCCTTCCTACTGAAAGCAAATTTAAAATTTATATCAGTGCTCTGACACAGTTAAATATTGATGAGCATAACAGGATTCCGACTACAGATGGAAGACTGATCCGCAGAATCGTAAGAGATGCCAGAACCAGAGGCACTTCTGCAAAACAAACCATTGCCATGTGGAATTCTGTCCGCAGAGGAGAGGAAGAAAATATTTTCCCATATCAGGAATCCGCAGATGTCATGTTTAACTCTGCCTTGATTTATGAGCTTGCGGTGTTAAAGCTGTATGCAGAACCGCTTTTATTCTCCATTGGCAAGGATGAACCAGAGTACAATGAAGCAAAACGTCTTTTGAAATTCCTGGATTACTTCCTTGGAGTGCCAAGTGAATCCATTCCGTCTAATTCCATTCTCAGGGAATTTGTGGGAGGCGGATGCTTTGATGTATAAAAGGTTTGCTTTTTTTTAGATTATGTGCTAGAATAACCCCTGCATTATAAGTAGAATAAATAATCGCGGCTGACAGGACCGAAAGGGGTCAGGTGAGGAAAGTCCGGGCTTCACAGGGCAGGATGCCAGATAACGTCTGGTGGAGGTGACTCCAAGGACAGTGCAACAGAAATGAACCGCCGGAAGCAATTCCGGTAAGGGTGGAAGGGCAGTGTAAGAGACTACCGCCTCGCTGGTAACAGAGAGGGCACATGTAAACCCCATCCGAAGCAAGACCGAATAGAAAACATTGTGGCTGCCCGTCACGTTTTCAGGTGGGTCGCTAAAGCCTGCTGGCGACAGCAGGATTGGATAGATGATTATTCACGACATAACCCGGCTTATCGTTCTGCTTATGATAGAAAAAGAGGAATCCACGGAACTTTTGCGGTTCGGCAGATTCCTCTTTTTGTTTTTGGATAAAAAAACGTTTTACTGCTGCCCCAGAAGATAATCAATAAACTGCTGGGCAGTTCTTCCAGAGAGCCCTCCGTGCTGCAATTCCCAGGCATTGGCTTTTTGGAGCAATTCCTGTTCCTCCATCTGGACACCGTGGCGTTTTGCCAGAGTCAGCACGATTTTCTGAAATTCTTTTTTCTCTGGTGAACCAAAATAAATAGTAACACCAAAACGTGATACCAGAGACAATTTTTCCTGTACCGTATCATTGGTATGTAAATCGTCATTTCTGTCTTCTTTATCACTGAAACGTTCCCTTACCAGATGTCTTCTGTTGGAGGTGGCATAAATCAGAATATTATCTGGTTTCCGTTCCAGCCCGCCTTCAATCACCGCCTTTAAATATTTGTATTCGATTTCAAAGTCTTCAAAAGAAAGGTCATCCATATAGATAATAAATTTATAGTGCCGGTTTTTAATCTGTGCGATCACATCGTTTAAATCCTGGAACTGGTGTTTGTAAACCTCAATGATACGAAGTCCCCGGTCATAATACTGGTTCAGAATTGCTTTGATGCAGGAAGATTTTCCTGTGCCGGCATCTCCGAAGAGAAGACAGTTGTTGGCAGGCTTTCCGGCAAGGAAGGCTTCTGTGTTGTCAATGAGTTTTTTCTTGGGAATGTCGTATCCAATCAGGTCGTCAAGATGTACATGGGCAATTCTTGTAATCGGGACAATATTCACCTCATTGCCGGTTCTATTATGCTCCAGGCGGAAGGCTTTGTGAAGGCCAAGTTTTCCCACACCGAAATCTTTATAAAAATCTACCATATGTTTCATAAAATCTTCCGGGGTAACCGACTGAGCCAGAAGCTGGCTTAATGTACACAGACGGTTCCGGATCCGCTCATTAAACAGTTTTCCGCGGCTGTTCCCACTTTCATAATGATTAATCAGATTGCAGCAGGAGGCAGTACCGTAAAAGTTTTCAAAAGCAGTAAATTCCAGGTTGTATAACTCTTTGAAAATAGCAAAATCATGCAGTGCCAGTTCGTTCAAGCTGCCCTTTGCCAGCCCTGTAATCTCGCAGGAGGTACTGAAGGCGTTTTCATGATTTACCAGCAGGTAGGTCAGGTAATTGTTCCACAGGTTCCCGGTAAATCCATAGGCATTTGCCATTTCTACCAGACGGTTGACACAGCTATAGAAGAGTGGTTTTGACTTTGCCGGGTTTTCCGGTTCGTTGCAGCACATTTCCAGGGCTTTTGCCATATCCTCCAGGATATCGCCTTTGGCAAAATTCCGGTATAAAATACAATTTTCAATATCAAACATTTCAGTATCCTTCTTTCCTTAGTAATTTCCATGAATCCGAAGATTCTGCACCTCGTTTTCCAGACCCCGGAGTGCATTTTTTACAGCACTGTCATTTAAATTCCCCTCAAAATCTACGAAAAAGCGGTATTCCCAGTTTTGGCTGAGCACAGGTCTTGATTCGATTTTTGTCATGTTCAGGCCATTATAGATCAGGTGGGAAAGACTGCTGTACAGGCTTCCACTGGTGTGTGGAAGTTCAAAGCTTATGCTGATTTTTTTGGCGTCTTTGCAATAGATTTTTTGTTTGGAAACAATGATAAAGCGGGTGGAATTTCCCGGGTTGGAATAGATTCCTTCCTGAAGCACCGAAAGATGAAAATATTCTGCTGCATAAGGACTTGCAATGGCGGCCTGGCTCCTATCCTGTTCCTGTGCCACCTTTTTGGCTGCTTTTGCTGTGTTTCCGTAAGGGTGGATGTTCCAGTCAGGATGAGCATTCAGATAGTCCCGGCATTGCATCAATGCCTGTGGATGGGAGTACACATGCTGAATCTCACACAGCTCTGTTCCTGGCAGCCCCATCAATACATGTTGGCAGGGAATCAGCTGTTCTCCTACAATAACATGGTCATACTGGGTGAGCAGATCGTAATTATCCTGTACAATTCCGGCAGTAGAATTTTCTATGGGAAGAACGGCATAGTCTGCACTGCCGTTTTTGATAGCTTCCATGGCATCCTTCCAGGTATCCACATGGCGGCAGTTTCCTTCATTTCCGAAAAAAGCCATGGAAGCTGCATGGCTGTAGGCACCCTCCACACCCTGGTAGATCACACGGGCATCTTTTTTCTCCAGTTTAGCCACAGGTGTAAACCCTGCAAGGTCTTTAGGATCATAAGCCTGCAAAAGCTGGTACTGGCGTTTCCGGCTGATCGACATGATCTGCTGATAGAGCTGCTGAATCCCACAGCAGTTGAAAGAAGTGTGGGTTTTCTCTCCGAGAGACTGAAGTTTTTCCTGTTCTCTGGCTTCGTCAAAAACAGGTTTTCCTGTTTCTATTTTATAATTTGCGACCTGTTCTGCAATGGACATACGCTTTTCAAACAGTGCGACCATTGCATCGTCGATTTCATCAATTTGTTTTCTTAATTCCTGTAAATCTGGCATGATTTGTCCTTTCTGAAAAAATAAATTACTGCACATTATAATAGCACTGACGCTTTAGTGAGTGCAAGTGTTTTTACAGGAAAACTGGGGAAATAGATAAAAAAATAAGAAGTAAAAGATTGAAGACATATTTTTTGGAGATAGTACAAAATAGAAAAGCAGGGAAAGGAGCAGCAAAATGAAAGGTGATTTTTTAAAATGCGGGGTAATCGGATGGTGTATGGAAATTATCTGGACAGGATTTCATGCAATATGCAGGCAGGAATGGAAGATGACGGGACAGTCCTCTCTTTGGATGTTTCCTATTTATGGCTGTGCGGCATGTATTGGCCCTGTTTCCAGAGGATTAAAGAAAGTACCGGTGTTTTTTAGGGGAAGTTTGTATATGCTGGGGATTTTTGCAGCGGAATTTGGCACGGGGATGCTGTTAAAGCAATATGATCTGTGTCCCTGGGATTACAGTGCATCACCATATAATTACAAAGGCGTGATACGGTTTGACTATGCTCCTGTGTGGTTTTTCACAGGACTTCTGTATGAAAAAATATTATCCGTGAAGGGGTAAAATTGCTTGAAATTACCATAAAACTGTTATATGATAAGAGAAATGCGAAAGCTGAACATACAGGAGGTAATCAATGAGACATTTAATGAGTCCTTTGGATTTATCCGTAGAAGAGTTAGCACAGGTCTTAGATCTGGCTAATGATATTGAAAAAAATCCAGAAAAATATGCCCATAAATGTGATGGGAAAATTTTAGCAACATTATTCTATGAACCAAGTACACGTACACGTTTGAGTTTTGAATCCGCTATGATGCGTTTAGGAGGAAAGGTACTGGGATTCTCCAGTGCAAACTCCAGTTCTGCTGCAAAAGGCGAAAGTGTTGCAGATACAGTACGTACGGTATCCTGCTATGCAGATATCTGTGCTATGCGCCACCCAAAAGAGGGTGCACCTCTGGTAGCTTCCATGGCAGCCAAAATCCCTGTGATCAATGCAGGTGACGGAGGACACCAGCATCCAACACAGACACTTACGGATTTGCTTACCATCCGTTCTCTGAAAGGGAGACTGGATCATATCACCATTGGTCTTTGCGGAGACTTAAAGTTCGGCAGAACCGTACATTCTCTGATCGAAGCACTGGTTCGCTATGAAGGTGTCAAATTTGTTTTGATTTCTCCGGAAGAACTCAGGATTCCTGACTATATCCGTGAAGATGTGTTAAAAGCAAGCGGACATGAGTTCGTAGAAGTAGAACGTCTGGAAGAAGCAATTCCAACTCTGGATCTTTTGTACATGACAAGAGTACAGAAGGAGCGTTTCTTCAATGAAGAAGATTATGTGAGAATGAAAGATTTCTATATTCTGGATAAAGCAAAGATGGCTCTGGCAGGCCCGGATATGCTGGTGCTGCATCCGCTCCCAAGGGTGAATGAGATTTCTGTAGAAGTGGATTCTGACCCGAGAGCAGCCTATTTTAAACAGGTACAGTACGGTGTATATGTCCGCCAGGCACTGATGCTGAGTTTATTGGGAATGGGGGTAGACTTATGTTAAATGTTGGACAGTTAAATGAAGGTGTGGTTCTGGACCATATCAAAGCCGGAAAAAGCATGACCATTTACCATGATCTGAAGCTGGATAAGCTGGATTGCTGCGTGGCGATCATTAAAAATGCCAGAAGTGCAAAAATGGGAAGAAAAGATATTATAAAGGTAGAATGTCCGATCGATACTTTGGATTTAGATATCCTTGGTTTCATTGATCACAACATTACTGTAAATATTATTCAGAACGGAGAAATTGTTGAGAAAAAAGAACTCCATCTCCCAAAAGAAATCAGAAATGTTATCAAATGTAAAAATCCCCGCTGTATCACTTCCATTGAACAGGAATTAGACCAGGTCTTTTTCCTGGCTGACGAAGAGAAGGAAGTGTACCGCTGCAAATACTGTGAAGAAAAATACAGAGGAAGCAGAAATAAATAAAATGCTGCGGAGGAGAGAGCAGAACGGACAGGCACCTGATTATCAGGTGCCTGTTGCGGCTTCCGGGATACTATAAATGGCAAAAAAGGAAGAAAATGCTGGACTTTTCCAAGGAGACAAGTTATTATATTGCAGTGTAGAAGTATATTACATAAGAAGAAAGAAGTAATTAGATAGATTTCTAGGAGGATATGAGATGAAAAAAGTTGTGAAGTTTGGCGGAAGCTCTCTTGCCAGTGCAGAACAGTTTAAAAAAGTAGGAGCCATTATCCGTGCAGACGGAACCAGAAGATATGTGGTACCTTCTGCTCCTGGAAAACGCTTTTCAGAAGATACCAAGGTGACAGATTTGTTATATGCCTGCTACCGTGCCGCAGACCAGACAAAATTCCAGGCTGTGCTTGCAGAGATCAAGAGCCGTTATCAGGAGATTATTGATGGGCTGGGGCTGACACTTTCTCTGGAGGAAGATTTTGGGGTGATTGAAGAAAACTTTAAAAACCAGATTGGTGAGGAATATGCAGCTTCCAGAGGGGAATATTTGAATGGTAAGGTAATGGCAGCATATTTGGAATACGAATTTGTAGATCCTGCTGAAATGATCCGTTTTGACGGAAATGGACAGTTTGATGCGGAAATCACAGAACTTCTGGTACAGAAGAGACTGAAAAACGTAGATACCGCAGTGATTCCAGGTTTCTACGGAGCCAAGGAAAATGGAGAAATCAAGACCTTTTCCAGAGGTGGTTCTGATGTGACAGGGTCCATTATCGCAGGTGCTTTAGATGTGGGTCTGTATGAAAACTGGACAGATGTATCCGGAGTCATGGTCACAGACCCGAGAATCATAAAAGATCCTAAGGTGATTGATACCATTACATACAGAGAACTTCGTGAACTTTCCTATATGGGAGCCACTGTGCTTCATGAGGATGCGATTTTCCCGGTACGTAAGGCGGGAATCCCTATTAATATTAAGAATACCAATGCGCCGGATGATCCGGGAACCATGATTGTAGAAGACACCTGTAAAAAACCACCATATACCATCACCGGTATTGCCGGAAAGAGAGGATTCTGTTCCCTGTTTATTGAAAAATCTATGATGAACTCTGAAATCGGATTTGGCCGTAAAGTTCTCCAGGTGCTGGAAGAACAGGGCATTTCCTTTGAACATGTTCCCTCCGGTATTGATACCATGACAGTGTTTATCCATCAGGACGAATTTACAGAAAAAGAGCAGCAGGTGATCTCCGGTGTACATAAAGCAGTGAAACCAGATTACATGGAGCTGGAGTCTGATCTGGCTTTGATTGCTGTCGTAGGAAGAGGTATGAAATCCAACCGTGGTACAGCAGCAAGGATTTTTGCTGCCCTGGCTCATGCCAATGTCAATGTGAAGATGATCGACCAGGGCTCCAGTGAGCTGAATGTCATCGTCGGAGTGCGTGATGAAGATTTTGAGCCTGCAATCCGTGCTATTTATGACATTTTTGTGGAAACACAACTCTAAAGAATTTATAAAAAACTGGTTTTCTATTGACAAAGAGAACCAGTTTTTTTATAATTTAAGTGTACTAAGACACATAGTACACACAAGACACAAGGAATACAGTGACCGGGAAAGGAGGAAAAAGGTTGATTGTAATTGATTATCAGAACCGGAAGCCTATTTACGAACAGGTAGTGGAGCGGTTTCAAAAGCTGATCGTGACAGGTGCATTGGAGCCGGATACCCAGATGCCTTCTGTGCGGGCACTTGCTACAGAACTTGCCATTAACCCCAATACCATACAAAAAGCCTATACGATTCTGGAACAGAGAGGATTTATCTATCCGGTGAAAGGCCGTGGGAATTTTGTTTCAGGAAACCAGGAGCTGAAAGAGCAGCAGAAAGTTGTATTTTTCCAGAAATTGGGAAGTCTTATAAAGGAAGGGAAGGAAATCGGAGTTTCAAAGGAACTTTGCATTCAGAAGACAGCAGAGTTCTATGAGGAGGGCAGAACATGATAAAAACAGAGAATTTGTGTAAAGCATTTGGCAAGCTCCAGGCGGTTCATAATGTTACACTTTCCATAGCAGATAACTGCATTTTTGGATTAGCTGGTACCAATGGCGCAGGAAAAAGTACCCTGCTCCGTATGCTTTCCGGTGTATTGAAACAGGATAGTGGAAAAATTTCCATGGATGACAGAGAGGTCTATGAAAATCCAGAGGTGAAAGAAGATATATTCTTTTTGCCGGACACAGCGTATTTTTTCCAGAATGCGACCATGAAAGATATGGCGGATTATTATTCCATGTATTATCCAAGATATGACAAGGACAGATTCCATAAACTGGTAAAGAATCTGGGATTGGATGAAAAGCGGAAAATCAGCACCTTTTCCAAGGGAATGAAGAGGCAGGCTTCTTTGCTCCTGGGTGTTTGTTCAGGAACCAAATATTTATTCTGTGATGAAACTTTTGACGGGCTGGATCCTGTCATGCGGCAGGCAGCCAAAAGTATCCTGGCCTATGAGGTGACAGAACGGGAATTTACCCCGGTGATTGCTTCTCATAATCTGCGGGAGCTGGAAGATATCTGTGACCATGTGGGATTGTTACATAAAGGAGGCGTACTGCTCTCTAAAGATGTGGAAGAAATGAAACTACAGATTCACAAAGTGCAATGTGTGATTCCTGAAATACAGGATGAAGAAAAACTGCTGGGAGAACTTGATGTACTGCAAATGGAGAAAAGGCTGTCCCTGCTCACCATGGTGGTCCGGGGAAGCCATGATGAGATTATGACAAAGATTCAGGAGAAACATCCTTTATTTGCAGAGGCAATTCCACTTACATTAGAAGAAATCTTTATTAGTGAAACGGAGGTAGCTGGATATGACATCAAAAAATTATTTATGTAAAAGTATCAAAGAGAATATCCGGAGAAACATGTTTCTTACCATCCTGATTTCACTGGCACTTTTGGTAGTTTTTCCGGTTTACTGTATTACCAGCATGGAAGGTGCAGGTCATATAGAAGCGTATATGGGATTTGACGGCTACCAGAGGATGCTGCTTCACTGCATAGGCCCGGACAGCCCGGCAAGTATCGTGGTAGTGGCTGCTGCGGTTTTATATGCACTGTTAGGGTTTGGATATCTGTATTCCGGGGAGAAAACAGATTTTTACCACAGCCTTCCCATGAAAAGAGAAGCCCTTTATCTGGTATCTCTGGTAAGCAGCCTTATCAGTTTTGTGGTTCCCTATCTGGTTTCCATTGGAATGGCTTACATGATTGGCATGGTGAGTGGGGGAAATTCTCCTTATGTACTGAAAATCACCATGATGGCCATTGGACTGCATCTGCTGTACTTTCTGGTATTTTATACAGGTGCAGTGTTAGCAATACTTCTCACAGGAAACTTGTTTACCGGAGCACTGGGCTTTGCTGGGATTATGTCCTATGGACTGATTCTGAGTGCAGCAGTTACTCATATGAATAGTCGCTTTTTCCATACTCTCAGTGTAGAGTCTCCACAGTTTACCTCCTGGTTTTTGTCACCGGTTGTTATATATGTTAATTCCTGTGTAAGCGGCGCAAATCTGGCGGAAATGTGGAGCGGACAAGGAGTTTTAAGAGGCAGCGGTATTGTAGAACATTACAGAAATGGAATGATTTATGGCGTGGTTATGCTGGTGATACTTTTGGGGCTTAATATCTGGATTTATAAGATTCGCCCATCAGAAAGCTATCACAAAGCCATTGCTTTTCCAAAACTGGAGCCAGTGATTAAAGTGTGCAGCGTGGTTCCCATATCTCTTCTGGCAGGTCTGATGTTCAGTGCGGAGGTGAAGCATGTTTTTCTATGGATGGTAGTTGGAACGGTGGTATCTGCCCTGGTGCTTTCCGCAGCATTTGATTTCCTGTACACACTGGATATCAGAAGTTGTATCAAGCCGAAAGTGACAGATGGCATGATCTTAGCCGTATTGGCACTGGTGGTTACAGGATACCGGATGGATATTACAGGTGTAGATTCTTTCCTGCCGGATAAGGACAAGATTGCAACCATGTCTGTACAGTTAAATAGTATTAGCGATGCATTTAGCTACCCGGAAGGATATTATGGAAGGGATGTACTGAATGAGGACAGGCTGGAATCGTTTGATCCTGTTTACCAGCTGGCAAAGACAGGGGTTGCGTATTATAAACAGAATGATGGAAATGAGGAAGGCAAGATCATGGTTGACGTTGACGTTGCATTCCATATGAAATCAGGAAAAACCGTGTATCGGAACTATTATATTCCAGAAACAGAAGAGGTATTGAAAGCCATTGAAGAAATCTACGATGACTGGGATTACAGAGAAAAAATCATGCCTACTTACTATGCCACAGCAGAAGATATCGATTTCCTTTACGTGATTGACCATATGGGAAGAAGGATGCAGATGGATGTTCCCCAAGATAAACTGGAGATTCTTTATAAAACCTATAAAAATGAATTGGAGTCCATGACATTTTCTGAGAGCAGCAAGCAGCGTGTGATTGGCTATATCAGTGCGGAACAGAAGAGGCAGGATAGTTATAGCAGGGAAGATTATATGGCTACCTGGGATCTTCCAGTATATGAAGGGTTTGAGGAGACAAAAGCCATGCTGGAAGAGCTTGGATATCCGATCAGTGATACCATTCCGGCAGAGGAGGTCTTAAGAATCCGGCTTACCAGTTCAGATGACATGGGAAATACGGAAGAGGAAGTGATTCTGGAAAAGAAAGAAGATATGGAACGCATCCTGGAGGCATTATCTTATGGAGATGGCCGTTACAGGGTAGGCAGCCCTATGGAATATGCGGTCAATGTAGAGATTACCTGGAATGACAGATTCAAGGAACAGTGGAGACCGTTATATCTTATGAACAATGGAACAGTGGATGATATTTTAAAAGAATTGCATATTGACTAACCATTTGCATAAAACAGAGGGCGCCCTGATAAAAGGGGCGCTTTTTCTGATTCAAAGAGCAGAATGGGAAGCTGTCTGTAATGCCTATTAGCCGTTGACAAGAGGCTCTCAGGAAGGGTAAAATAAACATATAAGATGTTCGAAAACAACGAGGATGAAACAAAATGAGCAGATTATTAAAGTTAGAAAACGAAAAAGAATTAATGGCACTTGGAAAGGCATTGTCTTCTGAGAGCAGGATTAAAATATTAGAGCTTTTGCAGGACGGGCCTCTCTGTGTCAATGATATTGCGGAAATCCTTGGGATTCCTGCTTCTTCTGCTGCCCTGAATATCCGGGTACTGGAGGAGGCGGAGCTGATCCGCACAGAATTAAAGCCAGGAGTCCGGGGCTCTATGAAACTGTGTATCCCTCAGGAATTCCAGGTGATGCTGGATCTGGAGAAGAAAGAAGAGCAGCTGGAAGAAGTGATTTCCATGCCCGTAGGCAGTTATGTGGATTACCGGATCACACCCACCTGTGGGATGGTTAATGACGAGGAATATATTGACGGTGAAGATGAACCAAGATGTTTTTATGATCCTAGAAGAATCAGTGCGAAGCTGGTCTGGTTTTCTTCCGGTTATCTGGAATACCGGTTTCCAAATGCGGGGATGCAGAAGGCAGAGGTAAAATCCCTGGAATTTTCCGCAGAGCTTTGCTCAGAGACTGCGGACTATGATCTGGACTGCCCGTCTGACATTACCCTGTGGATCAATGGGTTTGAAGCCGGAACCTGGAACTGTCCTTCTGATTTTGGAGGAAGGAGAGGAAAACTGAATCCTGATTGGTGGGAGGACAAGAACACTCAGTATGGAAACCTGAAACGCTGGTATATTGATGAGAACGGGACATATCTGGACGGGGAGCAGGTAAGTGCCATGGGGATTCATGAATATCGTCTGGCAGAAGGTGCCTATATCTCTGTGAAAATCGGCATCAAGGAGGATGCAGAGCATATTGGAGGGGTGAATATTTTCGGCAGTACTTTTGGCGATTATCCACAGGATCTGGTCATGAAAGTGAAATATGAAAAGAATTTCTAAAAAGGACTTTACAAGCAGGATTTCTGTGTTATAATCACAATATAAACAGAAAAAATGAATTGAAACATGAAATATGTTTTGAAAATAAAGTTAACGGGAGGGTAATAAAATGCAGCAAAAATTATTGGAGAAATTTCAGGAGTTGTTCGGTGGCGAAGGTGATATCCGTTCTTACTTCTCACCAGGCCGTGTGAACCTGATCGGTGAGCACACAGATTACAACGGAGGACACGTATTTCCATGTGCTCTTACTATTGGTACTTACGGAATTGCAAGAAAAAGAGAAGACCGTAAAATCCGCTTTTACTCTGAAAATTTCAGTAGATTAGGTGTGTTTGAGACAAGTCTGGACGACCTGGTTTACCATGAGGAAGCAAACTGGACCAATTATCCAAAGGGCGTAGTATGGGCATTCAAAGAGAAAGGTTATGTGGCAGATACTGGATTTGATTTAGTCATGTACGGAAATATTCCAAATGGTTCCGGGCTTTCTTCTTCTGCTTCTGTAGAACTTCTGATGGGTGTGATCCTGGTTGATATGTTCGGTTTTGAAGGCCTGTCTATGATTGACCTGGCACTTCTTGGACAGTATGCAGAGAACAAATTCAATGGCATGAACTGTGGTATCATGGATCAGTTTGCCATTGCTATGGGAAAAGAAAATCAGGCAATCTTCCTGGATACCTCTGATTTAAGCTATGAATATGCTCCAATCGAAATGAAAGGTGCAAAGATTGTCATTGCAGCAAGTAACAAGAAGAGAAAACTGACAGATTCCAAGTACAATGAACGCCGTGCAGAGTGTGAAGAAGCATTGGCTGATATTCAGAAACAGATGGATATTAAAGCTCTGGGAGATTTGACAGAAGAGCAGTTTGAAGAAGTGAAGGATGCTGTGAAGAATCCGGTGTGCCGCAAACGTGCAAAACATGCGGTATATGAAAACCAGAGAACCATCAAAGCCGTTGCTGCCTTAAAAGCAGGGGATTTAGAGACCTTCGGCAAACTGATGAATGCATCTCATGTTTCCTTAAGAGATGACTACGAAGTAACAGGTAAGGAACTGGATACTTTAGTAGAAGCTGCATGGAAGCAGGAAGGTGTCATTGGTTCCCGTATGACAGGAGCAGGATTCGGTGGCTGTACTGTCAGCATTGTAAAAGAAGAAGCTATTGATGATTTTATTAAAAATGTAGGCGAAATTTACGAAAAAGAGATTGGCTATGCAGCAGATTTTTATGTAGTGGAAATCGGAGACGGAAGCAGAAGAATCGGATAAAGAGAGGGCAGAAGCATGTTAAATAAAAATATCAGAGATTTAGTTGCTTATGGAATGAAAACAGGATTAGTACCTGCCTGTGAAAAAAATTACACCTCAAATCTTCTGCTGGATTTATTCCACGAGGATGAGTATGAAGAGCCTGTGGAAGAACCGGTTTGTGAAGAACTGGAACTGATCTTAAAGGAATTGTTAGATGAAGCAGTAAAAAGAGAAATTATTGAAGACAGTATCGGATACCGTGATCTTTTTGATACAAAAATCATGAACTGTCTTATGCCAAGACCTGCACAGGTACAGGAAACTTTCTGGAAGAAATATGAAGAAAGCCCACAGACAGCTACAGATTATTTCTATAAACTGAGCCAGGACAGTGATTATATCCGCCGTTACCGGATTAAAAAAGACAGAAAATGGACCGTAGACAGTGAGTATGGCACCATTGATATCACTATTAATCTTTCAAAACCGGAGAAAGATCCAAAAGCCATTGCAGCAGCAAAAAATGCGAAACAGAGCAGCTATCCGAAATGTCTTCTTTGCATGGAAAACGAAGGATATGCAGGCAGAATGAACCATCCTGCAAGAGAAAATCACAGAATCATTCCGATTACAGTCAATGACTGCCCATGGGGATTCCAGTATTCTCCGTATGTATATTATAATGAACACTGTATTGTCTTTAATGGACAGCATGTGCCAATGAAGATTGAGAGAAATACCTTTGTAAAATTGTTTGATTTTGTAAAATTGTTCCCTCATTATTTCCTTGGATCCAATGCAGACCTTCCGATTGTCGGCGGTTCTATTCTGAGCCATGATCATTTCCAGGGCGGTCATTATACCTTTGCTATGGAAACAGCTCCTATGGAAGAAATGGTGACAATTCCGGGATACGAAGATGTGGAAGCTGGAATTGTAAAATGGCCTCTTTCTGTTCTCCGAATCCGCAGTAAAGACGAAAAACGTCTGATTGATCTGGCAAGCCATGTACTGGAAGTGTGGAGAGGTTATACAGATGAAGAAGCATTTGTTTTCGCAGAAACGGACGGAGAGCCTCACAATACCATTACACCAATCGCAAGGAAGAAAGGGGAATTCTTTGAGCTGGATCTGACTCTTAGAAACAACATCACCACCAAAGAGCATCCTCTTGGTGTGTATCATCCACATGCCCAGTATCATCATATTAAGAAAGAAAATATTGGGCTGATTGAAGTTATGGGACTTGCGGTACTTCCTGCAAGACTAAAAACAGAACTGGAACTGCTGGGAGAATATTTAGTAGAAGGAAAAGACCCGGCAGAACATGAGTTGTTAGAAAAACATGCGGCATGGGTAAAGGAATTCCTTCCAAAATACGAATCCATCACAAAAGAAAATGTTATGGATATCCTTCAGGAAGAAGTGGGACAGGTATTTGTCCATGTTCTGGAGGATGCAGGAGTATATAAATGTACAGAAGAAGGAAGAAAGGCATTTAAACGCTTCCTTGCTGCACTGTAAGTAAGAAAACGAAAAAGATAGGCGTCTGCCTGTCTTTTTTGTTTTTGTTATGGTATAATGATTGCACTAAGTGCAATCCAAGCCAATGTTTCATTAGCTTGCTGCCACTGGTGTGGCAGATTATACCGGCAAGCTGCGGCTTGAAAAGTAAATGCCCTTACGGGCACTTCCTTTTCTGCACACGCAGTATAATAATTGCACGATAAAAGAAAAAGTGGTGAAATGATGAAAAAACATGTAGAAGATTCTCTTACAGAACAGACTTATCTTATGCGGCCGAAATATCTGAATGGGTATGGAAACCTGTTTGGCGGCCAGCTTATGGGGTGGATAGATGAAGTGGCAAGTATTGTGGCAATGCGGCACAGTGAGTCCGATATTACCACAGCAGCCATTGATAACTTGAATTTTAAACAGGGAGCTACCGTGGATGACGTAATCGTGCTGCGGGGAAGGATTACCCATGTGGGGCATACTTCTATGGAGGTGCGGGTGGACACATATGTGGAAGACCGGCACGGCATGCGGAAAATGATCAACAGGGCTTATGTGGTCATGGTAGCAGTGGACGAGCACCACAAGCCTGTACCGGTTCCTGGTTTGTATGTGGAAACAGAGTCCGGGAAGGCAGAGTGGGAAGGCGGCGAAAAACGGTATTTGCTGCGGAAACAGAGAAGAAAAGAGGGATATTGATGAATCCAGTTTATAAAAAACTAGAACAATGCTTCCAGAGTGTGAGGAAGCGGACTGATTTTGTACCGAAAGTAGCTCTGGTTCTTGGCTCCGGACTGGGGGACTATGCAGAGGAAATCCAGATAGAGACCATGCTGTCCTATGAAGAAATCGAAGGCTTTCCGGTATCCACGGTGCCGGGGCATAAGGGCAGATTTGTTTTTGGATATGTGGGGCAGGTGCCTGTGGTGATCATGCAGGGCCGTGTGCATTATTATGAGGGATATTCCATCACAGATGTGGTACTCCCCATCCGGCTTATGAAGCTTCTGGGTGCAGAGATTTTATTCCTGACCAACGCTGCCGGAGGTGTGAACCTGAAGTTCCATCCAGGAGATTTTATGATGATCACAGACCAGATTTCCTCTTTTGTGCCATCTCCGCTCATTGGTGCAAATGTGGAGGAACTGGGAGAGCGGTTCAGTGATATGAGTGAGATTTATGATAAATGTTTGCAGGATTTACTGCTGGATGTTGCAGAAGATTTGGAATTGCCTCTTCAAAAGGGCGTTTATATCCAGCTTACGGGACCGAACTATGAATCACCGGCAGAGGTGCGGATGTGCAGGCTCTTAGGTGCAGATGCAGTAGGTATGAGTACCGCCTGCGAAGCAGTGGCAGCCAATCACTGCGGCATGAAAATCTGTGGAATTTCCTGCATCACAAATCTTGCCTGCGGTATGAGTGATACACCTTTGAATCACAAAGAAGTACAGGAGATTGCAGATAAGCGGGCACCGGAGTTTAAGCGGCTGCTCACAGAAGCGATTTCCCGTATGCAGGAAAAATGAAGAAATAAAGGAGAATAACATGAGGGAAAAAATCCTGCTGATTGACGGACATAGTATATTAAACAGAGCCTATTACGGGCTTCCAGATCTGACGAATTCGGAAGGTCTTCATACAAATGCCATTTATGGTTTTTTAAATATTTTATTTAAGATGCTTGAGGAGGAGAAGCCGGACTATCTTACGGTTGCCTTTGATCTTCATGCACCTACCTTCCGGCATCAGATGTACGATGCCTATAAGGGAACCAGAAAACCCATGCCATCAGAACTGAGGGAACAGGTTCCGGTGATGAAGGATGTGCTGGCAGCCATGGGAGTTGCCGTGATTTCCAAAGAGGGATATGAGGCAGATGACCTTCTTGGTACAGTGGCAAAGAGAAGTGAAGCAAAAGGCATGGATGTTACGGTCCTCTCAGGAGACCGTGATCTTCTTCAGCTTGCCACAGATCACATCTGTATCCGTATTCCAAAGACAAAAGGCGGAAAAACTACCATTGAGGACTATTTTGCCAAAGATGTTCAGGAAGCATATCAGTTAAGCCCTTTGCAGATTATTGAATTAAAGGCACTTATGGGAGATACCGCAGACAACATCCCGGGACTGCCGGGAGTGGGAGAAAAAACAGCCACCAAGATTCTCCTGGAATATGGAAACGTGGAAAATGCCCATGCTCACGCAGAAGAAATTAAGCCAAACAAGGCAAAAAATGCCTTTTTAGAGCATTATGACCTGGCAGTTTTAAGCAAAAAACTGGCAACCATTAACATAGAAAGCCCTGTGGAATATGACTGGGAAACAGCAAGGATCCACAATTTATTTACAGAAGAAGCCTATGAATTTTTCAAGGAACTGGAATTTAAAAATTTCCTCTCCAAGTTTGAAGCAGCGGGAACAGAAAAAGAGATTCCTATTCAGATTTCTGTTATAACAGACTGGGCAGAAGCAGAAGAAATCTTGAAACAGGCAAAAGAAAAACCGGAACTGGGGCTAGAGCTTTTGGAAGAAAAGGATTGTCTTCTTGGTCTTGGAATCGCCTGGGAAGAGGGAGAAGAGGTGAAATCCTATTGTTTCCTGCCCCAGGGCTTTATGACAGAAGCGTATATCTTGGAAAAAGCACAGGAATTGTGCAGTGAAACAGCAAGTGTTTCTTCTTTAAATGTAAAGGGAATGCTCAAGCACATGGATTTGGAACATCATAGTGCAATGTTTGATGCAGGGCTGGCAGCCTATCTGCTGAACCCTCTGAAATCAGAATATACTTATGATGATATTGCAAAAGAATATCTGGGAGAAATGCTTCCGGCAAAAGAAGATTTGTTAGGGAAACTCTCCTATGAAAAAGCAGCAAAAGAGCAGGAAGAAGCCCTGGCAAAAAGTATCTGTTATATGGCCTATGCAGCCCTCTGTTCCAGAAAGCCGCTCTTAATAGCACTGGAAGAGACAGGAATGAAAACCTTGTTTACAGACATGGAAATGCCTCTTTTATATACATTGTCCGATATGGAAAAAGAGGGGATTCTGGTCAATGCAGAAGAGTTAAAAACCTATGGGGAAAATCTCCAGGTGAGGATTCAGGAGCTGGAAACCATGATCTGGGAGCAGGCCGGGGAAGAATTTAACATTAATTCTCCGAAACAGCTTGGTGTGATTCTGTTTGAGAAACTTCAGATGCCGGGAGGCAAGAAGACAAAGACCGGTTATTCTACAGCAGCAGATGTGCTGGATAAGCTGGCACCAGAGCATAAGATCGTGGCAGATATCCTGGAATACCGCCAGCTTACGAAACTAAAATCTACCTATGCAGACGGGCTGGCAAACTATATTGACAAAGGCGGCAGGATACATTCCACCTTTAACCAGACGATTACTGCAACAGGAAGAATCAGCAGTACAGAGCCAAATCTTCAGAATATACCGATCCGAACAGAGCTTGGACGGCTTTTGAGGAAGGTATTTATTCCCAAAGAGGGATTTGTATTTTTAGATGCAGACTATTCCCAGATTGAATTACGAGTTCTGGCCCATATGTCGGGAGATGAGAAGCTGATTCAGGCGTACAAAGAGGCACAGGATATTCACAGAATGACAGCTTCTCAGGTATTCCACATTCCATTTGATGAGGTGACACCTCTTCAGAGAAGAAATGCCAAGGCAGTAAACTTTGGAATTGTATATGGAATCAGTTCTTTTGGACTGAGCCAGGATTTGAGTATTACCAGAAAAGAAGCAGCACAGTATATTGAAAATTATTTCGAAACCTATCCGAAAATAAAAGGATTCTTGGATGGACTAGTGGAATCAGGAAAAGAAGACGGCTATGTGGCAACCATGTTTGGCCGCCGCAGGCCGGTTCCGGAGCTGAAATCCAGCAATTTTATGCAGCGGTCTTTCGGAGAGCGTGTGGCAATGAACTCACCCATTCAGGGAACCGCAGCGGATATCATTAAAATTGCCATGATTCGTGTTCACAGGCGTTTAAAAGAAGAACAATTGAAGTCAAGGCTGATTCTTCAGGTGCATGATGAGCTCTTGATTGAAACAGCCAAAGAGGAAGTAGAGATTGTTTCTCAGATTTTAGAAGAAGAGATGAAAGGGGCAGCAGATTTGTCTGTGTCCCTGGAGATTGATATGCATACCGGGAAGAACTGGTATGAGGCGAAATAGAGTTGTACAAAGGAGGCAGAGCTTATGAGGATTATAGGAGTAACCGGCGGAGTTGGTTCCGGAAAAAGTGCAGTGTTGAATTATCTTGAAGACCACTTTGATTCCAGAGTGGTGAAGGCAGATGAAGTAGGACATTTACTGATGATGCCCGGAAGAGCTTGTTATGAACCTGTTATTGAGTTGTTTGGGGAATGGATTGTAAAGGAAGATACTTCTCTGGACCGTCAGGCCATTGCCTCTATTGTATTTCAGGAGCCGGAAATGCTGCAAAAACTGGATGACATTGTACATCCGGCAGTTTATCAATACATTGTCAGGGAGATTGAGCGTTCCCAAAAAGAGGGAACAGAATTTTTCTTTATTGAGGCTGCTTTGCTTTTGGAAGAAAAATATGATGAAATTTGTGATGAGGTGTGGTATATTTATTGCGAAAAAGAAGTCCGCATGGAGAGGCTCCGCCGTGACCGGGGGTATTCAGATGAAAAAATCGAGAGCCTGATGCGCAACCAGCTCTCCGAGGATGAATTTGAAGCAAGATGCGACTTCCAGATTTACAATAGTGAAGATGTGGCTCACACCCATCTTCAGATTGAGCGAAGGATGAGAACTTATTATGAATCTATGTAGTATAGCCAGCGGAAGCAGCGGAAACTGTATTTACGTTGGCAGTGATACCACCAGCCTTCTGGTGGATGTAGGAATCAGCGGGAAAAGGATTGAAGAAGGGCTCCGCAGCATTGACCGTACCACAGGGGAATGTGACGGAATCCTGATCACTCATGAACATTCCGACCATATCAAAGGACTTGGGGTGATCTCCAGAAAACATAAAATCCCCATTTATTGCACAAGAGGAACCATGGAAGCCATGGGGAATATGTCAGCTCTTGGAAAAATGCCGGAGGGGCTGTTCAGGCCCATTGAAGCAGATCATACCTATACCATTGGGGATCTGGAGATACAGCCCTTTACCATTTCTCACGATGCGGCAGAGCCGGTGGGATACCGGATCAACCAGGGAAATAAATCCGCAGGGATTGCCACAGACCTTGGATATTATGATGAATACATAGTACAAAAGCTGTCAGGACTTGATGTGCTGCTTTTGGAGGCCAACCATGATGTGAATATGCTTCAGGTGGGAAGTTATCCTTATTATCTGAAACAGCGTATTTTAGGAAAACGTGGCCATCTTTCCAATGAAACAGCAGGAAGACTCTTATGCAGATTGCTCCATGATCAGATGAAAGCGGTTTTTCTTGGGCATCTAAGCAGAGAAAATAATTACGAGGCATTGGCATACGAAACCGTATGCTCTGAAGTTACAATGGGAGAAAATCCATGGAATTCCAGGGATTTTAAAATAACTGTTGCACACAGGGATCAGATTTCTGAACTGGTAACAGTCTAAAATAAGAGAAAAAGGAGTACAGTCATGAAAAAAACCATTATCACAGTCGTAGGAGAAGACACCGTAGGAATCATTGCAAAGGTATGTACATATTTGGCAGAGAATAACATTAATATTTTAAATATTTCTCAGACCATTGTAGATGGATATTTTAATATGATGGCGATTACAGATACCAGCATGGCTTCTAAGAAACTTAGTGTGATTGCAGAAGAACTGGATGCTGTGGGAAAAGAAATCGGCGTGGTCATCCGTGTACAGTTAGAAGATATTTTTACAAAAATGCACAGAATCTAAAGCAGCAGGGGAAAGGACAGGAGATTAGACTATGATTAATATGTATGAGGTCAATGAGACCAATAAAATGATTGAGCAGGAAAACCTGGATGTGCGTACCATTACCCTTGGTATCAGTCTCTTGGATTGTATTGATTCTGATTTGCAGCAGGTAAACCGCAAGATTTATGAAAAAATCACCCGTCTTGCCAGTCATCTGGTGGAGACAGGAGAAGATATTTCCAAAGAATTTGGAATTCCTGTAGTCAATAAACGTATTTCCGTGACTCCCATTGCACTGATCGGGGGAGCTGCCTGCAAATCCTCAGAGGATTTCGTGACATTGGCGCAGAC
>Peterbilt_p2__coassemble_626_pt1 | contig 23747 bp, 23 predicted proteins | sample Peterbilt_p2__metabat2_high_PE_039 | metagenome-assembled genome bin Peterbilt_p2 | reverse complement strand
TTGAGGTTCTTTTTTATTCAATTGGCGCTTTTAATGAATTACAGGAATGCTCCTTATATCAATTTTCTTATATTTGTTGTATAGATAAATGGGTTATAACCGTAATTGGTTTTACCAACATTCCATATCGAAGCAGCTTAGAGTTTTTGGCTGTTCATCACTGTGCTATTATCCTAACACCTTATTCTTTTTTAGACCATATCGTTTCATGTTGTGAAAAAATAACATGAAACGACAAGTTAACACTGGAAAGTGAAAGGATATCATGCTATACTGAGAGCCGAAAAACAGGTAAGTACTGTAATTGAGGAGAGATTTACAAATGCAAAACTTTTTTTTGGGTGATTATATCCGTCAGAGACGATTAGAATTAGGATTAACACAGGAACAGGTTTGTGAGGGGATTTGTGAGCCGATTACTCTTTCACGTATAGAGAATGGAAAGCAGACGCCAAGCAGAGTGAGGATCAATGCTATTTTACAAAGACTGGATTTACCTGATGACCGTTACTATGCTCTTTTGACAAAAAATGAGTTGGAAATAGAGGCGTTAGAAAAAGAAATTGTGGCTTGCAATGTAACAGGACGTGTGGAGGAAGGCTTTGAAAAATTAGAAAAACTGGAAGTTTTGGCAGAAGGGGAACCATTGATTCAGCAGTTTGTTATACGTTCCAGGCTGTTGCTGGAACAAGTGGAGAAACGCTATACAGAACAGGAAGAAATCGAGATTCTGACACAGGCAATCCGTTTGACGGTTCCTGATTTTAATACAGAAGAGATAGAGAAAAAACTTTATACCAGAGATGAAATAAAAATTATTAATCAGATTGCCAATGCGTATTCTTGTGCAGGAAATCAAAAAAAAGCGGCTGATATTTTCTATCAACTGCTCAAATATATTCGGAAACATAAAAGGGAGGCCATTACAACCATAGGTGTGTTTCCTATGATTTTGCATAATTATGCAAGAGTTCTTGACTTAGCTGGAAGGTATGAAGAGGGTGGACAGTATGCTCTTGAAGGAAAAGATGTATGCATTAAATATGGACATTACCAATATCTACCAGGATGTATAGAGATTTATGGGGAATGTTGTTACTTCCTTGGGAGGATAGAGGAAAGTAGAAAAGCATACCGGCAGGCTTATTATATTTGTGAGGCAATTGGCGAACAAAGAAATCTACAAGTTACTGCTGAAGAGGCAAAAAAATATTTGAATATGGAATTTGGGGATTAAGCAACATCACCTCCTGGAAATACTGCATCTGCTGGCATACTGGGATATTCAGAAGAATCATTGCTTTGAGTCTCAGCGACAATATAGGATTTGGTATTATGAGCTGTTTTTGTATCAAAACAAGCAGCAGGTGTTACAAGGTTCAGAGTAATGTAAGATGTAGTTGCAAGAATAAATAATTTTAAAATTTTCATGATGTTCAACCTTTCTTTTGTGATGATTTTGTGATGAGTAAATTATATAGCAAAAGAAGTAGGGCGTACATATCGTATGGTGTTTGGAATAAATAACATGGAACGATAAGTAGATTATTTTCACAATTATACTCAGGCATAGCAGAAACACACAATTGTTGGTAATCATGCCAGCAATTGTGTGTTTCTGTCTAAGAAGTAAACAAAATTTCCCTGGTCTGAAATTTATCCAGCACTTCATTCTCTTCAAAATAAAGCAGAATATATCCTTTTCCCACCAGATTAGAGAGAATTCTCCTTGTAGTCTCTGCATCCAGATTCCTAAAAATTTCATCAAACACCAGGACTTTCGACCTAGAAGCCAGTGCCCTTGCAATTGCCAGACGCTGCTGCTGTCCCACTGACAGCTTTTCTCCATTTACCCCAATTCTGGTTTTTTCATCCCAATTACGAAGCCTGTCCATGGAAATTTCCGCAAGATTCAAGTATTCTTCTGCCTTGGTTTCTTCATCATACAATGATACATTATGAGAAAGAGTGTCATTAAAAAAAGCAGTCTGCTGATATACAATTCCGTATAAATAATTCTCCAAATCCAGCTTTTTTTCAATCTCTTCCATGGTCACTGCTCCCTTGTCTTTCCTGATTCTTACAACCTCTCCGGGCTTTATATCCTGGTCTTGTATTTGCAATACGTCGTCTTTATGTGAACCAAAAGGACTTCTGTTTTCCTCATATGTTTCTGTATGCATAAGTGTCTGGGCAATATCTTTCTCTGTACTGCCAAGCTGCCTGCTTATACGTGCCAGCATCTCTTTGCAGTATTGGACATAGGTATAGACTTCTGAAAACATAGCTACAGACAAGGTTGCACTGGAAAAATAGGTTAAGAATAAAGTGATATCGCCAAGTCCCATATGGTTCCTTTGATAAGCAATGGCACCCAGTAATAAAATCAAAACTGTTCCCGCCTTTTCCAGAATTCCTGGCATCTTCTCCAGGGCAGTCATGCTTATTGTTCTTTTCACATTTTCCCGGGTTGTTTTTGCATTCCAGCCTTGGATTTGAACATTTAGGTTTCCTTTTACATCAAAGTTTTGAATGGCTGTCCGATTTACAAAAACTTCCTTTGCCAAACTTGTATATCCTATTTCTACCGTTCTTTTTTTGCTCTGGTTTTCCGATAATACGTCTCCGAATTTTCTCAGAAGGCTGGTTCCTATGGCATAAGGAATCAACACAAAAAAGGTAAGGGCAAAATTAATTCTGGCAAGAATCAAAACCCCCGCAACAGAAAAAATCACCTGGTTCAGCAAATCCAGCTCTGCGGAACACAGGTTTTCCAGAATCTCAGGGTCATTCTGAAACACTTCCATAAACTCACTGGAATCCCGGAAGCTTTTCCGGTTTTCCTTCAGCACATGCATCATCATATTTTCCTGGAATTTTCTCTTGATGGAAAAGCGGAACCTTGTATCCAGCACACCACCGTATTTTATGGCACATAAATGCAAAAGATTCAGCAGAATGTAGATACTGCCACAGGTCAGGAAAACAGAGAGATTTACCGCTTCCAGGCTATTAAAAATCTGCTGGATCATCAGGCTCACCAGCAAGGGAACGAAGCTGATAAACAACCATATGAAAAAATTTCCTAACAAGATTTTTGGATTCTGAAACATGAATTTTAGATTCATTTTCACAATTCTTTTATCTATCTTTTGGTTTTTCATTTTGAAATTACTGATATGTATCATAAATAATCTTACCACTCTCCATTTTTATTAACCGGTTACAAACAGCAGTTTTCTTCTTCTCATGTGTCACAAAAATCACCATGGAATCTTTGATGAGGTGTTCCAGAATTTCCACAAATTCCTGGTCAAATTCCACATTTGTGAGAGCTTCATCAAACAAAATCAATATTGGCTTTACAAAGGAAATCCGAAGCATGTTAATCATCTGTGCAATGTCATAAGAGAGTTCCTTTTCTTCTAGTATGCAGTCCATATGTTCTTCAAAATCAAAGCCATGAAACGTATGATTGGTAATCCCCAGAACTTCCAGTTCCTTTAAAATTTCTTCTTTGCTGATTTCTGAATGAAACGAGGTCAGATTCTCCTTTAAAGTTCCATGAAAAAGCTCCGGATTTCCACTTAAATACAGAACTTTATGCCCATATTCCTCTTGATTTATTTCCTGAATATTGGTTCCACAAAATTGAATTTCTCCATTTTGTACAGGTTCCTGTCTGCTTAAAAGCCTGCATAACGTGGATTTCCCACACCCTGATTCTCCCATAAGTGCAATCCTATCTCCGGGGTGAATTTGAAGTTTCATATGCTCCAGAATTTTCTTTTGATTGTAAAAATGGCTGGGGATATTTACAGAAAAGACGGCATCTTGTGTTGCTCTTGGAAATGGTATCCCTTCCTGTATCTCCTCATAATTCATAACCCCTTCCACCCTGTCTAAGCTAGTATGCAAAGACAATAAATTTCTCATTAAAGTCTGCAGATCATCCATAGGGGCTTTTAACTGCTGGCCATAGGAGTAGAATAAATACACCGTTCCTATGGAAATCAGGTTTTGAAAGGCTAAGATTCCCCCTCCTAATAACGCAATGGCATTTCCAAGAAATACCACAAATAAAGACACCATCCAGATGGAATACAGTGCCTTTTGTGCCAAAACCATGCTATCCCCATATCCTTGCATCCTACACTTCAGTTCTCTGAAAATAGATGGAATCTTTCCCGAATTTTTTATGTCTTTTTTTGCCTGGTACCATTCATAACAAGAACTGATGTATTCGGATTTTCTGCTCCGTTCTTTTGCCAGATAGGACTGTTTTTTCTTCTGCATCTGTATGATATACCCCACAGATATCAGGACATATATGCAAAAAAAGACAGCGATTCCTTTATTTTCATAAAACATAGCAATAACGATTCCAAATACTGTAAGAATACCGGAAAGAATCTGCATCATAGAATTTTCCAGAAAAGATTCTATGGTCTTTATATCATCATTAAAAACCAGCAGCCATTCCCCTGTATCCGTATTTTTGAAAAAAGAATCCCGGTATTTTAAAATACGCTGAACCAGCTTTTCTCTTAATGTCCCTACGGTCTGCCAGGCACATTTGGAAGAAAAATATTTTTTAAGCTGCTCTGCCGCGTACAGTACACAGGACAGGAAAAGATAAATCCCTAAAGTCCGAAATTCTACTCTATTTTCCAGAATTGCGTCTAAAAACATCTGCACCAGTTTGGGAAGAAAAATGGTAATCCCTGTCTGGAACAGTAACAGGAGCAATGCACCTGAAAATAATTTGTTGCATATAAAGGTCTTGATAAGTTTCTTTTTCATGTTCCTTCTCTTTTAATACCTTTTTTGATTTGTATTATAGCAAATCACTTTTTTGATGTCCATAATACACTTTCACCGATAATTTTATGAATATTTTCAGACTTCTTCATAACTCCCCCCTGTATCTCATAAATCTGATCCGCTATTTCATCATAAATTTTGTTATGGCTGATAACCAGAATACATTTTTTCTTCTTAATTCTTCCCAATTCCTCTGCAAAATTCTGTTCCGTCTTATCATCCAGATTGCTTCCCGGTTCATCCAGAAGCATAAACTGGCTATCTCTAAATAGAATCCTTGCAAGAAATATTTTTTGCTTTTCTCCCAGGGATAGATTTTCCGGCTTCGTGATTACTTCTTTGTCTGCCGGAGGCAAATGCAGAAGCTCCTCTATTTTTTCATAACTTCCAGGTTCCGCTTCCTGTCCGCACAGTACGTTTTCCCTGACTGTTCCCGGGAAAATAAAATTGGGATAAAACAGGTAGCTGAAATCATTTCTATATTTTGATGGAACCTGAACTTTTCCATTTTCCTCAATCTGCATCTGTTCTTCTGAAAACACACCTGACAGAATATGAAACAATGTGGATTTCCCACATCCGTTTTCTCCTTTTATCAGAATCAATCCAGGTTCTTCTACTGAAAATTCTGGGATTTTGTACAAAACAGACCTGTCTGCCCGGTGTAAGGTAACATTTCTAATCAGAAGTTCTCCCCCTTCACTGCCTGGAAGTTTTTCCTCCTGTTCCGGCATTTCTACAAACTCTCTGGCACGTTTAAAATTCGTTTTCTGACTCATAAGGTCTGCCTGTACCATGGCAATATCACCTAATGGTGCGAACAAATAGACAATAAGCTGTAATACAAATAACAGTGTGCCAAGGCTCATCTGTGCATTTACAACCAGATTTCCTCCCACAATTAAAATCAGAAGCGGTGCCAGGGTTGTAATAAATTTAGGCAGCTCCATAGTAAATAACAGAAAGAAATGCTTCTTATTCTGCGTCTTATAAAATTTGGATAAGGTATTTTGATACCGTTTTAACATATAGTCCCAGGAATCATTTAAGCCGATACTTACCTTTTGATTCAGGATAATATCCACCTCTCTCTGCCACGCATCCAGATTTTTCCGCTCTTCACTGACCAGACTTTGCAGTTTTCCTTTGTTTAGATAACTGGACACCAGATACAATGGTGCCATAAGAAGTGCAATCATTCCAAGTCCATAATGTGTGCGGAAAATCAAAAAAATTACCACCAGCAGTTCAATAAAATCTACGGGTACACAGATGAGATAATTTGCCAGAGTATAAACTGGAGTCATGTCATTGATAACATTAAAAATCTTACTTTTCGGTTCCTTTTCATAAGCCGGAGCCTGGCATTTTCAAATCTTTTTGGCAATTTCCATACGGTAATCTTCTGCAACATGATTTACATATACCTGGCTCATATACTTAGAAAAATAGAACTGAAACACATGAATGGCAACGCATATCAATATCACAAAAACGACCCAGATATAGGGAATTGTCTTTCCTTTTTCTATCATTTCATCTGTCAGATATAGGGTAAAAAATGACGGAATAAGCATAAGCAAAAAAGTCACAAGTTCCAGGGAAATTCGCCCAAGACGAACCCTTAACGGGATTTCTACAATACAAAGTTCTGATGTTTTCAACATGTGGTCATCCTCCTTTTTCCTTTAAAAATACGTGTCCTTAAGTCCGTATTATACTAATCCGTTTTTTAAAAGTCCATGACGTTTTCGGAAAACTTTTTCCAAAAACCTCAAAAGAGAAAGACTAAACCTTGAACTCCCCATACCTCTCTTCAAAATGTTTCCGTATATGGCTCTTGATTCTGATATCACCCACGAAGTCTGCCAGGTAATAAGCCTGTATCAACTTTTCCTTGCAGGCTTCTTCCTCCATATGCTGTACTTCCATTTCATAGGCAATATTATACAAACTCCCATAAATTCTTCCTGCCATATCATATTTCATATATCTTTTTGTTTCTTTCTCCTCTATTTCCAGGGCTTCTTCTGTCTCTCCACTTCTCCCCAGGCACTGTGCCAGATTTGACAAGAGAAGACCTTCACTGACGCATTTTTCTTCTTCATTCATCCTTGTTGTTTCAAAATATTTCTGCATCTGCCGCATGATATCCAATGCTTCTTGATAGTTTTCTTCCTGCATATAGGAAACCGCAATGTTACAAACTATCCCACATTCTGTCCTGGTAAACACTCCACCAGGAACATTTTTCCCATCCCAATGAGGAATGGTAAGCTGTAATGCTTCATTTAATTTTACTCTCTTTTCTTTTGCACTGATCTCACCCAAATTATACCTGCACAGTGCCCTTTGCCGCATGACTGCCTGCCTGTTTACTTTATCTTCCAAATCCAAATGCTCTTCAAAATCTTCCAGCTTCATTAAGGCTTCTTCAAACTGATGGGACTGGTTAAGCTGGAGAATCTTCTCCCACTGTTCCATTTTCTTATAACTTTCTACCCTGATATGGGGAAAATATTTTTCCCCACACCTTCCCATACGCTCCATCAATGCTTTGAAATTTGCCCTGTTGGGTGTCCGTTTTCCCGTCTCGATTCTGGATAAGGTTTCTGTGGTACAGATACCTTCTGACAGCTCTTCCTGTGTCATGCCCAGGCTTTCTCTTGTCCGTTTTATGACCTCTCCTATATAATACAATCCCATTGATAGGTTTCCTCCAAGTATTTTCGGATTTTCTCTGCCTCTTCCTGTTTTTCATACAAGCGGTAAATATAGTATGCCTTTTGCCAGCTTTTCAGCATAACCTCCTTTGCTTCCCCCTTTTTCTGAAAAAGATCTTCCAGACATTTTGCCTGTATATGCAGTAATTCCGGCAAACAACAGGTTTTCTTTTCTTCCTGCAGTATCTGCAGGCATGTTTCCGCTGCGTTCAGGGTTCTGACACTGCCTTTCGTCTCCATCATGTTTCTGGCGTGTTTGCAGAAAAGCTCTGTATATAATTTCAAATAGCTTTTAACTCTTTTTTTCTCACGCCCTATGTTTTCCAGGAGCATTTCCCTGAGTTTCTCACTTTTTTCTACTTCACCCATATGCTCATAAATATCCGAAAGAGCATGGAGGATTTCCAGTTCCATTTCCCCAAGTGCAGCGTTTCCTACGGTCTCTTCTAGGCTTGGAACAATTTCCTCAGCAGCAGCTTCTAACAACTCTTTTGCTTCTTGAAAATTCCCTTTCTGCATGTCCAAAAGTCCCTGCATATATGCAAGAAACTGTCTCTGCAAAGGATTTTCTTCTACTCTTTTTCCCCACTGCTGCCTGTACGTTTGAATGGCACAAGCCAGTCTTTCTGTATCTTCCCTGCATACCAATTCTTCCATCTGGCTTCTCTGTTCCCACTGCTGTAGCTCTTCTTCTGTGGCATAAAGCTCATACTTATCTATTTTATAACCAAGGCGCTGAAAGATTCTCCATGCCAGCAAAAGCTCCATTTCCCGCTCTCCTGCTTCGATCCTGCTCAGAGTTGCCACGGAACACAAGCCCCTTGAAAGCTGCTCCAGGCCTATTTTCGCCTCTTCCCGCATCCTGCGGACAATATCGCCTACAGTCCACTGCTGTTGTTCATTCCAGTCAATCATTTTGTCTCCTTATCTCATCCATATCCACAACGTTTCCGCCATCCAGCCGTGACTGCTCTGCTGCCAATGCGATATAATGGCTTTCTAGTGACCGTTCCAGGGTAGTCATGGATTTTTCCGGTTCTTTCCCATCCAGGAGCATATCAAGAAATTCTTCCACCATCCGGTTATCACCGCCTGCATGTCCTGAAAAATCTTCTGAAAGTTTTGATACATCGATGATCTCAGGCTTTTTTCCAAATTCCTGGATTTGAATGGTATTTTCAGAAAGATCCACAAGGATTTCTCCTTTCGTTCCCATAAATTTCGTAAATCTGGAATTTTTCTCTGTAAACCCACTCATGGTAAAGCTCATGGTGCTGCCGTCTGTCATGCAGATATTTACCACCTGATGATCCACCACATTGTTGTCACAGTGGTACACGCAGCGGCCATAAGGGCCTTCTTTGATTGCTTTTCGCACCGTTTCCGAAGTAGGATTTAAAGTAAGTACATTGCAGGGCCAATCTGTATTTCCCTTCTCCACACCTGTTTTTTCATTGGTAAGATAAATCTTCTCTGCATCAAAAGGACATGTTTCCTTTATGCTGCATCCATCCATGCACCGCAAAGCAGATCCTTTGGGCGCCATTTCTTCTTTAAACAAATAGGTACTGCCGTAAGAAGAAACAGATTTTGCAGTCTTTCCGGTAAGCCACAGCAGCAAATCCATATCATGGCAGCATTTCTGTAGAATCATAGGGCTGGTCGTGTTGGAATTTCTCCAGTTTCCACGCACAAAGCTGTGAGCCTGATGCCAGTAACCCACATTTTCGATTCCCATAACCGTCACAACCTCCCCAATCTGCCCGGCATCCAGAATCTCTTTTAATTTGGTATAAAACGGGGTATATCGAAGCACATGACAGACCACAACCTTTCTATCATACTTCTGTGCTGTCTTCAAAAGCTCCCGGCATTCTTCTAATTTGGGTGAAATTGGTTTTTCCAGCAGAAGATTATATCCTTTTTCCAGTGCCGGAATGGCATGGCTTACATGCTGCCTATCCTGTGTGGTAATAAACATCACATCTGCAAGCTTCTCCTGTGCCAGAAGCTCTTCTGCACTGGAAAAGCAGAATTCTTCCGGAACCTGGTACTCTTCTGCAACTTCTTTCACTTTTTCTGAATCTATATCTGCAATTGCTGTAATCTTCATCTTTTCCGGAAACAGTTTTGCTGTTTTGGCATAGGTATCCTTTCCTCTGCTTCCAAGTCCGGCAAGTGCTACAGTGATTTTTCTCATACTGGTTTCCTCCTTTTTTCTTTGTTTTTTATTATAATTCACAAGATCTTCTAAGACAAGAAAATTGAAAAAGCCAGAGTGCATAGCCTTGGCACTCTGGCTTTTTTTAAAGACAGTAAGGAATGAAAAACTGTTTGTTCATTGTCGTAAAGGTAATGAACAAAACTATCAAAAACATGATCATATTATAGTTTTCTTCCTTCCATTTCCCTTCCATTTTGCAATTATAAAGAAACATATACACAGGAAATAATAACGGCACATAATATCTTGGCTGAACTCCTGCAATAGACGTACTTCCCACAGGGGTAAAACAAATATACAAAGCTGACCATATCAGACCAACTATAATCATGACAAGAAATGCCAGCACTCCCTTATACCAAATCATGGTTTTCTTATTTAGAACCATTCTGTTCTTCTTCTCTGTAAGAGCCACACCTACACAGAATACAGGAATTAAATAATGAACAGGATGCATTCCTGCATATGCCAGAGAAGATAAACTTTCAAATCCAAATATATATTGGTTTGCTGTCCTGAAGAAAACCTGTAAAAATACTAAGAAGTAACTGATTGGATGACTTGCAACTAACGCAAGCTGCTGGCCTACATCTGTTGCTCCGCCTCTCGGATCTCCTGCCACACTGCCTCCAACTGCCGGAAGAAGCATTGTCATCAGCATTCCAATGCTCAATATAACTGCTCCACCTTTACAGATATACATTTGAGATTTACTGGAAAATTTTTCTTTTGGCATAATCAGCATTATTGCACACAATGGCATATATACTGGTTTTGAACAACATCCTATGATAAATGCCAATGCAATCATAGCCTGCTTTTTCCATGTAATTTTTCTATTAATCTCATACAATTCTTCTACAATCATGCAAAATCCCAATGCAATAAAAGCAGCTACTATTGTATCATAAGAATACGAAGTAGCCTGCAGCAACATTGTTGGCATCAATGCAATAGCCGTCAGAAATTTTTTTCCAATAGGCACAATTCGAATTGCCCAATACATACAGATAGAATACACAAATAAATTTGCAAGTTTTCCTAATACAAACTGAACATAAAATGGCAAATGCAGAAGTTGTGCAAGTTTAACCGCTACGGTCATATGCAATTCTCCGAATGCACTAAGTTCATTTTTATCTTTGATGATAGATGCCCCTGGAACATTTGTATTACGATTTAAATACTCTATCTGTAATGCCTTCTCTTCCTTTGACAAGAAAGGAGCTGCATCTACTGTTTCTGGATTGTAATAAATATAATTCTCTGATACTGTTTGCTCAACCTCACCCTGTTCGAGCCATTGAAAAGTCCTGATAAAATGAATATGTTCATCCCATGTACTGCATTTAGGCGGCTGAATTGCTATAAAAAGTATGCCCGCTGACAGAATAATCACTAAAAAACCATTTTCTATCTTTTCACCAAACTCTTTTCTAAACACAACAATGCATAAAAACAGGAATACAAAAACTCCTATATACCCTACTCTGTACCAATTCCAATCCCAGTCATTTAATATCTCAAAATCATGTATTTCTACTTCTTCTGGCAAAATCATACTGATTTTCGTCACATAATCTTCGATATTAACAATAGAAGTATTAAGATGCTTTTCTCCTGCTTCTTTTAAAACTCTGTTTTCGGGATTATCGTAAATATCTTTTGTATCAATGACAATTTCTGTTCTGAAATTTTCTTCACTACTATAGGAATATTTTAATTTATGAATATACCGCTCCTTTAAGCTTATCGTCACAGACTTTCTGCTCTCACCGTCTTCCGAAAGAATATTTTCTATTTGTACGGCATGATCTGATATTTTCTCATCCTGGGCAATATTTCCTCCTTTTAGTTCTCTCCGGTGCACATTAAGCTCATAAAGCCCTTCTATCGCAGCCCCTGCAAAAAAACTAACACAAAGCAAAACAATCCCGCATATCACAGGAACTTTTTTTAACTGCTCTAAAGACCACTTATTCTTTTTCTTTTTCAAAATACTCATTCTGTTGATTCCTTTCCTTTTCCTGTAGAAGTGCGATCTCCTGTGTCAATACCTTAACCTTATTGGAAAGTTTTGAAACTGCCACGGACAACGAAAAAATAATCGGTAACATAAAACAAAAACCGGCAAAAAACAGCATGTTAATAGGCTGGCAAATCCCTATAAAACGGGCCAGCCATTCTGTAATCTGTGGAAAACAGGCAAATATGATAATTCCCATTCCAAGTAGCAGCCATAAAAGGCTATATCTTAATTCGATTTCTTTTGTCCTAATTTTATGGACAATATATAAAATAGCCAGAAGAGCGAACACCACTATAATAATCTGAATTCTTATATTCATTTTCTTCCTCCTCTGATTTTCTCAAACAAAATAGCCAATGAGACTTTCACCATATAGTACACCGATTTCTTCATAGAAATGGAAGAAACCCCTCCCATTCGTTCCCTCATGATAACCGGAATTTCCTGAACTTTATATCCCTCTTCTATAATTGCAACAACACTTTCTGGTTCGGGATAATCTTTAGGATAATTTAATGCAAATTCTTTCATCACTTTCCGATTTACCATTCTTAAACCGGATGTAGGGTCTGTAACCGTTTTCCCTGTCATCAAACGAATCAACCATGTAAAAAACCGGATTCCAATTCGCCTGACTCCAGTAGACTGAAATCCTTGTTTTTCTATAAAACGGGAGCCTATGACCATGTCCGCTCCTGTTATCTCCATATGGTCCGCCATCTTTTGAAGAAAGGACGCATCATGCTGTCCATCACCATCCACCTGCACAGCCATGTCATAACCATAGCGGACACCGTATAGATATCCGGTCTGCACTGCACCGCCAATTCCTAAATTTATGGGCAGATTTATTATATGAAATCCTTGTTTTTCACAGATTTCTCTTGTGTTGTCTGTAGAACAATCATTAATAATAATATAATCGAAATCCGCTGCATTTTTCTGAATATTTTCTATTGTTTTCTCAATACATTCACTCTCATTATATGCAGGAATAATAATTAGTTTTTTTAAGTTTTTTTTCATCTTCGTATCCTTATGATTCATTACTATGTTCTGCAAGTCCATATATTTTAACCAAAATTCTTGCTATGGGCCGTGGCCAGAATCTACAAAACATTTCGTAATCTTCCTGTTTACGTGCATGATCTCCCAGAACCTTTGATGTCTCAGATTCTTCATGAATTCTATGACACATAAGCGGCCGGTTTACATACACAAAAGAACCTTTCAAATGAGAAATTTTTTCCCATGCCTGCCAATCCACATCACTTCTGTAGCCAAAAGTAAATATTTTTTCTGGAAGCCTATCTTTCACAAAAGTTACAGAGGGGCAGCATATCGCATCACCCAAAGAGAGCACTCGTCTCCGAACCCATTTACTCTTCCAAAAACGCTGTATGGTAAGTGGTTTCAGCATAAGACGCTTAACTCTCAAAAGTATATTGTCTCTACACAACTGGCCATTTCTAAGTTCTTGATAATCCGTAAATGCAATCAAAGGGTTCTCGGACTGGTTCAATTTTTCCAGAACGGTTTCCAAATACTCTTTTTCATAAAAATCATCCTGATGTGCAATTGTAAACAATTCTGTCTTAACTTTACTGCACCCATAATTCCAGTCGTCTGCAATACTTTTCTTACCTGTATTTACATATACAGGTAGATGATATTTTTCTGCAATCTCCTGAATATATGAATTCGGTGTTGAAGTAGAAATCAAAATTTCTCCCTTTTTTGTCTGATTCAATAGTGAGTCTATACATTCTGACAAATAGGGGCTTTCTTTATATGCACATACTACAAATGTGTGGTTTTTTTCAGAATATATCATGAGATGAATCCTCTTTCTCTATTTAACTGTTTGAGTCTTATATATGATTTTTCTTAAATCAAAACATTCTTTATTATAAGCCTTTATCCATCTGTAGGCAATCTTTTTGTCTCTATCATTTTTTCTTTTTGTAAAACACAGCACTGACAAGCAAAAATGCTGCAACTAAGACCATAAGCCCTACATATAAAATAGATGCACCAAATATGCCCAGCTTACTTACAATTGGATTTGAAACAATAAGTGCCGCAACGGATGCCACCATATATCCCAACAACAAAAGTGTTTGTAATCTCATTACCGTAAGAACATTGATTAAAAATCCAATAAGTGCTGCAAATCCGCCTCCGAACATTAAAAGAACAAGGCAGTTCCTATATGGATTTACATCTACGCCATAGACAAGGGACAAGATCTGTGTACCACAAAGATAAGCTCCTAAAATACCCAGAATTGTCAATACAAAAATCAATGCGATTTGTATCATAACCATATGCCAGAATTCTTTGTTCCGTTTCTCATTCCAGCAGATTGCCATTCTGACCAGCAATGGCCTATATACAAAGCTGCTGAGCAAATTGACCACAAAAACCGGCATGAAAAGAATCGCAAAATACATCTGGCTCTCCTGGCTCAGGCAATTATCAATTGCATACTTCGGTGCATTGCACACGTAAAGATACAAGAAACCGCCTATGAACAATGGAAAACAGTCTCTTAAAAGCCATCCTGTGTGTTTTAATGCACCTTTCACGCTTAAAATCTTTCTTGGTTTTATCACTTCATTTGTTAAAATAATAAATACAAGGATTGATATAACTGCTTCACATATGCAGGCAAATAAAAGATTATGGGACGTGATCAGCACTACTGCAAATACAAGAAAAGATATCACGTACCGAATAGTCATGGAAATTGCTCCGATATCCAAACGATTATATCTTTGAAATTCCCCATGAAAGACGTCTTCAATGACATCAACTGATTTATACACACCAAAAGCCAGAATAATCAGGGCTTTTTCTGTATTGTAATCTTTGATCCACACATATCCAATCAAAAAAATAAACATCGCAATACTTGTAAAGTACCTGGATAATAAATATTCTTTAAACTTATACTTTTGCTTTACATCTGTAGCCTGGAAATTTCTCATTCCATAACTTCCAATTGCTATAATCTGATATCCTAATGTAGTCGCTATAGAAAAAATTCCAGCATACACTGCATCACATACATGGGTCACAACTAACAAAAAAATTGCCGACTGTGCTGCTCCAAGAATGCTGGAAACCATATTCCATATCGCTGTACGTCTTTCTATATTATTCTTTGAAGGTGCTATAATGATTTTCTCTAACATATTCTCTGTATGTTCCTTTTTAAACAAATCAGCTATCTTGCGTCTTAATAAAATTACATATTATGAAATTATAACATCCATTTTTTAATTAAGCAATAGCCAGCGTTTCAGCAAATCTCCATAAATTCTCTCACGTTCCCGTCAAAACCTTATTCAAAATATCCGCCAGCGGCTCCATGGCATTCATTTCCTCCTGCACTGTATTGGTCTGTGCCCCGCATTCTACCAGCAGGGTCTTTGGCCGCAGATGCAGGTTGTACCGGTATCCTCTAAGATAAATGGTCCTTGCCAGGTCAGGATAATACTTCTTGGCTTCCAGCATCATCTGGAGCGAAAAAGCCAGATTCTCTCTTATATAGGGGTTAGGAAGGTAGCTGATCTCTCCATTTTTGTTTGTCCTGCTCAGGCCATTAAAAAACATGATTTTTGCCGTATCTTTTCCATTGATATTGGTCACCAGGCGTTTATCCTCAGGCACGCCATCCCTGTGCAGATCAATGACCACCTCCACACTGGGATTTTCCTCCAATATCTGAGAGATCCTTTCCTGTGCAAAGGTATATGCCTTGTTCCTGTCCAGCTTTCCATCTACAATATCAAAAGTGTCTGTCACATGGATTACATTATAATGATATGTATCTTTTAAAAGTGAAGTGAGATACGCACCAACGCCCACAATAGAAGTAGACGGATTTCCTGGAATGGAATCAATAAACTCCTCCTGGGAATGACTGTGATAAATCAATATCTGCGGCTGATCTTTTCCTGCCTGCATCCGCATATCCATCTGAACCAGCTTCGGTGCATTTAATTGCTCACTTGACATACTGGTAGTTTTATCCACGGTATAAAAGCTACGCATGACAAAATCAAAATCCTGGAATTTTTCCATGGGAATGTCTGTTACCGGTGCTTTTTCCTGTATGTTTGCTGCTGTTTCCTGTTCTTTTTTCTCCTCCCCGCTCTGGGCATCTACCCCTCCTGTATTTTCATACCCTGATTCCGGAGGCCCTGCTTCCTGGTTTTCCTCCAAAAGTTTTGCCTCCAGAAACTCTGTATTTTCCTCTACTATTTTCCGGCTCGTATCCACATCTTCCACGTTATTCTCCCTGTCCTGTGAAACATGAGAACAAAAACCCGGAAGCTGCGTCTCTATCTGTTCCAAAATCCAGGAAACCATTGTTTCCTCCTGGTTTTCTTCCACAATTGAGGGAAGGTATGTTTCGATTGCCTGCTGCTGTACATTCCGCAGTATTTTCTCCCACGTTCTCTCATCTATCTTTAATCCTTTTATCACAATATCTGCTCCAAGGATTATCATCATAATCCACAGCACAATAGAAACCGCTCTTTCTCTGTTTATTTTTTTCAAGCAATCACCTCATATCTATATATGAGACAATCCTTTTCTTTTATTCCTCTGCCTTTGCAAATGTCATATTCAACCCCTCTGAAATTGTATAAGAAAGCCGTTTAATGGTTTCATCCACATCCTTTGGTGTCATAAACATACTGTGCAGGGATGGTGCTATCATCTCCTCCAAAAACTCTTTCTGTTCTGTTTCCTCCAGAGTATCCAGTAAATGAGACATGGCATCATGCACAATTGTAGCCGCATCTACTACAGTGGGAACGCCAATGCCAATGACCTTGACACCCAGTGTTTCTTCACTGAGCCCATTTCTGTGATTTCCAACGCCTGAGCCTGGATTAATCCCTGTATCTGTAATCTGAATTGTCCTGTTCAGTCTTTTTGTACTTCTTGCAGCCAGGGCATCAATGGCAATCACCACATCCGGTCTGGTTTCTTCCACCACTCCTCTTATGATTTCCATACTTTCCATTCCTGTCTGAGCCATAACCCCCGGCACCAGCCCGCTGACAGCATGTGCATATTCCTCCCCCATTCCCCTGACACCGTATTCCTGAATAATATGTCTCGTAATATGAAGATTTGCTACCACATCAGGGCCTAACGCATCTGGTGTGATTTCCCTGTTACCAAGTCCAACTACTAAAACTTTCATTTCTTTTTTTACAGGAAGCAGTTTTTTCATATGTCTAGCCAGTTCTTTTGAGATTTCCCTGTGATAATCCTCATCCGGCACTGACATATTTGGGGCTTCCATGGTAATATAAATCCCCTGAGGCCTCCCCATTGTTTTTGCACCATTTTCTGTCTCGATTTTTACTACGGTTGTCTTTATGTCTTTCTCTTCGTTATAATCCTCTTCGATTACTACTCCCCGGATTTCCACATGATCTTCTTCAAATTTTTCTTTTGTTTCCAATGCCAAATCTGTATGAATTCTTCCCAATGCCATGTCACTTTTCCTTTCTTCACTACTTATTAATTACATTTTTTGCAGTTTCAGGGATTTTATGTATTGACATTTCAACAGAAATCAACTAGAATAAAAAAGCATGTAATATTGGAGAATACCGTGTCCTTCTCCAATGAAAATAAGTGGAAAATAAAACTGGAAAAGATTATATTTGGAGGTGTACGCTTTGGCTAACATTAAATCTGCAAAGAAAAGAGTATTAGTAAACAGAAAAAAAGCTGAGAGAAACAAATCTATTAAATCAGCAGTAAAGACTTCTATCAAGAAAGTAGAAGCAGCAGTTGCAGCAAAGGATAAAGAAGCAGCAGTTGCAGCATTACAGAATGCAATTTCTACAATTGATAAAGCAGCTACAAAAGGTGTTTATCACAAAAACACAGCTGCAAGAAAAGTTTCCCGCTTATCTAAAGCCGTAAACACACTTGCATAATTAATAGATATTTATCATATGAATTTAACCCCTGGCTGACCGTCATCATCCAGGGGGCTTTTTTATCCTGAAAATTCAAAAATCATCTGCTGAATTTTACCAGCAGCAGCTCTACACTCATGGTATCTGTCATGAGTCCCGTCTTTACCTTTGCTTCCGTATTTACGCAGTCTTCCACATTTTTGCGTAAGACTTCCGTACTGTATTTTCTGGCATATGCTGCATAATTTCTCACCACAAAAGGCTGAAGTCCTGTTTTTTTTGCAATACTGTTTTGATCATGTCCTGCTGCTGAAAGTTCTTTCACCTGCATGATCAGATTAAACTGCCGTGCAAGAAGAAACAAGATCCGCATAGGTGGTTCTTTTAGAGATAACAAATCGTAATAGAGCTCCAGAGCCTTTTTCTGATTTTTTTCTGTCACCGCCCGGATCATATCGAAAATGTGATTGGAAATCTGAGTTGTGCATACTGCTTCAATATCTTCTCTGGTGATTACCTCTCTTCCCATGGTATAGCAGATTAATTTTTCCACTTCACGTTCAATATTCCCCATATCTGTCCCTGTCTTAGTAAGAAATAATTCCATATCATTTCTGGTGATTTTCCTGCCTTCCCGGTTCAGGATTCCTAAAACCCAGCGCATCAATGTATTGCTGTCCTGCTGCCCAAATTCTACGATTCTTCCATATTTTTTTACAGCTTTATACATCCTGCTGCGTTTATCAATCTCACTTTCGACAAACACCATACACAGGTAATCCGGCAGTTCTCCAAGATATTCCGGCAGTTCCTGGCACTGTCCCTTAAAAAACCCGGTATCTTCCAGAAAAATCACTCTTCTGTCAGCAAAAAAAGGCATGGTTTCCCCCAGATCGATCACAGCTCTTGGCTCTGTCTTTTTCCCCTCAAAAGCAGAAAAATTCATAGTATCACCATCCGGCACTAATGCTGTTTTTAATTTTTCTTTATATTGTTTCTTTAAATAATCTTCTTCTCCACACAGGAGATAAACCTTTTTAAATTCTTGATTTTTAATGTCTTCCTGTAAACTTTTCATTCCATATCTCCCCTGGATTTTCTTTCACTTATCTCATTTGAGACTGCCTGCTAATGCCCATTTTATCATGATTTTACTTTCCTGAAAAGGCTGGATTTCTCACAATAATATGAACTGCTCCCTGCTCTTTGGTAAACAGAATCTGCCCGGAATACTTCTTCAATCTCTTCAGCAATTCTTTATGAGGGTGTCCATAGGAGTTCTCCTTTCCACAGGAAATCACAGCTTTCTCAGGCTTTACATACTGCAAAAACTCTTCTCCTGTAGAATTTGCCGAACCGTGATGAGCAACCTTTAAAACCTCCCAGGTAATATTCATTTCCCGGAGCTCCTCCAATACCTTTTCTTCCCCCATTCCTTCCACATCCCCGGTAAACAGGATATCAAAACCTTTTTGTGAGACATGCAGTACCTGAGAGCTTTCATTGCTATCCTCATATATCTGTCCTGGCCCTATACAGCAAATCTCCAAATCCCTGTCTTTGATCCTGCTTCCTTTTTTGATATATACCACCTCACAACCAGCCTTTTTTCCTAAAGTTTCAAGCTCCCTATTCTGCTCTGCTGTTTCTGAACACTGAGACAGAAACAGCCTTTCTATTTTTATCCCAGACTCTTTTGATACCGTCATTTCCAGTAATTCCTTGATTCCATTTACGTGATCAGCATCCATATGCGACACAAAAATCCCTTGAATTTTTCCGATTCCTGACGCCTTTAGAAACGGAAGAATCCTATATCTTCCAACTTTTGATACAGTGGTACTTCCCCCATCTATCAGATAACAGTGTCCCTCTTCTGTTTGTACACAGGCACAATCACCTTGCCCAACATCTAAAAATGTGACTTCCAGTCCTCCCTTTGGACAGGGAACCAGCAAGAAAGCAAGTGCAATCCCATAAACAATCTTAGTTGTATATCCACCCCTCCTCCAGAGAAACCAAATAGCAGCAGCATAGTAAAAAATGCAGCACTCTATTTCCGGCTGTCCGGCTGTCCACAATGCTCCCGGCAATGCTTTCATAAACTCCCCAATCCCAAGCAGTATTTCCAAAATCCCACTTGCAGGAAGCCCAAGTATTCTTCCTATATCTGCTGCCAGAAACCTCCCACCAATGCCCGCTGCTGCCCCGGAAATCAACAGCACGGGAGACAACGGAAGAAAAAAGACACTGACCACAGAGCCCCACAACGGTATCTGAAAGAAAAAATATAATATCAAAGGCAGTATGACAAACCACACCGAAATTCCAGAGCGGAATCCTTCCCTGAATAACCGGAAAAGCACTTCTTTCTTCCCCTGTTTGCTTCTTTTCCCTGTTTCTTTTCCAAATAAGCCTGGATATACAACTCCGATTCCCAATACTGCCCCAAAAGACAGAAGAAAACTGCTGTCATAAAGATAACATGGACTTTCACAAAGAAGTAAAATAGCCGCAAAGGAAACAGCAGACAAAAGATCATAAGTTCTTTTCAGCATAAAACTTCCCATATATACAGCAAACATAATCGACGCCCGTAAAACAGATGCACCATTCCCTGTAACTCCCCCATAAAAAAACATAGAAAATGCAGAAATTCCAGCGGCACCCCACAGCGGTACAGAACATTTACGAAGAAGGCGGAATAAACCACCTCCCAAAACAGATAGATGAAGTCCCGTTTAACCTCACTCTCGGTACACATTATAAAGAAACTCTTTTATATAGAAAGAATTTTACCCCCTTACCCCACTTTCAAAAGGGGGATAAGGGGGTAAACGCTTTATTCCATCTTTCCTTCCGGTGCATAGATAGCCATAATTTCTTCTTCATTTTCTTTGTGATCTACTCTAATCCAAAAATCTCTGATCCAAAATCCTACCCTATGGTTACCTATCGCATATAATTCATTTGTTGCGAAATCCACAATAAATACTTCAGGAAGTCGGCCATTCCCATCACTCCACTCCATTTCTTCTTTGTACATCTCACACACTTTGTCTAAACATTTTTGACATAGAAATTGCTTTGCCTTATCAAAGTCCAATCCACTACCATCGTCATAAGTAACACTTGCTTCGAATATCCCTCGTCCCGGCATACCAGAAATATGGAACATACACTCTCCATCACCATGTCCACTTGTCATAATCCCCATTGTACCGTTCTCCAGAACTTCTGTACCGTCATCAGAATAAGCTCTCGTATCCAAATTGCTAATATCCATTGTATTAAGGCACACCAATCCTATCATTCCACTTTTTCTGAAATATGGCATTAAACTATTTTCATTGTCACCACAAATGTAACAGTCTCCTTTTAATTCAGAATCAACCTGAATACTATAATCTTTTTCTTCTATGCTTTCAGAAAGAACTCTATCCTTAAAATCGGATTGGGTTGCTTTTTCTGTACATCCAGACAACACATACATTGATGCCAATAGTAACGGAATTACTAATTTTTTCATAAACTCCTACCTTTCAGGGCAAAAAAAGAACAGCCCATAGTGTTTTCACTTATGAACTGTCCTACTTTTTCTGTAAACTCCGCACGAAGGTAAGTAATATCTCCCTCTCTTTATCATCCAAATACTCCCAAGTTTCTACCAGTTCCAGTTGACCTGCTGATAAGTCAGGGCGGATTCCGTCTTTGGTAAAAAACTGTGCCAGCGTAATTCCAAATGCATCACATATCTTTTCTATAGTTGGAATCGTTGGGATACTTTCTTTTGAAACAATTTTCCCCAATGCTGTCTGTGACATTCCAGTCAATTGAGAGAGACGGTATCTTGAAATTTTATGCTTTTCACACAACTCAATAATCCTCAATGCAACATAGTCTTCTGTAAGCAAGTAATCTACACCTCTCCTCTGATACTAGATGTATTTATTTTATCCCGTTATCAGAGGTTTGATTAGAACCGTAATAGTTTAGTATTTTACTAACTTATAGATTAGTATTAGTGCAAAAAAAAATGTATGGATGGTTCATAAGTATATCGTTCTTCTTAATTCAATAATCGCTATCCTGTTTCGCTTTCGTATAAAAAAAGAAACAGTCCAATATTTTCTTAGAACTGTCCCTCTTATTTCTTCAGTCCACGAATCATTGTCATGAATACCTTCCGTTCCTCAACATCCAACGAATCCCATATCATAAGAATTTCTCTTTGAGTCTCTGTCAAATTTGGATGACTCTCCTCATTCGAAAAAAACTGCGCTAATGTAATGCCGAAGGCACTGCATAACTTTTCAAGAGTTGGTATGGTCGGAATACTCTCTTTTGATATTATGCTTCCAATTGCAGTTTGGGACATTCCGGTCAGTTGAGCAAGACGATACTTTGTCAATCCACGCTTTTCACATAAATCAACAAGACGATCAGCTATGTAGTCCTCTGCACACAAGTAAATACACCTCTCTTCCGATATACGTTACTTTCATTTTAAACGTAAATCGAAAGATTTATTAGAACCATACTTCTTTAGCATTTACTCAACTACACTTGACTATATAGACAAAAAAATAAGATGCTATTGTGCATTCTCCAGTTCTATCAGACGATTATCCAGTCTGTTATACTCTCTTTGAGTTTCTTCAATTTTAGCATACATCTTTAAAATTGTCGAACCTTTTACAAAGACTCTTTTTTCGCAGTAGCAGTATAACTTCTCCTTTAACTTTCTTAAATGTAATCCACATTTTTGAAGCTCTTTCAAAAGCATTTCTTCTTCATATTCTGACAATTATTCCACCTTCCTTTCGCTACGATAATACCATTTGAAGACAAATTCCGCAATAAAAATCCATCGACGAAATTCCCTTTATTCCGACATCTTCTCGTTATTTTTAACATGTGCTATACTCCTCTTTAGTGTAGTATGTACTTTTGTACAATTCACCTTTAAAAGCCGGGAGCAGATTTCCAAATAGAACTTGCTCAAACGGCGAAAGGAGGTGATAACATGCCTATAAACTATTCATTAATTGGTATCCGCATCAAAGAAACCCGAAATCAGCAAGGAATCTCTGCGGAAGAATTAGCTGAACTGGCAAATTTATCTTCTGTCTATATCAGCTACATTGAAAATGCCAAGCGGAAACCCAGTTTAGAATCTCTTATCAAAATCTGCAATGCACTGGGAATTACGTTGGATGAACTGCTCTATGGAAATCTGCTTTACAATCCTACAGAATATCAAACAGATATTGATCTGCTTATGGCAGACTGTTCCAAAAACGAAAAGCGTTTCATCTTCCTGATTCTTTCTGCGGTAAAAGATATTCTTCGGAGCAATGATTGGTCTTTAATTGAAAAAATACTTTTAAAGGACAGCAATTTAAAAGACCTATAATTGAATCACAAATCCATTTCACTTTATATAAACCATCCGTTATTCAATTAACTGGTGGTTTATGTCTTTTTCTCACAAAAAAATTATAATGAAAATAAATCGCAATACAAGGAATGATAACCTATGAAAGAATATGAAGAAAGAACTGAAACAATCGAACAACAAAAAGCCCTTATTCGTGAGCGTTATAAAGGAATAAATCCCGATGAGCTTGATGTCATTCCTGCGCTCCCAAAACCGGATATATTTAAAACATCTTCCATGTTAAGAGTAGCAGTTTATGCTAGAGTTTCCACTGATGATCCTCGGCAGACATCCTCATACGAGCTTCAAAAAAATCATTATCAAGACGTGGTAGATCGTAACCCCAACTGGAATCTTGTGAAAATATATGCCGATGAAGGAATTTCCGGTACATCTCTGCAACATAGAGAAGCCTTCAAGCAGATGGTACAAGACTGCGAAGATGGCAAAATTGATCTTATACTCACAAAAAGTGTATCTCGATTTGCTCGTAATGTTGTGGACTGTATCGGTTATGTCCGGGAGCTTCTTTCTCTCCGTCCTCCGGTCGGTG
>Peterbilt_p2__coassemble_617_pt1 | contig 24015 bp, 25 predicted proteins | sample Peterbilt_p2__metabat2_high_PE_039 | metagenome-assembled genome bin Peterbilt_p2 | reverse complement strand
CCAGCGGCAGAGTTGGAAGGTTTGAGTTTTGTATATGTGGTTTTGAAGGTATATGAATAAAGGGGATTAGTTCAATGGTAGAGCACCGGTCTCCAAAACCGTCGATGGGGGTTCGAGTCCCTCATCCCCTGCTTTTACAGCCTAGCGTTTGCTAGGTTTTTTTGTATTTATGAATAAGCCTATAATCATTTCACTTCTTCTTTTCATATAGTGATATTGTAATACCTGAATATATCAGGTGTTCAAGAAAAGAAGGAGTGATTTTTTATGCCATTAAATGGAATTGATGTTAGTCAGTGGCAGGGAGAAATAGACTGGAAAGAAGTAAAAAATGCCGGAATAAAGTTTGCTATGATCCGGGCTGGATATGGGAAAAATAATATAGACAACAAGTTTCATCAAAATGCACAGAGGGCGGTTCAATCAGGTATTCCCATTGGCTTATACTGGTTTTCCTATGCATGGAATACAGAAATGGCAACAAAAGAAGCACAATACACGGCAGCATTGGCAAGACAGTATAAAATTATATGGCCTATTGCTTATGATTTAGAATATGACACCATAGAATATGCCAGAAAAAACGGAGTAATTATCACAAAAAAACTGGCTACTAATATGGCAAAAGCCTTTTGTGAAGAGATAGAAAGACAGGGATATATTCCTATGATTTATGCAAATCTTGAGTATTTAAACGAGTATCTTGACCGCAGCAGGCTTCCGTATGCACTTTGGTATGCCCAATACGTATTAGAAGCATCTGTTAGGGAAAAGGCAATCTGGCAATATACCAGCGAAGGGAGTGTGCCGGGGATTCAGGGAGCAGTAGATTTGGATTATGGCTATAAAGATTATGGAAGTGGCAATACAGTTGTGCCAGAAGAAACGGGACCTGGGGGGACTGTTCTGGAACTTGCAGCTGCGGTGATGGAAGGAAAATATGGTGTTGGTGAAGAACGAAAGAAAGTATTAGGAAACCGTTATCAGGAGGTTCAAGATTTTATAAATCACATTGCCAGAGCATCTACAAACACTTTGGTTCAAGAAGTATGGCAAGGAAAATACGGAGATGGAGAAATCAGGAAAGTTGTGCTGGGAGGTCGATATCAGGAGGTGCAGGATAAAATTAATGATTATCAGCCATACTATTATTACACCATCAGGCCAGGTGATACACTTTCCGGGATTGCACAGCGTTTTGGAACAACTGTCAAAAAACTTCAGTCATGGAATGGAATTAAAAACCCGGATATCATATACGCAGGAACAAAAATCAGAGTCAGATAAGATATTTCAGATGTGAGTCAAAATATGACAGAGTTCTTAATTTTTTGTTAGGTTTCTGCTTTTTTCGATATTAGAAATAAAAATATGCTATAATGGCAGTATTCATTTCGACATACGGGCAGGTCTGTTTGGGTGGCTGTATGCGGAAGGAAAAGAGCAAATTGCAGGAGGCCTGATGTGAAGAAAAAACTGTTTTATGGATGTGGAATTGCGGTTCTTGTACTTGGAATCCTCTATGGTGCAGGAACTTTTTATTACAGGGATAAATTTTTGCATGGAACTACAATTAATGGGATTTTGTGTGAAAATTTAACGGTAAAAAACACAGAAGATAAGATTAAAAAGAAAGTAGAAGAGTATTCCTTAGAACTTGTTTTTAAGGATAATAAGAAAGAGAAAATCCAGGGTCAGGATATTGATTATCACTATCTTTCATCCGGAGAAATAAAAAAATTAATGAAAAAACAAAATCCATGGATATGGTTTTCTGGATTTTTTGGAAATAAGAAAGAATATAAGGTATCAGAAGAAATTCAGTTCAGTGAAGAAAAACTGGCAAAAAGATTGCAGTCTATGGACACTATGAAAGAGGAAAATATGACTCTCCCGTCTGATGCATATATTGCATTTGAAAACAACCAGTTTGTGATTAAAGAGGAGACAATTGGAACTGCTTTAGAGAAGGACATGGTGCTTACAAAGGTAAAAGAGGCGGTAGAAAAAAAGGAAGAAACATGGTCTGCAGAAGAAGCCGAGGTGTATAAAAAACCAGCTATCACAAAAGAAGATGCAGCACTGAAACATCAGCAAGAGGTGTGGAACAGTTGTGCAGCAGTTACGGTTACTTATACCTTTGGAGAACAGACAGAGGTGCTAAATGGAATGACTGTGAAAGACTGGATGACTTATGACGAATATGGAAATTATGTGGAGAATCCAGAACAGCTAAGACGAAATATCAGGGCTTATGTGAATGTATTAAGTGAGAAATATAATACAGTAGGGCGTTCCAGAACTATTACCAGCACAGCCACAGGACAGCCGGTGGAAATCAAGGGCGGAAGCTATGGATTTCTCATTGATATCAAAAAAGAAAGCGCACAGCTTCTTGCAGATATTCAGGCACACGCAGATACAAAAAGACCTCCTGTTTATGCCAGGACTGCGGTAAATTATGGGGAAAATGATATTGGAAACACCTATGTTGAGATTGATTTATCAGCACAGCATTTATGGTTTTATAAAGATGGGAATATGATCATGGATTCTGATTTAGTATCTGGTACGTATTATAATTCTGGCAGAAGAACACCGTCAGGAACTTATTATTTATATTACAAAAGCAAAAATCAAGTGTTGCGGCCAGCTCCGAATCCGGATGGCAGTTATGACTATGAATCTCCTGTGGATTACTGGATGCCGTTTAATGGAGGAATCGGTCTTCATGATGCAGATTGGAGATACCGTTTTGGCGGAAGCTATTATTTATACAATGGCTCTCATGGCTGTATTAATCTTCCGGTATCTTTTGCAGGAGGATTTTATAATAGTATTGAACCAGGATGCCCGATTTTGTGTTTTTACAGATAATATTCAGAAATTTTACCTGGATGTTCTTGCAACCGAAAAGTTCCTGTAGTATAATAAAAAGAGAGTGAGAGACAAGAACAGAGACTGTACAGGCAGTCTTTTGATCTTGTCTTGTTCTTTGCCTGGCAGAAAATCAAAGACAGGGCAAGAAGGGGAAGTGTATGATTCAAAGGTTTATGGAAGAATTTGAAGATTGCCCGGTCATTGCGGCAATTAAAGACGATGCGGGATTGAAGAGGTGCATACATTCAGATATTCAGATTGTGTTTGTTTTGTATGGAGATATCTGCAGTATCAGCGGTATTGTCAGCGAATTAAAAAAAGCCGGGAAGACAGTTATGGTTCATATTGACTTAATAACAGGTCTCAGCAGCAGGGAAATTGCAGTGACTTATTTGAAGTCCGTTACCCATGCAGATGGTATTATCTCCACAAAACCTGCGGTGATCCGACAGGCAAAAGAAGAGGGATTGTTTGCTATTATGCGTTTTTTTGTGATTGATTCTATTGCATTCGAAAGTATTCAGAGGCAGACAGAAAGTGTACATCCTGATATGATTGAAGTGTTGCCGGGAGTGATGCCAAAGGTGCTTGGCAGGATTTGCAAAGAGAGCAGAATTCCCGTAATTGCAGGAGGATTAATTTCAGATAAAGAGGATATTATGGCAGCTTTAAATGCAGGTGCAGTATCCATATCTACCACCAACCAACAGGTGTGGTTTATGTAAAAAAATACAGATACGCCGGAGAACAGAGACAAAGCGGATGAGACATGGATACCCATGTTTATTCTCTTTGTCTTTTTTTATTTCGGAAAAGAAGGGAGACAAGAGTTATGTATGATGTTGCAGTAATCGGAGCAGGTGTAATTGGAAGTGCCATAGCCAGGGAATTATCCAGGTATCAGTTGAAAACAATTGTGCTGGAAAAAGAGGAAGACGTGTGCTGCGGAACTTCAAAAGCCAACAGTGCTATTATTCACGCGGGCTTTGACGCAAAACCAGGAAGCTTAAAGGCAAAAATGAATGTAGAAGGAAGCAGAATGATGGAAGAACTTTCCAAAGAGCTGGATTTTCCATACAAAAGAAACGGCTCTCTGGTACTTTGTTTTGATGAAAAAGATTTGCCAGGTTTATATGCGTTAAAAGAAAAAGGAATGAAAAATGGGGTTCAGGGACTGGAAATTATTCAGGGAGACAGGATTTGGGAAATGGAGCCGAATCTTTCCAAAAATGTAAAAGCAATGCTGTATGCCCCTACGGGCGGGATTGTCTGTCCTTTTAAACTTACCATTGCCCTAGCGGAAAATGCATATGTGAACGGGGTTGAATTTCAGTTTGATACGCAGGTGGAAAAGATTGAAAAAACAGAGAATGGATATAGAATCTTGACCAATAAAGAGACGTATGAAACTCATTGTATCGTAAATGCAGCAGGTGTTTATGCAGACTATTTTAACAATATGGTAAGCAGCAAAACCTTATCCATTACACCTAGAAGAGGAGAATACTGCCTTATGGATGAAAAGGCAGGGAAGTTTGTTTCTTACACGATTTTCCAGCTTCCTACAGCAATGGGAAAAGGTGTTCTGATTACACCGACCGTACATGGAAACCTTCTTGCAGGGCCGACAGCAGAGGATATTCAGGAGAAAGACGGTGTGCAGACAACGGCATTTGGAATCGAGAAATTAACAAGACTGGCAAAAGTCAGTGCAGAACAAGTACCTCTTCATATGACCATCACATCTTTTTCCGGGCTGCGGGCAACAGAAGCCGGAGGAGATTTTGTTCTGGGAGAGGCAGAGGGTGCCCCTGGATTTTTCAATGCAGCAGGAATTGAGTCTCCAGGATTGTCCAGTGCACCGGCAATTGGAGTCCATCTGGCCAAAGAAGTGAGCCAGAAACTGGGGGCTGAATTAAAAGAAAATTTTATTGCCAAAAGAAAAGATATTCCTTGTGTTGCAGAGGCTACCAGGGAAGAAATACAGGCGCTTATTGCAGAAGATCCTGCCTACGGAAATGTAATCTGCCGTTGTGAAACCGTCACAGAAGGGGAGATTGTCAATGCCATCCGACGACCTTTGGGCGCAAGATCCTTAGATGGTGTGAAGCGGAGAACCAGGGCAGGAATGGGCAGATGCCAGTCTGGATTCTGTGCACCGAGAACCATGGAAATTCTTGCAAGAGAACTTGGAAAGTCGCCTTTAGAACTTACAAAAGCAGGAGGGAAATCAAACTTGCTGGCTGGTATGATAAAAGAAGATTTAGAGTGAGAGGATGGAGGAGCAAGACATGACAACATATGATTTGATTATTATAGGAGGCGGTCCGGCAGGGCTTGCAGCGGCGGTTTCCGCGAAAAGACAGGGAATTGATAATCTGTTGATTCTGGAAAGAGATCATGAACTGGGAGGTATTCTCAACCAGTGTATTCACAATGGATTTGGTCTCCATACCTTTCGGGAAGAATTGACAGGGCCGGAATATGCCCAGCGTTTTATTGACCAGGCAGCGGAGCTTGAAATTCCATATAAATTAAATACCATGGTATTAGATATCAGCATGGATGGAAGAGAAAAAATGGTAACTGCCATGAACCGTGAGGAAGGTCTTTTGACGCTGAAAGGCAAGGCAGTGATTCTTGCAATGGGATGCAGAGAACGGCCAAGAGGGGCTCTGCACATACCAGGATACAGACCTGCTGGTATTTATACAGCAGGTACTGCCCAGAGACTGGTGAACATGGAAGGATATATGCCGGGACGTGAAGTTGTGATTCTTGGCTCAGGAGATATTGGGCTAATTATGGCAAGGAGAATGACTTTAGAAGGTGCAAAAGTGAAGGTTGTAGCAGAGCTGATGCCTTATTCCGGAGGGCTTCAGAGAAACATTGTACAGTGTTTGCAGGACTATGATATTCCGTTAAAATTAAGTCATACCGTAGTTGATATCCAGGGGAAAGAAAGGGTCACAGGTGTTACACTGGCACAAGTAGATGAGAACAGAAAACCAATACCGGGAACAGAAGAATTTTATTCCTGCGATACCTTGTTGTTGTCCTGTGGATTAATACCTGAGAATGAATTATCAGATAATATGGGAGTAGAACTGTCACGGATCACATCAGGACCAGTGGTGAACGAAAGTCTTGAAACCAGCGTGGAGGGAGTATTTGCCTGCGGTAATGTACTTCATGTACATGATCTGGTAGACTATGTTTCAGAAGAGGCAGGAAAGGCAGGATACCATGCAGCGGAGTATATCAGCAAGTGGGGTGAAGAAGAAGCAGAAGCAAGCAAAGAAGATAGCGGGACTATAGAAATACAGACCATGGGAGGAATCCGTTACAGTGTTCCTCAGGTGATATGCCTGTCTCATATGGAAGAGAAACTTACTGTGCGTTTCCGTGTAGGAGCTGTTTTCAAAGATGTATATATCAGTGTTTATCTTGGAGAGAAGCGGATCATTCATAAGAAAAAGAAAAAACTGGCTCCCGGGGAAATGGAACAGATTATATTGAAAAAAACAGATTTGACATCAGCAGAGGGATTGGATAGAATTGTAATGAAAATAGAGGAGGCAGAATAATGGAAACAAGAGAATTGATTTGTATTAACTGTCCTTTAGGATGCGGCCTTGTGGTAACCATGGAACATGGAACAGTGATAAAAGTAGAGGGAAATACCTGTCCAAAAGGAAAAGAATATGGGGAAAAGGAGCTGACAGCACCTGCACGTATTCTTACTTCCAGCGTGAGAGTCCGTGGTGGGAAATTGCCAGTTGTTTCTGTAAAAACAGCCTCAGATATTCCAAAAGCAAAAGTAAAAGAATGTGCAGCAGCCCTGAAAGAAGTAGAAATACAAGCTCCTGTAGCAATAGGGGATGTTGTTGTAAAGGATATTTGTCATACAGGGGTAGATTTGATTGCCACCAGAAATGTACAGATGAAATAAGGAGAAACAGATGTTAGATTACACAGGAAAACAGGCAGATGTATTGAAAGAAAAAACTTTGTATCTGCTGGACATGGATGGAACTATTTACAATGAGAATCAGATTTTTGAAGGGACTTTGGATTTTTTAAAAGCCATTGAAGAACAGGGCGGACAGTATATTTTTATCACAAACAATTCTTCAAAATCTGTAGAGGATTATGTGGAAAAAGTAAGAGCCATGGGGATTTGTGCAGGTTATGAACATTTTTATACATCAAGCCAGGCTACTGCTATGTACTTGCAGGAGAACTATCCTGGGCAGGTTGTTTATTGCATGGGAACAGATTCTCTGGTGCAGGAACTGCGAAAATCAGGAATCGAAGTTGTGACAGAAGTAGATGACAGAGCATCTGTCGTACTCATTGGTTTTGATACGGAAAATACTTCAGAAAAAATCAGAAATACATGTATCATGCTGGGGAAAGATGTAGCATATTTAGCTACGAATCCGGATTTGGTATGTCCGGTAAGTTTTGGATATATTCCGGATTGCGGCTCTATGAGCATTATGCTGAAAAATGCTACTGGAAAAGAACCATTTTTTATTGGAAAACCTGAGCCGATTATGGTAAACTGTGTATTGAAAAAACAGAATAAATGTCCGGAAGAGGCTGTGATTGTAGGGGACAGGCTTTATACAGATATTAAGACCGGGGAACGGGCAGGAGTAGATACCATCTGTGTTCTGTCAGGCGAGGCTTCTATGGAAGATATTCAGAATTCAGAGGTAAAGCCAACGTATATTTTTAAAAGTGTAAAAGAAATATATGAAGGACTTACAGAGTGATCATAAAGGATACAGCAGGAGATAATAGGATATGAGATACCAGAAGGTAGAAGAAGGAATTTTTCTTAGACGTCCAAACCGTTTTATTGCGCATGTGGACATAAACGGGGAGGAAGTGGTATGTCATGTGAAAAATACAGGGAGGTGCCGGGAATTATTAGTTCCCGGTACCCCTGTTTTTTTGGAAAAAAGTGACAACCCAAAGAGAAAAACACAGTATGATGTGATTGCAGTGCAGAAGGGAAAGAAACTTATTAATATGGATTCCCAGATACCGAACAGAGTAGTGGAAGAATGGCTAAAAGAAGGGAATCTGTTTGGCAAAGAAGCAGTCATTCGGAGAGAAGTTTCCTATGGTTCATCGCGGTTTGATTTCTATATTGAGAGTGGGAAACGGAAAATTTTTATGGAAATCAAGGGGGTTACCCTGGAAGAAAACGGAGTAGTTCGGTTTCCGGATGCACCTACCGAAAGAGGTGTAAAGCATATAAGGGAATTGTGTCATTGTATAAAGGAGGGTTATGAAGCATATATTATGTTTGTCATACAGATGGAAGATGTAAAGTATTTTGAACCCAATTACAGTACGCATCCGGAATTTGGACAGGCATTGCAGGAAGCAGAAAAAGCAGGCGTACACATTCTGGCATATTCCTGCCAGGTGAGAAAAGACTTGATTAATCTGGCGAAACCTGTTAGGGTTTATGTGAATGGAAAAGAAGAATCAGAAGAACAGGAGACTTTATGTTAGAACAGATTGCAGAACCGCTTCTTCAGTGGTTTGATGAAAATAAACGGATTCTTCCGTGGCGTCAGGATCCAACACCATATCATGTATGGATTTCTGAGATTATGCTGCAGCAGACCAGAGTGGAAGCTGTAAAATCTTATTATGCCAGATTTACAGAAGCATTGCCCAGGGTTGCTGATCTGGCTGCCTGCCCTCAGGAGCGTCTGTTAAAGCTGTGGGAAGGTCTTGGATATTATAACCGGGTGAAGAACATGCAGAAAGCAGCCATCGAAGTGATGGAAAAGTATGAAGGTGTTTTGCCTGCGGATTATGAAAAACTGCTGAAACTGCCGGGAATAGGAAGTTATACGGCAGGTGCCGTGGCTTCCATTGCATACGGAATACCAGAACCAGCGGTGGATGGGAATGTGCTGCGTGTTATTACCAGAATTACAGAAGATCCAGAAGATATTTTAAAACAGTCCATGAAAAAGAAGATTGAAGATAAGCTGAGGGATGTTATGCCGAAAGACCGCCCGGGTGATTTTAACCAGAGTCTTATGGAACTGGGAGCAACCGTTTGTGTGCCAAACGGAATGGCAAAATGCGGGCAGTGCCCAGTAGCACATTTGTGCAAGGCAAAGGAGCATGGAACGGTCATGGATTATCCTCACAAGGCACAAAAAAAGCAGAGAAAGATAGAAGAAAGAACAGTGCTGGTGATACAAAACGGACAGGAATTTGCTATTCATAAACGTCCGTCAAAGGGGCTTCTGGCAGGTTTGTATGAGCTGCCTAATCAGGAAGGATATTTGTCCAGAGATGAAATTCTGGCGTATGTGGAAAAGCTTTCTTTGATGCCTTTGCATATTGTAGAAGCAGTGGAAGCAAAGCATATATTTTCTCATGTAGAGTGGCATATGAAGGGATATTTCATAAAAGTAGCTGCTACAGAAGAGAAAAGAATAGGAGATTTAATATTTGTTGATAAGAAAGAATCAAAGGGGAAATACCCTATTCCTGCTGCGTTTAGTGCATATAGAAAATATATCGAGGAGGACTTTTAGATGAAATTATTGTCAATAGCAGTGCCCTGTTATAATTCACAGGACTATATGAGAAACTGTGTAGACTCTCTTTTGGAAGGTGGAAATCTGGTGGAAATATTGATCGTGGATGATGGTTCCAAAGATGATACAGCGGATATTGCAGATGAATATGCCGCCAAATATCCCACGATTGTAAAAGCAATCCATCAGGAAAACGGAGGTCATGGGGAGGCTGTAAATGCAGGGCTTAGAAATGCAACAGGACTGTATTTTAAGGTTGTGGACAGTGATGACTGGGTAAACAAAGAGGCGTATTTGGCAATTCTGGAAAAGCTTCGTGAGATTACAGGTGGTCCCCAGACTCTGGATATGATGATCAGTAATTTTGTGTATGAAAAGCAGGGCGCAAAGAGGAAAAAAGTCATGCGGTATAAAAATTATATGCCCGTGGATCAGTTGTTTACCTGGAAAGAAATGGGGAGAATGCCTATCGGAAAATACATTCTTATGCATTCTGTGATCTATCGTACCGGACTTTTGAGAGACTGTGGGCTGAAGTTGCCGAAACATACATTTTATGTAGATAATCTCTTTGTATATCAGCCATTGCCTCATGTGAAGACCATGTATTATATGGACGTAAATTTCTATCGTTATTTCATAGGAAGAGATGACCAGTCTGTTCATGAAGATGTGATGATCAGGAGGATTGACCAGCAGCTTCTGGTAAACAGAATGATGATTGACACCATTGCAGGAGTAAGAAATATTGATAAAAATATCAAACGTTATATGCTCCGTTATCTGGAAATTATCATGGGAGTTTCTTCTATCATGCTGATCCGTTCTGGTACAGAAGAAAACCTGGAGAAGAAGAAGGATTTATGGAGATATTTAAAAAATGCAGATTCCCGTATTTACAGGAAATTATATATGGGTATCATCGGAAGAGGTGTGAATCTGCCGGGAGGAAGCGGAAGAAAAACAGCAGTAGCGATTTATAAGGTAGTACAAAAACTATATGGATTTAATTAAAAAAGGCCTGGCGTGTTAAACACGCACAGGCTCTTTTACTGTCACTGCCTTAGAACGGTACAAAAACTGGTAACATACCAGATTTAATGCAAATGCAGCAATTACGTCTACAACGGTATGCTGTTTTAAGAATACAGTCGCAAGAATAATCAAGATCGTGAGAATCCATACACCTGCCAGAAATATTTTGTGATTCTTAAATTCTTTGTGTCGGAAAATAGCAATACAGCAGGCAACAGAGTTAAACACATGTATGCTTGGGAGAATGTTAGTAGGTGTATCTACAGTATAAAGACGCCTTACAAGCTGGATAAAAATGCTGTCTCCGGTAAGGTTTGGGCGGAGATTCTGTCCATTTGGATAAATCAGGGAAATGAAGATAAATAAAGTCATTCCAATACCCAGGGTACAAATCAACTGCCAGTATTCCTTCCTGTTCTGATTGATAAAACTGAAATAGATCACTGTGGCTGCAACATAGAAAAACCACAACAAATAGGGAATAATGAAGTACTCACAAAAAGGAATATAGTCATCCAGTGCAACGTGGATAATATTCGGCCGAACATTACGCTGTTCTACATAACGGAAAGCCAGCACATACAAAATTCCGTAAATCAGAATAATCCATGTGTGGCTGTATTTTTTCAGGAATTTCACAGTAACACCCCTCGATTCTGTCTTTGATTAAGGATTTTTGTTTCCTGGCTATTATAGCACAGTCAATTTGCTATCACAATGCAGTTTATAGTACTTTTAGAATTTACACAGTATGTTTATGGACTGGTATGAAACTGTCAAAAATGATGGAATCAAATCTAGGAAGGTTTTGCTCAAAGGCAGTTTCAGAGCGTACTGTCCAGGCAAAAGTAGGGGCATGATACAGGCATTTATTCAGTAAAAAGCTAACGTTATGCCTGTCTTTGTAACAGTAGGCAATAAAATCAGGTCTGCCTAGAAAATTTAAAAGCAGATATTTTACAAGAAAAGAAAGAAAATATCCACCCTCGGCAACAGGCCGTGTGAGATTGGCAGATAATTGCCCACGTACTACTTGCTTTCTGTTTTTCTTGTACCATCGAAGTGCCAGAGGATTGAAAGATTCAATACAATAATTTCCCCGGTAATCCTGGAGAAGTTTATCTGCCAGTTCGCAGGTACGGGTATTGAGACAGGGCAGTTTAATTTCCACCAGAAGAGGTACCTGTCCGTTTACTAATTTCAGTACATCTTGAAACAGAGGAATCCTTTCCTGTGTATGACCAAGACAGATGTTTTGCAGTTCACAGTATGTCATTTCACAGACAGGAAGGTCAATGCCACACATGCGGGAGAGGGTGTGATCATGGAATACTACCACTTTTTCGTCTTTGGTAAGTTGTATATCCAGTTCGATTCCGTAACCTTCACGTATGGCTCTTGCAAAAGCAGGAATAGAATTTTCCGGGATGCTTTGATCAGGGGTAAAAAGTCCCCGGTGTGCAAAAAGGCAATGCAGAAATGTGTGCACATCCTGTTTCCTTCTGAGGTTTGGCATAATGCAATAGAAATAGAGACAGAATATAAAAAACAGGATGAAAACAGTTATCCATAGCAGTTTCATAGTGATTCACCTCATTTTATCTCTTGATGGTTTTTAGTTTCTTTTCTCCGAAAGTAAAGGTAACTTGTGTAGCTGTGCCAGGCACTTCCCCGTCACAGTGTACAGGCATCGGCCTTTGGGTGATGACCTCCATATGACGGCATCTTTTGATATGTACTCCGTGAAATAAGGTATGTTTGCCTATAAAAGCAGTGGGAAACAAGGTGAGGATTTTTAGTTTTGATAATTTCCCAACCAGGCAGAAATCTAGAAATCCATCGTCATATCTGGCATCAGGACAGAATTTTGCGCCGCCTCCTTCGTATTTCATATTCATGGCAGCAAGAAAGAAAAACTTGGGAATGCGATAAGTTTTTTTTTGGTCCAGGCGTATGGAAATCTGGCAGGGTTTGAAGATGAGCAACAGTTTCAGTGCAACGAAAACATACGTCAGTTTTCCTATTTTCAGCTTGTTCAGAAACTTTTTTAAGGGGGTGACTGAAACTTGGGCACAGATGCCTGCATCATATCCGATACCACTGCTTACAATGAAATACCTGGAAAAGTCTGGTGTTTTGGTCTGTCCAATGTCAAGATTGATGAGTTCTTTTGGTTCCAGGATCATATGGATGCAAGAGGTAACATCGGTAGGAAGACCAAGACCTCTGGCAAAATCATTGCCGGAACCTGTGGGAATATAGCCAAGTGTAATATGGGAAAAGTCCGTTTGCATCAGCCCGTTAATGACTTCATTTAACGTGCCGTCACCTCCAAGTACACCTAAGGTACAGGGGAGGGAAAGTGCAGTAATCTGCTTCGCCAGTTCTATAGCGTGTCCCTTGTATTCCGTAAAAAAAGCTTCATATTCGATATTTTTTTCGTTTAGTATTTCCGCCGCTTCCTGCCACAGATTCAGGCCATGGCCAGAGCTGGAAAGTGGATTTATTATAAAGTAATACATAATCAACCTGCCTGCTGTTTCTTGGATTTTATGGTTCACCACAGCAGGCATTTGTAGAGATGTCTGCTGTAATGAGCCTTTTTTTCATTGTAGCAGTTTCAGGCAGAGAGGACAAGAAAAAGTTTTTTTTAGGAAGGTTTACCAGGTAGGAGGGGCAGCAGTAAGGAATGTGCTGTATCCGGCACGCCGCAGCTTCTGCTCCATTTTTACCGCATTCTCCAGAACACGGAAAGCACCTGCCTGGACTTTGTATAAGCCATCTTCATAGAGGAGAAATGCAGGAAAACCCCGGTCCAAAAGTTCATAGAGCATATGCTCTGCATTTGCACGCTCCCGGAAACTGCCTGTCTGGACACGGTAATAAATGGTGTGCTCCTCTGACTCATTTTCCAGGCTTTCCTCATTTAATGTGCCGAGAATACCGGAAGCAATTGCCTGGGCAATGTCATGAAATTCATCATCGAATTTTTGATTATCTGCATCTGTGTTTAGAAAGCCGGTTTCAATGAGAAGAGCCGGCATTTGTGTCCTTCTTAGAACCACCAGCCCAGGTCTTGCCTGGACACCAATTTCACGGAAACCCAGTTCGCCTAAAGCACCATTTATATTTTCTGCCATGTCTAGTTTTTCACCGGATTTGTCATATAGCAGTACCTCTACACCGCTGTATTGATTTGGCATAGGGCTGGAGTTGCGGTGAAACGAGATGAAAAAATCAGCACCAGAGGCGTTGGTAATCTGTGCTTTTTCAAAGGGCGTCTGGTAGACATCGGTTGTTCTTGTGTATTCTACATCTACCCCGTTTTGCGTTAAAATTTCACCAACAGCCAGGGCAAGTTTTAGATTATCGTCTTTTTCAAGCCGGCCTTTATAGGAGGCACCGCCATCAGCACCCCCGTGTCCGGCGTCAATCATGATTTTATAGGCCATATCAGTACTCCTGGTAATACTTTCTGTTCAGTATATGCGGGGGAAGAGAAAGTGTGCAGAAAATCTAAAAATACAATAAATTTTCTTTTTCTCCTTTTCACTGCAAGAGAAACGTGGTAAAATTTCTTTTAATGGAAATTTTGAAGAAAAGGACAAAAGAAACATGAAAAAACCACAAATTAACGATGATAAAAAGAAAAAATGGGACAACTTCTGGTACTATTATAAATATCATGTGCTGGCAGGTGCATTTGTTTTATTTTGCGTTATTGTATTTGTCAAAGATATGATGGCAAAGGTTGACTATGACTATTGTATCAGTGTGATAGGCAATTATCCTGTTCAGGAAGAAGATACACAGGTTTTGCAAGACTGGTTCGAGGAACATGCAGAGGATCTCAATGGGGATGGAGAGGTTCATGTACAGATTGCAGATTATTATTTACCGCCAGAAGGGGAAGCCGGATATGACCCTCAGATTTATGCGGCAAGCCAGACTAAATTAATGGTAGACCTTCAGGAAGGAACCAGTATGATTTATTTCCTGGATAAAGCAAACTATGAAAAATTACAGGAAATGGAAGCTTTTCCAAAACAGGAGGAGACTGTAGAAGTAAAGGACTGCAGTGGTTTCCAGGAAATCGGGAGTCCAGCATATCTGAAGGATATGATCATGACCATGCGTCTTATGTATGATGATTCTAAACTGGGAAAGGATGAAGAAATCCGGGATTATTTTGATTCCAGTGAATCTCTTATGAAACAGTTTGTGGGAAATTAAGCGGGAAAGAGCATTTTTATAGAAAAAGAGAGCACTCTCTGAGTTTCTGTAAAAGTGTTCTTTTTTCTGAATAAGAAAGGAGCAAAGCATATGAAGAAAATGAGGGGAGCTGTGATCATCATGGGACTGATCCTAGGGCTGGCTGGCTGTGGAGGAAATTCAGGGGAAACATCCAACAGCACAGACAAGGACAAGAAGGCGGAATCAGTGGAGCTAACGGTGTTTGCGGCGGCATCCATGACAGAGACATTGACGGAAATCGGAACACTATATGAAAAAGAGCATCCAAATGTGCAGGTGAATTTCAATTTCGATTCATCAGGAACTTTAAAGACGCAGATTCAGGAAGGTGCTGTTTGCGATTTGTTTATTTCAGCAGGACAAAAGCAGATGGATCAGCTTGATATCAAGGCAAGCCAGGAAGTAAATACAGAAGGACTGGATTATGTGCTGGACAAATCAAGAACAGATATTTTGGAAAATAAGGTGACTCTTTGTGTAGCGGATGGCAGTGAAACAGGAATAAAAACCTTTGATGACCTGGCAGAAATACTGAAAAATGGAAACATTCTTATGGCTATGGGGAATCAGGATGTACCGGTAGGACAATATACACAGAAGATTCTGGAGCATTATGGGCTGAGCGAAGAGGAGCTGGCAGGAGCAGGAAAAATCTCTTATGGAAGTAACGTAAAAGAAGTGGCAACGCAGATTTCAGAAGGCAGTGTGGACTGTGGAGTCATTTATTGTACAGATGCATATTCTGCAAGGCTTACAGTCTCTGATTATGCCACTGCAGACATGTGCGGACAGGTTGTTTATCCGGCATCTGTTCTGAAAACCAGTGAGCACCAGGAAGAGGGGCAGTTATTTTTGGATTATCTGCAAACAGATTCTTGTATGAAGATTTTCCAGAAAGTAGGTTTTTCACCAGTAAATGAGTAGGAGAGAGGCAAAAATATGGACTGGTATCCGTTATGGAATTCTTTGAGGATTGCAGCAATCAGCAGTGTGCTGGTATTTTTTCTTGGGGTTTTTGCCGCTTATTATGTAGCAAGGCTTCCAAGGGCCGTGAAGGGAATCCTGGATGTGATTTTTACCCTTCCCATGGTGCTGCCGCCTACGGTTTGTGGATATTTTCTGCTACTTTTATTTGGAGTAAAACGGCCGATAGGACTGCTTTTTGCAAAGCTGGGAATGCAGGTAGTCATGACCTGGCAGGGAGGTATCATTGCCTCTGCGGTGGTAGCGTTTCCCCTGATGTACCGCACAGCAAGAGGTGCTTTTGAGAGTTTTGATGAGACACTGGCTTATTCAGGGCAGACCCTGGGTTTATCCAATACTTATATTTTCTGGAGAATCCGCATGCCGGCCTGCCGCCAGGGTATTTTAGCAGGAACGGTTCTGGCTTTTGCAAGAGCCCTGGGCGAGTATGGGGCAACAAGTATGCTCATAGGATATATTCCGGGAAAGACAGCCACAATTTCCACTACGGTATATCAGCTGTGGAGGACAAATGATGAAGCAGGAGCCTTTTTGTGGGTTATGGTGAACCTGGCAATTTCCACAGTGATTCTTCTGGTGGTAAATATGCTGGAAACCAGAAATAGAAAGGCGGTGAAAGTATGAGCCTTTTGGTAGATGTGAGCAAAGATTACGGAAAATTCCAACTGAATGTTCATTTTGAGCATAACCAGGGGATTCTGGGGATGCTGGGTGCATCGGGAAGTGGAAAAAGCCTGACCTTAAAATTGATATCCGGTATTCTGACTCCAGACCGTGGGAAAATAATTCTGGATAACAGAGTTTTGTATGACAGTGAGAGGAAAATCAATCTTCTTCCCAAGAAGCGGAAGGTGGGATATTTATTTCAGAATTATGCACTGTTTCCAAATATGACGGTAGAAAAAAACATTCTCTGTGGGCTACACTGGGAAAAGGATAAAAGACGGAAAAGAGAGAAAATGCAAAGTGTAATAGAACTTTTGCGGATAAAAGAATTGCTGAAGAAATATCCTGCACAGTTAAGTGGCGGCCAGCAGCAGAGAACAGCCCTTGCGAGAATTCTGGTCAGCGAGCCAGAGCTTTTATTGCTGGATGAACCGTTTAGTGCCCTGGATTCGTATCTGAGAGATCAGCTTCAGATTCAATTTTTAGAAATTTTAAAAGTCTTTGACAAAGAGGTAATACTGGTAAGCCACAGCAGAGATGAAGTGTATCATCTTTGCCAGCAGGTTGCATTTATTAACAATGGAAGCATATTAGAGATCGGAAATACTAGGCAGGTTTTCGCAAATCCTGGAAGCGTAGCCGGAGCCATGCTCACAGGATGCAAAAATATAGCAACTGCAAAAAAGACAGGTGAGTATGAGGTGGAAGTTCCCCAATGGGGAATTTGCCTGAAAACAGCAGAACCAGTGAAAGAAAATCTGTGCAGCGTGGGAATCCGGGCACATTATTTTCATTCAAAAGTGCGGGAAAATGGATATCCTGTAAAATTATCCTGTGTGATGGAGGAACCTTTTGAAACTACGGTCATGTTCCGTTATGAGAAACAGCCGGAGGGGACACCAGATCTGTGGTGGCGTGTACCAAAAGAGCAATGGACCGGACAGATGCCGGAACAGCTTGGAATATTAGAAAAAAATGTATTATTACTGTATCAGTAGAGGAGATGAGACTATGAAATTAATCCGGACAGAAGAAGCAGAGGGACATGTACTTTGCCATGATATTACTCAGATTATCAAAGGTGTGACGAAGGATGCAAGATTTAGGAAAGGACATATCGTTACAAAAGAAGATATCCCCGTTTTGTTAAGTCTTGGAAAAGATAATCTTTATGTATGGGAAAAAGATGAATCCATGTATCATGAAAATGAGGCAGCAGAAATCTTAAAAGAGGTCTGCATCAATAAAAATATGAGTGCATCTTCTGTAAAAGAAGGGAAAATCGAATTGACTGCCCAGTGTGACGGACTGTTCCGGGTGGATGTGGAACGGCTAGATGCGGTCAATGATATTGACCAGGTCATGATTGCAACACGGCATACGAATACGCCGGTAAAAGCAGGAGATAAATTGCTGGGAACCAGGGTGATTCCCCTGGTGATTAAAAAAGAAAAAATGGAAGAGGTTAAAAAAATAGTGGGAAATAGTCCATTATGTGAACTTTTTCCGTATAAAAAACAAAAAGCAGGTATCATTACTACCGGGAATGAAGTCTTTTACGGAAGAATCCAGGATACCTTTACTCCTGTAGTTGTAAAAAAATTAGAGGAGTATGGCATTGAAGTGGTGGAACATATCACTTTAGGAGATGAGAAAGAAAAAATTACAGAAGTGATTTTGCAAATGAAGCAAAGAGGCTGTAACCTCATAGTTACGACAGGGGGCATGAGTGTGGATCCGGATGACCAGACACCAGGAGCTATTAAAGCCACAGGTGCAGAGGTAATTTCCTATGGAGCACCAGTGCTTCCAGGAGCCATGTTCTGCCTGGCCTATTTTGAAGACGGAACTGCAGTTATGGGATTGCCTGGTTGTGTTATGTATGCAAAAACAACGATTTTTGATTTGATTCTGCCAAGAGTGGCAGCAGGGGTTCCTGTGACGAGAAAAGATTTGACAAGATTAGGTCACGGAGGACTTTGCCTGGGCTGTGAAGAATGCAGGTATCCGGCGTGCAGTTTCGGAAAATAAGAAAGATAAAAAGGATAAAAAAGAGAATGCAGATTCCTTAGTTTTGCGAATCCGGCATTCTCTTTTGGCGTTTAAAGATCTGTATATTCCCCGATGAGGTTTTTAATATCCTGCATCTGGTTGTCTGTTGCTGTAATGGCACGGGCACATTCGGAAAGCTTCTGGGAAATATAAGCATACTGTGCATTGTCCCCTAAATCTTTTTTGTAGCGGAGCTGGTGTTCCAGGCTGGCCCAAAAATCCATACCAATGGTGCGGATCTGTACCTCTGCACGCATAGGTGTCTTTCCTTCTGCAAAGAATACCGGAATCTCTACAATCATATGATAACTGCGGTAACCATTTTCTTTTGGATTCTGGATATAGTCCTTGATGCGGAGAACCGTGATATCATCCTGTTCAGCCAGGAGTTTGGCTACGATATAGATATCATCAATAAATGGGCAGGTTACCCGGATGCCGGCCACATCATTTAATTGTTCCCGGATGTTTTTTTCTGTAAAGTCATAGCCGTTTTTTTGAAGCTTCCGGTAAATGCTTTCCGGCTGTTTGATGCGGCTCTTGATAGAAGAAATCGGGTTCCGTTTGTATTTTACAGAAAATTCATCATCCAAAACCTCCAGCTTCGTGCTGATTTCCCGGATGGCACAGCGGTACATCATCATCAGAGCATTGTATTTATCAGTATTCTGAATAAAACGTTCAGGATAAAGGATCACATGGCTTTCCTGTTTTTCTTGTTTTTGTGTTAAATCTTCGTGAGTAATGTTCAAAATAATCCCTCTTTCATAGTAAAGTAAAACCTATATGAAGTATAACGGAAATTATGGAAAAGGTCAAATTAGAAACAAGGGAAATTCGTGAAGATTCTGTGAAAATATTGTAAACAGGAAAGAAAGGATGGTAATTTCGAAAAAGATATAGTATAATGATGCGATATGAAATTTATCCATAGTGTTTTGCAGAAAGGCGCAGATTGAAATGTTTGGATATATAATGATTGATAAACCAGAGCTGAAGGTGAAGGAATTTTACCGTTATAAAGCTTATTACTGTGGGCTGTGCCATAAACTGAAGGAGGAATACGGATTCCGGGGAAGAATGACATTGACGTATGATATGACGTTTCTGGTGATGTTTCTTACATCTCTGTATGAGACAGCACCAAAAGAGTTTGCGTCTCGTTGTCCGATTCATCTGGTGAAGAAGATTCCCATGCTGGAGAATGAGTTGACAGAATATGGGGCAAAGATGAATATTCTTCTCACATATTTCAAATTTGAGGATGACTGGAAGGATGACAAAAGTCTGGCAGGAGCTGCCGGGATGCGTCTTTTCCGTAAAAAGGCGGAGGAAATCTGCCATGAGTACAGACGTCAGGCAAAAGTGATCCAGAAACAGTTGAAGGTGCTGGCAGCTTATGAAGAGGCAGGGGAAGAGAATCTGGATGTGGTAGCAGGTGCTTTTGGAACTCTGATGGAAGAGTTGTTTGTCTGGAGGCAGGATATGTGGGAGGAAGAACTGCGGAAGTTTGGATTCTATCTGGGCAAGTTTATTTATATCATGGATGCCTATGATGACCTTCCAAAAGATATCAAATCAAATTCCTACAATCCGTTAAAAGCAGTACAGGAAAAATGCAGCGACAGGGAAACCTATGAACAGACCATACGCCAGGTACTTCTCATGATGATGGCAGAAGCTACAGCAGCTTTTGAAAAACTGCCGTGTCTGGAGGAAGCTGAGATTATCCGCAATATTTTATACAGCGGTGTTTGGGCAAAATATAACAAAATACAAAAAGAAAGACAGGAGAAAGAAGAGAATCATGGTAAACAATCCATATGAAGTATTAGGAGTATCACCAAATGCATCCAATGATGAAATTAAGAGGGCATATAGAGATTTAAGCAGGAAATACCATCCGGATTCCTATGTGGATAATCCGCTGGCAGGTCTTGCAGAAGAAAAGTTTAAGGAAGTACAGGAAGCCTATGACCAGATTATGAAGGAAAGAGACGGGGGCTACCAGAATGGATATCAGAACAGCTATGGAAATGCTAACAGAGGATACCAGAATACTGCATCAAGCCAGGACGATATTCAGTTTCAGGCAGCATATAATTACATCAATGGCCGTCAGTATCAGCAGGCATTAAATGTACTGTCCAGAATGCAGAATAGAAATGCACAGTGGTATTATTTAAGTGCCTGTGCAAATATGGGAATGGGCAACAATGTAAATGCACTGAATATGGCAAGACAGGCTCAGAGCATGGATCCGGGAAACCCGGAATATGCAAACCTGGTAAACCGTCTTCAGTGGAATAGTAACCGTTATCAGCAGGGAGGCGGATATCCTTATGCCAACAACGGAGGAGGCGGATGCGGAACAGGAAACTTCTGCTGTGATTTGTGGTGTGCGGACTCTTGCTGCGAATGTATGGGAGGCGACCTTTGTTCATGCATGTAAATGCGAAAAAAACAGCCGTGTCAGGGCTTTTGATGGCTTTGGCAGTGGTTTTAATAGTCTTAAGTGGAATACTTGATTTTAATACGCTGTTTTTTCTTGCAGCAGCGGCATTCCTGATTGGAATTATTATTAAGGAATACGGAATAAAATATGGGGCAGCTTTTTTTGCAGGATGTACGATTTTAGGATTTTTGCTGGCACCTCAGAAATTATATGTGCTTACTTATGCCATGATGGGTGTGTATGTCCTTGGTGTTGAGGGCCTTTGGCAGCTTTTAGGAAAACATCCTGAGTGGAAGAATAGAAAACTGATTTTTGCGGCAGGGAAGTTTTTGATTTTTAATGTGATGTATATTCCTGTATTAGTTCTGTTTCCTAAATTGTTGTTTGCAGGAGAAGTTCCGAACTCTATGATGCTGGTTTTCCTTCTGGCAGGACAGGTAGCACTGTTTCTCTATGATAAAGCCTATGAATATTTCCTGATCAGTATGTGGAGCAGTATCAGAGAGCGCATTTTCGGGAAAAATTAGAATACACAGAAAGAACCTCCGGGAGCCTGTGAAGTGACAGGGTATTCCCGGAGGTTTTGTGTTTGAAAATGTGAATTGTAAGAAAAATGTCATTTTTTCTCTGAAAAAATCTTTGATTCCTCTGCTATAATAGTCAATATAGAAAACAAGAAAGGAATGCATTATGGAAACCTATAACATCTTAATAGTAGATGACGACAGGGAAATTGTAAAGTCTCTTGGAAAACTTCTGGAATTGGAGGGATATGGGGTTTACAAGGCCTATGACGGTATGGAAGCCATGGAACTTCTGATGCAGAAGAAGATTCATCTTATTCTTCTGGATGTCATGATGCCAAAGTTAAATGGACTTGCCGCACTTATGAAAATCCGGGAAAAAAACAACATTCCTATCATTATGTTATCTGCAAAAACAGAAGAAAGCGATAAGGTACTGGGGCTTTCTATGGGAGCAGATGATTATGTGACAAAGCCTTATAATACAGCAGAACTGATGGCAAGAGTGAAATCTCAGCTTCGCCGGTATTTTTCTCTTGGTGCTGCGTTGGGAACAGGAAAAGAGGAGGAATTGGTAAACGGAGGACTGGTATTAAATAAAAATAAGAAAAATGTTACCGTAGACGGAGAGGAAGTGCATTTGACAGCAACGGAATATAAAATTCTGGAGTTGCTTATGAATCATCCGGGATATGTGTTTTCTGCAGAAGAAATCTACGAAAAAGTATGGCAGGAAGATGCCTACAGTGTAGAAAATACTGTGATGGTACATATCCGGCGTATCAGGGAAAAGATTGAGATTACGCCGAAAAATCCTAAATATTTAAAGGTGGTGTGGGGTATTGGATATAAAATTGAAAAAGTTAAGTGAAAAACAGGAAAAACGGCTGCTCTGGGCAGCAGGAATGCTGGCACCGGTAGCATTGGCTCTGGCACTCATGCACTGGAATTACAGCACGGTAGCAAAGGTACACTGGTCCACAATCCAAATTCAATGGTTATCCTATGCGGCATTTGGTGAGACAGTATTTGCCTTTGTTGCAGGAATCTGGGCAGTTATAAAAGGAAATGCGTACCGGAAACAAGAAATGGCAAAGGAAAAACTAAAGCCCTGCAAAGGAGATAAGATTCCTGTAGAATTCTATGCCGCAGGTGCTCTGTTTGGCGGGTGGATGACGGTTATGACAAGTGCAGATGTCAGCGGAAAGGATCTGTATGCACTGGGCTGTGTGGTGGATAATCCCTATTCGATTTTTTTATTTGCAAGTAAGTGCTTTCTATTTTTATTTTTGCTATATGGATGTCTGCTTTTTCTTTACCGTCGCCTGGTTTTTGGAACGTTTAAAGATACTTCTTATATCTACAAAAGAATCCGGCTTTACAGGGAGAAAACACCTCTGGAGGAACAGATTCATAAGCATCAAAAAGCAGGATTTGTCCTGGCAGTAACGGTGCAGAGTGTACTGTCTCTGGTTTTTTTAGTGAATTTTTTACAGTACGGAGGTACAGAATTTCTTCCCATAGGAGCAGGACTTTTGCTGGTAGATATCATCTTGTTAAGACTTTGGTTTTCCAATCCTTTGACACATGATACGGGACTTTTGGTACAGCAGATTCAGGCTATGTCTGAAGGAGAATCCATACCTGAAGGATTGCGGCTGACAGAAAAATCCTTTTTGTATGAAACAGACCAGAATCTGGCACATGTGGAAGAAGCCATGAAGAAAAGCGTGGAAAAACAGATGCAGGCAGAGCGTTTGAAAGTAGATCTTATCACGAATATGTCCCATGATTTGAAGACGCCCCTTACCTCTATGGTGGGATATACGGATTTGCTGAAAAAAGAAGAATTGAGTGATGCTGCCAGGGATTATGTGGATGTGATTTCCATGAAGCAGGAACAGCTGAAAAATATGATACAGGACTTGTTTGATTTATCGAAAGCTACCAGCAATGTGGAGCAGCTGACCATGGAAGTGTTGGATATGCGGAAACTGCTGGAGCAGACACTGGGGGATATGGAAGATCAGATCAAGGCCAGTGAGAACGTGATCCGGACAAATTTTTCCCAGGAACCACTGCTGTTTCTGGGAGATAACAGCAAGATGTACCGGGTGGTACAGAATCTTCTGGAAAATGCCCTGAAATATTCCCTGGCTGACACCAGAATCTATGTGGAGGCACAAAAGAGTGGAAATAAAATCCGGGCATGCATCAAGAATATTGCTTCTTACGAAATGGATTTTGCCCCAGAGGAAATCATGGAGCGTTTTGTCCGGGGGGATAAGGCCAGAACAACCCAGGGACATGGACTAGGTCTTGCCATTTCATCCAGCTATGTACGGAATATGGGAGGAAGCCTGGAAATTGAGCTTGACGGGGATTTGTTTAAGGTGAAGCTGGAGTTTCCTTATGTTGAGAAACCTCAAAAAACAGAAGCATAGGTAAGGGAAAAATTTTTGATATACAAAGAAAGGTTGATGATGTAAAATCTGTAAAATCAGAGATATCTGAAATATTGAAGGAGACAAAGATTGAAAATGAGAAGTAGAGGGTATCCATTACCTTAATCGCATCACAAACA
>Peterbilt_p2__coassemble_614_pt1 | contig 24090 bp, 18 predicted proteins | sample Peterbilt_p2__metabat2_high_PE_039 | metagenome-assembled genome bin Peterbilt_p2 | reverse complement strand
TTGACCATGCATTGAACATAGACATTCCCATACCATCGTTGTTAGAAACAACAACGTCAATGTCTTTACCAAAAGAAGATGACCATGTACCGATTGCGTTACCTGCTGTAGCTGCATCCCATGTAGCACCTGCAGAGTTTTTCATTTCCTGAGAAGCCAGCTCACGAACTACATATGTTTTTCCACCGATTTCTAAGGAACCATCCTGTACTGCACCAGCTTTACCATCTACGTTTGTACCAACTGGTTCACTGTTGATAGCACCGTCTTTTTCAATACCTGTTCCAAGAGCTTTACGAACACCTCTTGTACGTGCGATTGAGTCGTTATGTCCGATATCACCGATTGCAAGAACGTAACCGATTACACCATCACCGTTACGGTCAAGACCTTCGATGTTTTTCTCGATGTATTCTTTGACCATCTGTCCCTGAAGTTCTGCACCCTGGTTAGCATCGAATCCTACATAATAAGTATCTTTGTTGAAGTTTAAAGCATTCATGTCCAATTCTCCTGTGGAGCTGTTGGATGGCTGACGGTTAAACCATACTAATGGTTTGTCCTTGTTTGCAAGAGCTGCACCGTCTTCTTTTTTCTCAGAACCTTCCTCTTTGGAAACTTCTTCTTTTTTATTTGGTTCAGCAGAGCCTGAATCACCAGAACCACCGCCACAAGCTGTAGCTGAGAAAGCTAACATAGCCGCCATTGTCCATAACACTAATTTTTTCTTCATAATAATCCTCCTTCGCTTTGCACCCTTCGGTGCCCTTCGTTTATAATGGCATTATACACAATTATTTCCAAAGAAAATATAGAATATTTTTCTCTATTCATTCAAATTTTTAAGGTGTTTCTGTGTACATAGCATAAATTTGTATATTTTTCCGTCGTTTTCTAGTCCTTCTGCACGAAATATGGATAACATAGAAAAAAATCCGGAATGGCATGATAGACACCTTCCGGATTTTTCTTAAATTCTTTTTTCTTCTTTTACAGCCAAAGCAATCGACAGTTCCGGTGTATGATATGGAATCAAAGTTGCCTGAAGTGCGTGATAAATATCTGATTTTCCAGGCCATACAGTTCCAATCACTTCATTCTTCTCATTCATCTGATGGAACCAGGAGCCGTTCACATGATCCAGGACTTTTTCATCTAAATACTTCATAAACTCTGCATAATCAGCAGCATATTTTTCCTTCTTTGTCACATGATACAGAACTGCAGAAGTATTGATTGCCTCTGCAAGAGTCCAGTGCATTCTGTCATGTACCACTGGTTTTCCTTCCCAGTCTGTGGTATATACGATACCTGGTGCTCCGTCTGCATTCCATGCATCTTCCACTGCACGGTTAAACAGGTTTTCTGCTGCTTCCACATATTTTGCAGCACCTTCCTGATTTTCTTTATGTGCAGAAAGTGCCCACTGGGTAATCAGTCTCGCCCATTCAATTCCATGTCCCGGTGTTGCACCGTAGGGCTTGAACTGGTCTGCCGGCTGCTCTTTATTGCATTCCAGATCTGCTTCCCATTTTTTTGTAAAATGCTCCGGAATTCTCCAGTTGTTATCAGAAGCCCATACCAGAACACGGTCAATGATACGGCCTGCTCTTATGCGGTATTTCTCATCCCCTGTTACATCTGCTGCTGCAAGAAATGCTTCTACTGTATGCATATTGGCATTCAGTCCTCTGTAATCATCCAGAACCGTAAATTCTGTATTCCAGGTATCACAAGACAGTCCTTCTTCCTCATTCCAGAAACGCAGGTCATAGAGTTTCAGGGCATCCTCTAAAAGTTCCTGTGCACCTTCAACACCTGCCAGTACACCGGAGGATGCTGCCAAAATAACAAAAGCATGAGCATAGCACTGTTTATTAGGCAGAATCTCATTTACAGAGGTAAGCCCTGCATACCAGCCGCCATTTTTATCATCGTGAAGTTCACCTTTTAATCCCTTGATTGCTGCTGCTGCCAGTTCCCTGCTTCCTTCATGTCCCAGAAATGTTCCGATACTGTACACATGTGCCATACGGGAAGTAATCCATGTCTCACGGTTTCTCTCTTTCCACGGAGTCCCATCATCCCCCAGATAATAAGAACTTCCTCCCGGAGATGGAAACTGATGTCCAAAGCTTAAAAGATTTTCTGTGATACTCTTTAAAAAGCTTCTGTTTTCTTCTGTATCAATCACGTATTTTCTATTTGTTTCAACCATTATAGTTCTCCCTCTGCCAGGATTTTTCTTTTAATTCTAACAGACTTTTCCTGTAAAAAACAGTGGAAGAATTATAGAATTTTTATCTTTTTCTTATCTTTATCTCTTTCGCATTGTTTCGTAATCACTTGGCGTCATACCGGTAATACGTTTGAAAACCTTACTGAAGTAATAGGGATTCTCAAATCCAAGCATATCTGATATTTCATACATCATATATTCATGCATGCCAAGTAAATCCTTGGCCTTTTCGATTTTTACATGGTTTACATAATCATTCAAATTACTTCCTGTTGTTTTCTTGAAAACACTGCTCAAATATCCCTGGCTGATACCGATATCGCTGGAAATCATAGCAAGGGTCAGTTTTTCTTTATAATTCTTCTGCACGTATTTCTTTGCTGCATTCACAAGCTGTTCTGTCTTACTTCCTCCCTCCAAGGTCTCCATGGTACTTGAGATCCATCTTCCCAGATCTTTGAGCCAGCTTACATTTTCTTCCAAAGTAAAACATTGTCCAAGGCGCTCCACGATTTCTGAAGGATATGGAAACTCCTTCGCTTCATCCTTTTTTCCGCTTTCTGCATAATCAAAGAAAAAATAATACAGATTCATACAAGCATCAATCACCTGCTCCTTAGCCGGTTTATATTCAGAAAAAAGTTCTGCCACTTCTGAAAACACCTGCTCTACTTTCTGTCTGTCTTGTACCATAAGTGCCTGCTTCAGATCCTTCTTCAGAAAGCTGATATCAAACACGTTATGTCTGGAATGTCTGTCCTGAAGTTCGTTCTGTTCAAAATCTCCTGCGTACAGAACAGAACACTGGCTATGATAATAATAATACTCTTCCATATCTCTTATCTCATCTGCTGCATCCCTGATTCCATCCCAGATATTATTTGCTGGTGTACTCACCGCTACCAGTGCCTGCATACCAAAGTAGTCACGGAAAATATGTAAAATTTTCTTTCCGGCATTTTTGAGATTTCCCGGCATTTTCTCTTTAGGAAATACTACGAGAAATCCTCTTCTCTCCCAGTTGATTATACAGTAAACATCGCTGATTCTGTCCATAAACTGTTTCAGCAGGCTTGATGCATATTCCATGGTTTCTTTTTGTGCTGATTCCTCTGTTTTCTGGAAAATGTGCTCCTCCTGCTTATAAGGCCTGATCCACCACAAAACAGGATTCACATAGAGCTCTTCCAGCCCAAGGCTTTCCACATCTGCACGCCATTTTTTCTGAAGTTCTCCACACTCACCCTTCCTTTTTTCCATAATTTCTGTAAAAAAGGCTCTGGTGGTTTCTTCTGCATTCCTCTGAAGAACTTCTTGGACAACCACATGTTCTTCCATAGCCTTTTTCTCCCTACACACTGAAACGGCTTTTTTCAGGCTTTCTCCCAGCACTTCCGGAGTAATCTCTATTTTCACTAAATAGTCCAGAGCCCCAAGCCTAAGGGCTTTTTGTACCAGAGAGAATTCCTCCAGGTTTGTCAGCAGAAGAAATTCTGCCTGATATCCCTGTTCTCTGCATTTTTCCATGAAATCCAGCCCGTTCATTGCCGGCATCTTGATATCAGTAATGACAATATCCGGCTGTATTTCTTTCATCTTTTCCAGTGCCTGGTTTCCGTTTGTCGCCTTTCCCACAACCGTACAGTTATACTCTTCCCACTTCATCATAGATGCAATACCAGCCAATATTAACGGTTCGTCATCCACTAGTAAAATACGATACATTTTTCCAACCTCTTTTTATTCATTTTCTTTTCCGTACTCTATTGGCAGCGTTACCAGAATCTCTGTGTACTCTCCTACCTGGCTCTTAATACGCAGTCCATATTCATCACCATAGACCAGTTTGATTCTCTGATCCACATTGGGCAGGCCAATACCGCTCATGGTATCTCCCTTCCTTTTTTGAGGATTATTCATGATATCTTGTATCTTTTCTTCTGTCATGCCTACCCCATCATCTTTTACGCTGATACAGAGTTTTTCTTCCTCCCTCCATATCCGGATTCGGATGCTTCCATTCTTTCCGCCCGGTTCAATGCCTGAGAAGATGGCATTTTCCACCAGAGGCTGCAGCGTCAGTTTAATAATCTTTGCCTGATACAATTCTTCTTCTGCAACATCAATTTCCACATCAAACATTTCCATGTAACGCATTTTTTCGATGGTGATATAATCACTCAAAAAATCTAATTCTGCCCGCAAGGTCACTTTTTCATTAAAGCCTTTTGCCATATTTTTCAAAAGCCCTGACAATGCTGTGACCATTTTTACAATACTGGCATTTTTTTGTATCACAGCAATCCAGCGGATGGAATCCAGTGTATTATATAGGAAGTGCGGATTTATCTGTGCCTGGAGCATCTTAATTTCTAGATTTTTCTTTTCCCTTTCATCTTCTACACTTTTGGCCAGAAGATTCGAGATTCTGGCACTCATTTTATTAATCCCTCTTCCGATTTCCCCTAATTCATCTTCACTCTCAATAGACGGATTCGGAGAAAAATCTCCATTTCCTATTTTCTTCACCTGAGAGTTTAAAAGTGCTACCGGCTTACGCAGTCTGTTTGAAAAAATAACTACCAGACCGGTTCCAACAACAAGGCAGCTTATGAACAAAAAGACTGCCAGACAGGTAATCAGCATTTTTTCATTACTGATAAATCTCACGGGCATAATCTCGCAAGTGAGAATCCCACTCATTGCATGATGAGAATAAGCAATCAGACACTGCTCTCCCTGGACATTCTGACGGAACACACCGCTTAATTCTTCCCTTTGAAGCAAATCACGAATAATAATCTCTAATTCTTCTGCAGAATAAATATCCGTATTCTCCTCTGCTATTATGGTTCCGCTCTGGCTTGCAACCAGCATGGTATCTCCGTTATTTGCTTTTCGAAGCTCTTCCTCATAAAGTTTAGCAGAGAATCCTAAGAATCCCCATCCCTCTTTGCTGTTACTTCCTGCCACATCCAGTTTTCTCACAATTGGAATCATTTTTTCTCCATTTTTCTTAAAAAAGGGATTATCTACTACTTCAAGCTGATATGCGTCTGCAGGTTTCTCTGCTTCCCTGTCAAACCATTCCGTCTCCAAAAGTACTCTGGCATCATCCTTGCTTCCCGGACTGTTTCCGGACTGGATAAAATGTCCCTGATCATCTAGAACCATCAACCTGTTGATATACTTGCTGTAGCCGGATATGGCACAGTAATCGCTCATCAGGCTGCTGTTAATGAGAGCCAGTTTCTTTGCCGATGGCTGGTCTGCAAAATCCATGCTCCCAAAATCAAGAGAACTTCGCTCTGTACAGTTCAAGATAATGTTCATCATTTCTTCATAGGCCACAAAAAAATTTTCCGATATTTCCTTAATATTGTCCTCTATGGATTGTTTTGTCATCTCCAGAGAACGTTTCGAAGCACTATAATAAGTGCCCATACTTCCGATAAAAGCCACAAGGACTACAATACTCAGGTTGTAAATGATAATTCTGCCCTGAAGCGTCTTCCATATTTTTCTTTTCTTCATACCCGTCCCCCCCGGTACAACCTTTTCTCTAATACCATTATACTCATTCTTGCTTCTCTCTACAAGAACAAACTGATACACGAAAGACAGGATACTGCCCCCTCGCAGTTTCCTGTCTTTCCTTAAACTATTTCTTTGCAAATTTTGCGTCAGACTCTCCTTTTTTCCTTACCGCCTGCGTGATTGGAAGTCCTGTTCCATAATCAAGCTGTCTTGGTTCGTACTCTTCATTCTCTCTCTGCCTGGTCATGAGTCTGCTGTCCCAGGTTTTAAATTCTGTGATTCTGTCCCAAGGTCTGTCTTCCCAGTAATATCCTCTAAACGGATCTCTGGTCTCATACATATTATCCAGAATTGCTTTATGAAGGCGTTTCTTCACCTCATCATACTCTGGCTTATTAATCAGATTCACCATTTCCTGTGGGTCGTTTTCCAGATCATACAGTTCATCACTTGTCATCAGGTTCAGAACCATCTTGTATCTGCCGTCATAAGCACCACGCAGAGGCTGATATCCGCCAAATCCGTCATGATCCACCTCGTACCGTCCAAACTCCATAAATACATAATCATTACAACGTACTTCTGGATTTTTTACTTCTTCCCAAATACTCTTTCCTTCAAACATTTTGGGAATTGGAACACCAAAAATATCAAAAATGGTTGGTGCCAGATTAATATGAGATACCGGATGCTCATCTACACCCTTGCCAAATCCTTTAATAATTAATGGAATATGTACAATCTCTTCATAAAGAGCCGGGCCCTTGCCTGTCAGTGAATGTGCATACATCATATCACCGTGATCAGAAGTATAGATAATAATCGGTGCATTTTCCTGGTTATTCGCTGCATCAATCACTCTTCCGATTTCATAGTCTGCAAAGGTATTACATCCAAGAAATTCCTTTGGTTTTAACATGAAATCCTCACGGCAGGCTCTTAAATACTCGCTTCCCGCCCAGATTTTATGATGCTCCGGCTTATCTTCCAATGTATCTTTCATGTTTTCTGCAACTGGAATTTCATAATCTTTGTACAAATCCACATATTTTTTAGGACAAATATGCGGTCCGTGTGGTTCATCAAGAGACACAACCAAAAAATAATCTTCATCTCTATGTTTTTCAATGAAATCAACAGCCCGGTCTGCACATCTATGTCCAAATGTCATATCTTCTGTAATATTGTATTTTTCAATACTTTCCATCTGGCGGATACGATATCTCTCTTCCGGTGTTAATTCATCTAAGAAGCATTTCATATCGTACCAATATTCTTCATCCCAGCCTTTCGGACATCTACCTAGTCCAAAGTAATCTCCTCCGTCAAGATGCCATTTCCCAACATATGCTGTATGAATTCCTGCATCGCTTAATCTCTGTCCGATGGTCGGAACATTATCGGATAACCCCATACAGTTTGACCATCCGGCACAGGAATGAGGATAACTTCCCGTAAAAATTGCTGACCTTGCAGGCTGGCATACCGGCTGTGTGGTATAAGCCTTGTCATACCGGATTCCTTCCTGAGCCAGTCTGTCAAGATTTGGTGTCACCATATGTTCATTGCCATAACAGCCCAGCATATCAATCCTCTGGGTATCTGTCATAATAAAAACCACTTGTCTTTTTTTGCTCATAATCCCTCCTGTGAATCCTCTTTCTTATAAAAGAAACGGATCCTGCTGTAAATCCAGATATTCCCTCAGTCTGGCATCATACTCTTTTACCAGTTCACGGTTTTCTTCTGTAATCATGAGCGGATTCATCTGATACGGATCTTCCTCATTATCATAAAGCATACGTATCTGCTGCTCACCAGGTGCATAACCGTTGTTTACCACATAGGTATATCTGTGAGTTCTGATTCCTCTCCAGCCATAGCACTTGCTGTTCATGCCACGTTTTTCAAACTCTGCCACCATATCAGGCATTCCCGGATAAGAGCACAAAAACGCATCCTGAGGTGCATTATCAGCCTTCCCTTTGATACAGGAAGTATGGTCAAAGCCCTGACAGGTATCCGGTACAGGAATATCCAGCAATCCTAACAAAGTAGGCATATGATCCGGACTTGCCAGTAATTCTTTATATTCTGCTGGTGCAAGCTGCCCTTTCCACCTGAAATATAATGGAATATGGATAGATTCTTCATACCATATATTTTTGCTCATACGGCCATGAGAACCAAGCATCTCTCCATGGTCAGCAGAAAGAACGACCAGTGTGTTCTCTTCCATGTTGTTTGCCTTCAAATACTCTAAAATTCTTCCAAACTGCTCATCCACACCTGTCACAGCTGCATAATACTGTCTCGTAATGGTCTCCATCTCAGGAGTTCGTTTTTCTTCCGGTACATTTTCACGGAAATGAACTGGCATGTGCTCATACTGTTTATAATACTTATCCGGCACCAGCTCATACGGAAGATGAGGTGGATTATAAGACACAAAAAGAGCAAAAGGTTCTTCGCTGTCCTTTTGGCCCTCCATATATTCCAGTGCTTTATCTGTTTCAAATTCCGGTGACCAGCATCCGGGTTTAATCTGCTCAGGTGTATCAGCCCAATAATGTGGGTCTAAATGTTCATCGCATGCACCATAAGAAAGCCAGTAGTCAAATCCCTGTCTTCTTTCTCCCGGCGGAGTGTAGGCATCCCAATCTTTTGCTCCGGAAACAGGATTTTTTTCAAAATTCTGCTCAGATGCATCCAAATGCCATTTCCCAATATAACCGGTATGATACCCATGATTTTTTAACACATTTCCGATACAAACTTCCTGAGGACGCAGCATCAGCACTTCGCTTAATCCAATTTTACAGTTTGTCCACATTCCAACACTAAACGGATATTTTCCTGTGAGCAAAGATGCTCTGTGAGGAGAGCAGAGAGGGAACGTACTCACTGCCTCCTTACAATCCAGACTTTCGCTGGCAAAAGCATCCATATGCGGGGTAGACACAGGGTCTATCCCTGTGTATCCCATCGCATGATATCTCCATTGGTCCAGGAAAACATATAATAAGTTTGGTCTCTTGCTCAATGTTCTTCCTCCTTACCAATATGGGTCCCATTCACCCCATCTTCTCCTGAGTGCTTCTAAATAATAATAGTCGCCCCAGGTATTACATTCATCTACACCCCGATTTTTGCAGGTGTTTTCTTCAGAACTTCTTGCATAAGTTCCGTGAAGAAGAAGTCCGTTAGATTCTTCTCTTGATTTTACTGCACATTTTTCAATCAATGCACACAGCATCTTATCTGCTGCCATACGGTATTTTTCTGCCTCTTCTTTCTCAAGATAAGGAAGCATTTCATAAATTCCGCAGATTACAATTGCTGAGGAAGAAGAATCTCTTGGTTCTGTACTTCCGGTATCAAAATCAAAATCCCAGTATGGAATCAAATCTTCTGGTAAATGCTCAATAAAATAATCCGTTACATCTCTGAACATCTGAATATATTCCGGATTTTTCTGGTAACGGTAGCTAAGTGCAACACCGTACACACCCCATGCCTGTCCGCGTGCCCAGGCAGAACCGTTCCTATTTCCCTGATGGGTTACGCCATAAGAAGGTTTTCCTGTCTCCGGATCAATATAATAGGTATGATAGGTAGAGTGGTCTTCACGAAGCACACACTGCATAGCTGTATGAATATGGTGGCATGCTTTGTCGGCATATTCCGGATTACCGGTTGCCTCTGTTGCCCAGTAAAGAAGCGGCAGGTTTAACAGGCAGTCAATAATCAGTCTGTAATCTTTCGGATCACCTACATTTCCCCATGCCTGGATAAATTCACCATTTTCTCTATATCTTGTAAGAAGATGATCTGCTGCCATAATAGCAGCTTTTTTTCCATTCTCATTCTGACAGAGCTTATACGCAGCTACGCAGGAAAGGCTGTATAAGAATCCCATATCATGATAATTCACATCGATCTTCTTTTCAATACGATTTAAGAAACTATCTACATGAATTTCACCTGTTTTCTTAAACGCTTCATCCTTTGTCAGTTCATATGCCAGCCATACTACGCCAGTCCAGAAACCTGTGGTCCATTCTACGTTTTCTGTCTGCCAGTAAAAACCGTTTTCTGTATTCGGAGACTGGAAAAAGTCTGTGAAATCTGCCAGATTTCCCTTAACGATTTCTGTCGCTTGTGCGATTGCCTTCTGAATCATATCTTCAGAAGTACCTGGGTACTTCTGAAGGTTTTCAAATGTCTGTGCCATATCTGTCCTCCTGATTTTCTCAAATATCAGCCTTTAATACCACTTGCAGCAACACCTTCTACGAAGAACTTCTGACATGCAATGAAGATGATTACTACAGGAATCAATGCACATACAGATGCTGCCATGATTAGTGCGTAGTCAGCTGCATACTGAGAAATGAACATACGGATACCTAACTGAATAGTCTTTAACTCTGTACTGTTTAAGTAAATAAGTGGACCCATGAAGTCATTCCATACGTTTACGAAAGTAAAGATTGTCAGTGTTGCAATACCTGGTTTTGCCAGAGGCAGTACCACTCTTGCAAAGATTCCATACTCACCCAGACCGTCGATTCTGGCCGCCTCTGAAAGTTCCTTCGGAACACTCAGGAAGAACTGTCTCATAAGGAATACACCGAAGGCGCTGAAAGCATGAAGCATAATCAGACCAACATGTGTGTTATTTAAACCAAATTTAGACATCATAGTAAACTGAGGAACCATATATACCTGCCATGGAACAGCGATTGTTGTTACATAAGCAAGGAACAGGAAGTCTCTTCCTTTAAACTCCAGTTTTGCGAATCCGTAAGCTGCGAAACAACTTGTTGCTAACTGGATGATGGTTGTAATCACAGTCAGTTTTGTACTGTTCTTAAAGAAAGTAAGCAGAGGAATCTTTTCCCAGATTTCCTGATAGTTTTCAAAATGGAAGCTCCTTGGAATCCATTCCATTGGAATACTAAATACATCTTTATTCAGTTTGACAGAAGAGATCAGCATCCAGTAAAACGGAACTGCCATCAGCACTGCCAGGAAGGTTAAACCTACATAAATAAGTATTTTTTTTCTTTTTTCTGATTTCATACTGTCACCCCTTTACATCCACTCTGTGAATTTCTTCTCGCCTCTGAACTGAATCAGTGTAATGACAAGTACAATAGCAAAGAGTACAATAGCACTTGCACTTGCATATCCAAATTCAAAGTTTGTAAACGCTGCATCGTAAATATGGTTTACCATAACCTGAGTTGCACGACCAGGACCACCGCCTGTCATAATGTAGATCAGGTCGAATACTTTGAAACACTGAATGGTCAGCATGATAACAACAAAGAATGTGGTTGGTTTCAGCATAGGAATGGTGATATATCTTAATTTTTTCCATCCTGTAGCACCATCAAGGCTGGCTGCTTCATACATTTCTTTTGAGATACCCTGTAATGCTGCCAGATATACGATCATGTAGTAACCCATGTATTTCCATACACTGACAATGATGATTGCAGGCATAGCCCATTTTACAGATGCTACCCATCCCGGAGGATTGGAAATTCCGATGGTTCTTAAAAACTCATTGATTGGTCCTACATCTTTCATGAAAAGCATGTTCCATACAGCACCTACTGCAACCAGAGAAGCAATGTATGGGAAGAAAAATGCTGTACGGTAAATAACAATACCTTTGATCTTGCTGTTCAGAAGAACTGCGATCAGAAGAGCTGCCGCTACAGTCAGCGGCACGGTAAAGATTGCATAGTAGAAAGTATGTCCTACTGCCATCTTAAAGGTAGAGTCACCGGTAAGTCTTACAAAGTTATCAAATCCTACAAACTTCATAGGTGTGTTTGCGGAGCCGTTCCACTCCATAACGCTTAATACAAAGGAAAATACTACAGGAACGAAGATAAACAGAAAATATCCTACAAAGTTTGGTAAAATAAATGAGTATCCAATCAGATTACTCTTTACGGTTCTTTTTTGCTTTGGTGTTAATGCCATAACCTTTTTCTCCTTTTCCAGAACACAGGGCTTTCTGTCTGCGTTTTATTTACATTCAGAAAGCCCTGTCCCTTGCTGTTTTCTTTTATCACGAATTGGCGTCACGGATTTCTTTTACACGGTCTGTCATGTTCTTGATTCCGTCATCAATACTTTCTTCACCAATCATAATTAAGTCATGTTCTTCTTCTACTGCTTTACGGATTTTTTCAATGTTCTTATCCAGCGGTCTGTCGAATACCATTCCCTTTAATTCAAGTGCTTCTGCACATCCTTCTGGGAAGCCTTCTACAGATGTAACTTTTTCCATAATAGTGTCATTCTGGATAACAGTAAGGATACCCTGCTCTGCTAATTTTTCTGCTGTTTCTTCGCTTGTTGCACATTTGATAAATTCCCAAGCCAGATCTTTCTGATCAGAGTTTGCATTGATTGCAACTGGTGTAACAGCACCAACGCTGTTTCCTGCTTCTACCCCTTCTGGATGAGGAATGGTTGCAAATCCCCAGTTAAATCCAAGTTCACCTGCTTTGTCAGCCTGAATCAGGTTTGCGATAAACCATGTTCCCATTGGCATCATAGCACACTGTTGCTGTTCAAATACGCTGGAGTAATGTAAGTTACCTGTTTTGATTGTTGCGTAATCCTGGATGATTCCATCTTTCTGCATACGCAGTGCCTGCTCATAAGCTGGTTTTAAGAAGCTGTAATCATCAGATACTAAAGTATTTTTTCCATCCTGAATTGCCCAGTTACATACTAAAGCCATCCACATATGGTTGTGAGTTCCGAAAACTTTTTCGTTTCCTTCACCTGTTGTCATTTTACGTGCTAATTCTTCGTATTCATCCCATGTCATATCATTGCTTGGGTAAGGAACGTTTGCTTTATCAAAGATATCTTTGTTGTAGTACAGAACGTACCAGTCAGAACGGTATGGCAGTGTGTAAGAAGAACCATCAATCTGCAGGTCTTCTGCTGTTCCGTTATATACAGATAAGTCTAATTTGTCTTTTTCGATGTATTCGTCAAGACAAGCAATCTGACCTTTCTGCTGCATGCTTAACTGTGTTCCCATATCTTTTACGAAGATAACGTCTGGATCCGGGTCACCGCCAGCCAGCATAACGGTTAATTTGTTGTTATACTCATTTGCTGCTGTATCAATGTATTCGATTTCTACGTCCGGATGTTTTTCCTTAAATACTTCTACAGCTGCTTTAAACTGTGGTGATGTGTCATTGTCCCATGTGGAAATTGTCAGTTTCTGTTTTCCGTCTGCTGTTTCTTTTCCTTCTTCTTTCTTGTCTCCGCCACAGCCTGCCAGAACTCCTACTGACATAGCAGCGATAAGACCCATTGCAATTGCTTTTCTTGCTTTCATGTACTGCACTCCTTCTTTCTTTATTTATAGTTTCTTTACCTACCCCTTGGCAGGGGCTGTTCTCTTGTAGTTATAGGTTATCAGAAAGCCTATTTTTCATAAATGAATTATTTGCCTATTTCTATTACTTTTTATATATCCCTCACAAAAAATTTATTGTTATTTTGTCTTTTTCTATTATTTTTTTTAGATTCTGTTACTTTTTTCATGTACAAGACGATTAATAAGCGAATAACAAAAAGGATGTGGTGCAAAAATTCATACACACCACATCCTCGCTTTTTATTTTTATATTCTTATTTTAAATGTTCCACTGCTGCTCTCTCAATAGCAAGACCATCTTTGTATCTTACCATAAATTCATCAAAGCCCTGGACATCTCTTTCATCAGGCTGAACTTCTTCACCTTCCTGTCCTGCAAACACTTTGTTATTCAGGTAATCTTCCAAAGATTCTCCTTCTTCTTTATTTACCAGATAGGATGCCAGCACTGCTATTCCCCATGCACCGCCTTCTCCTGCTGTCTCCATCACAGAAACAGGGGTATTGATTGCACCCGCAAGAAGATTCTGTCCAACACCTTTCGTCTTAAATAATCCTCCATGACCCAGAATTTTATCCAGCTTCACGCCTTCTTCTTTCAGAAGAATGTCCATACCTGTTTTTAATGCTCCTAATGATGTAAATAAGTTTACTCTCATGAAGTTTGCAAGGTTGAACTTGCTCTCTGGTGTACGCACAAACATAGGGCGGCCTTCTTCGAAGCCTGTGATATGCTCGCCTGAGAAATAATTGTAAGCCAAAAGCCCACCGCAGTCAGCATCGCCTTCCATTGCCTTGCGATAAAGAGTGCCAAACAACTGATTCATATCTACTTTCATACCCATAGCTTCAGCAAATTCCTTAAACAGGTTCACCCAGGCATTTAAGTCAGAAGTACAGTTATTGCAATGCACCATAGCTACCAGATTTCCTGTTGGTGTAGTAACAAGGTCGATTTCCGGATAAACCTTGGATAATGGTTTTTCCAGAACAACCATAGAAAATACAGAAGTACCGGCAGATACATTTCCTGTGCGTTTTGCAATGCTGTTCGTAGCTACCATACCAGTTCCCGCATCACCTTCCGGAGGACAAAATGGAATACCTGCCTCTAATTCTCCTGTTGTATCCAGCAGTTTCGCACCTTCTTCTGTTAATCTTCCTGCCTCTTCTCCTGCCAGAAGAACTTTAGGAAGAATCTCTTCCAGTTTCCACGGGAATCCGTAAGGTGCAGCCAGTTCATCAAATGATGCCAGGCATTTCTTATCATAACCTTTGATTTCCATATCAATAGGGAACATACCAGAACCTTCACCTACTCCAAGGACTTTCTCCCCTGTAAGTTTCCAGTGTACATATCCCTCTAAAGTTGTCATAAAAGTGATATCTTTCACATGAGGTTCCTGGTTCAGCATTGCCTGATACAGGTGAGCAATGCTCCATCTCTGTGGAATATGGTACTGAAACAATTCTGTCAGTTCTTCACTGGCTTTTTCTGTCATGGTATTTCTCCAGGTACGGAAAGGTACCAGCAATTCTCCCTCTGCATTAAATGGCATATAACCGTGCATCATGGCACTAAATCCAATAGCCGCCATTTTTTTCACCGGAACACCATATTTTTCTTTTACGTCTCTTACCATATCCTGATAACTGTCCTGAATACCTGCCCAGATAGCTTCCTCACTGTAGGTCCAGATATTGTTCACCAGCTGATTTTCCCACTCATGGCTTCCTGATGCAATAGGCTGGTTCTTTTCATTTACCAAAACTGCCTTGATTCTGGTGGAACCCAGTTCAATACCAAGCACTGCCTTTCCGTTTACTACCGTACTTTTATTTGCTTCTAAACTCATGTAGACAACCTCCTTGATTACACATGTTCTTTACGTGTTCTTCTATCTACTATTATACATACTTGTACGGTTGTAACGCTACTTGTTTTTTTGCAGGAAATTTCTATATAGAATACATCCTATCACTGCTGCTGCCAGTTCTGCTATTGGGAATGTAATCCAGACACCATAAATACCCCAAATTCTAGACAGTACCATAGACAGGGGAATAATAATTAGTAACTGACGAAGAAGAGAAACAATAAGTGACTGAACGCCCATTCCTAATGCTTCAAACGCCCCTGACAGCACACATCCTACCGTGGAAACCAAAAAGCCTGCAGCAATCATGCGTAACATAAGCACCCCAATTGACAACATTTCTCTATTAGCATCAAATAACTTCATAATACTCTGTGGAAAGGCCATAAACAGTACTGTTCCTATTGCCATAATCACACCTGCTGCCTCTAAGCTGGCTATTAATGTCTCTTTCATCCGCTTCTTGTTCCCTGCACCATAATTATAACTCATAATCGGCCTCATACCTTGGATCACTCCATTGGCAGGCATATATACAAAGGTCTGTATCTTAATATATAGACCAAACACTGCTATTGCGGTAGCCTGAAAAGCAGCCAATACAGAATTCAAAGCAGCTACCAATACAGACGGCAGGGACATCATGATTGCCGATGGAATTCCTACAGCATATAGTTTACATAACATACTTTTCTTTATGCGGAATCCTTTGAGACAGATGCGGACTGACGTGCATTTTTTTAGGAAAAATACCATTGATAAAACAGCCGCAAAAATCTGGGATGCTACAGTAGCAATAGCCGCCCCCTGGACTCCCATTGCCGGAATTCCGAACCAGCCAAAAATGAAGACCGGATCCAGAACAATATTTAGCATAGCTCCTACGCCCTGAAAAATCATGGGCAAAATCATGCTTCCTGTTGCCTGAAACAATTTTTCTGCATATAAATGATACATACTTCCGATGCTGAAACACAGAACTATCTGTGTATATTCACAACTCATTTTATACACCTGGGGATTGTTGGTAAAACCCCGCAAAAAAGGCCCCGTCACAAAAACCCCCATAAAAACAAATAGCAGCCAGTGAATACCGCTCAATAAAAAACCATGAGTAGCCGCAGAAGTCACTTCCTTCTCATCTTTTGCTCCTAATGCCCTTGCCACACAGGCATTTAATCCAATTCCAAATCCACAGGACACTGCTATAATAAGGTTCTGCAGAGGAAATGCGATTGATACTGCGGTCAGGGCATCTTCGCTTACCCTCGCCACATACATACTATCCACAATATTGTATAAAGCCTGTATCAACATGGAAATCATAGGCGGCACAGACATGGAAATCAAAAGGGGCATGACCTTTTTCGTTCCCATAATATTTTCACTTTTTTCCATTTCTTATACCTCTTTTCCATATTTTTCACTTTATAAAGGATAGTCATTCTAACGAATTTTGTCAATTAAATTTATGTTTTATATCCCTTTACAAGACCTTCTTTTTATCTTAGACTATAAAAGATTTTGTATAAAAATGTAAGAAAGGATGTTATATCATTGTTTAAAGACAAAAATCAAAACAGACAATTTTTATGCAGCTACGGTGTGTTCATCATAAATGGTATGCTTGCACTGTCCATAGGCTCTCTTCTGCCTTTTATCCGTGATTCTCTTGGATTACAGTATGCATTCTGTGGTATGATTGTCAGCCTGCATTCCATTGGAAATCTGATTTCAGGTTTTGCTTCCGGTGCATTAGCTGCTGTATGGGGAAGGAAAAAAAGCATTTTGTTTTTTAATTCTTTCTTTGCAATCTCCTATTTTCTGATTGTTTTTTCAGATAATCATTTCCTGTTGGCACTGTCCTTTTTCTTAACCGGAATGGCTCGTGGTGCTACCAGTAATTTCTGTAATGCCTCTATTAATGAACTGGCTCCAGGAAAAGCATCGATTCTCAATGGCCTCCATGCCATGTTTGCCATTGGTGCATTTTCTTTTCCTCTTCTGTTGCTGGCACTTACAAAAGCTAATCCTGAAAACTGGATCTATGCCTGCTATTTCATGTTAGCAATGGGGATTTTAAGCTGGATCATGTACTTTATCATTCCTGTTTCTAAAGAATCCGTTGCAAAAGAAAAGAAAGAAAAACCAGCTTCTGATTTTTCCTTCTTTAAAGAGCCTCTGTTTTATCTCTGCACCTTAACTCTTTTCTTCTACCTCTGTGCGGAACAAGGCGTTATTGGATGGATGATTACATATTTTAAAGATACTGGATTATTGCCGGAATCTCTGTCTCAGGCAACAGCAAGTGTTCTCTGGATTATGATCCTGGCAGGAAGACTATTAACTGCATGGTTGTCCACAAAATTCCAGAAAGAATGGCTTCTTTTGATCATGGCTTTTGGTATTGTAGGCTTTTTCCTGATGCTGCTGCTCAGTTCCACAACACCTTTGATTCTCTTTGGTATTATGGGATTTGGATTCAGTATGGCAGGCCTTTATCCCACAACTGTTTCCTTCGCAGGAAGCATTATCCAGAAATATGCTCTGGCATGGAGCTTCATCCTGACTATCGCAAGTCTCGGTGCAATTATCATGCCTTCTATTATCGGTAAAATCGCAGAAACTGCTGGTATTTACTATGGTATGCAGTCCATTATCGCAGTTGTAGTCATTGACTTTATCTGCGTTGTAATGTTGGTTGCATATATTCGAAAATTAAGAAAAAATAAGATTCCTGTATAAGTAAAAGGGGACTGCCGCTTTACGATGTATTAATCGTTAAAGTGACAGCCCCTTTATATTTGCAAACACTCAAGAATTTCTTCTAGAAACCTATCACATTTTCTGTTTCAAATTTTAGGGCGATACCGCATATCACTGACCGTATAAACGGTAATAAAAGCCTCTGGATCTGTATGATTGATAAAATTCATCAATTGCTGATATTCACTTTTGTTGACAATCGTGATGATTTCTCTATGCTTCTCCATGTGATATGCTCCAAATGCTTCATAGATTGTTGCCCCGCTGTGCAATTCATTAAGAATATACTGACGGAGCTCTTCTTCTTTTTTGGTGATAATACACACACGACGCTTTAGGTTTTGTCCAAATATAAAATAATCCAAAATCATTCCATTAAAAAAAGTGCCGATTACACTGAGCACAACTATTTTCTTATCATAAACCAAAGCAGAAGACAACGAAATCACCATACCTGCCAGCGACATTGCACGGCCAAGTTCCATGTGCAGATATTTATTCATAATCTTAGCCACAATATCAAGCCCGCCGGAAGAAGCATTCTGGTTAAATAAAATACTAAGTCCGAAACTTACCACCAGAATATAGGAAAGAACATCTAACTCTGGGCTGCCTGTCATTGACTGATAGTCTGGCAATATTTTTTCATACAAAGCAAGAAAAGCCGGCAATAAAATACTGGTATATACCGTTTTTGCACCAAATGCTTTTCCACAGGTCAGAAATCCTACAATCAGAAGAAGTACATTTAAAATCATGGTAATTGCAGAAATCGGCAATGGAACAAAATTGGATACTACCATAGATAAACCTGCGATACTGCTAACAGAAGCCTGGCTGGGTATCAGGAAAAAGAATACGGCTGCTGAAACAATCGCTACGCCTACGGTTAAAATCATTCCTTCTTTCAGCCAGTTTATGGTTGTGTTTTTCTGTATTTTTTTTGTACTCATACTCATCTGCTCACTTTCCTCTTTCTTCCATACTTTTATGTGGCGGCCATCCGGCAATTGGACCTACATCTGGGTCTTTTGCGTATTCAAATAAACTTTGGGCATCGGATTCTTCCCAAGGACGTAATATCAATCTCTCCGTTTTCAGTATCATAATCTATCCCTCCAAAATCTTGCTTTTAATGCTCTATAGGTTATTCTAACATCATTAGAACCATATCCGTTTACTCATAATGCGAAAACCCTACAGGCAGAAATTCTTAATTCTTTTTGAAAGCTTCCCCCTAAACAAATTCAATAATACTCTCTTTTTTATTTCAATATTTTACAATGATATATTTTTTTGTTTTTATTCATCTGTCTTATTCAGATCAATCATGTTCATCTTCCTTAAAATCGACTCTTTAATTGTTCCACTTAAATATGCCGGATTCAATTTACGTTTTGCATATGCCAAATAGGTATCTTTTGTTTGTTCAATCAAAACAGCTGTAAAAAACCTTTCCCAACTGAAATAAAGCTTACTCTCTACGTACTCTGATGGATTGCTCAATATAGTTCTTACTGTGTTATTCTTTAAAATATCGGCATCCATAATCATCCATTCAAATGATTCAGGCAAATATAAGGCCACATTTTTTCTGCCATGGATAACCTGCAACACCCTGTCAATCTCGGAACCAAATGCCGCCCCATCTGCAATGACAAGTATTTTTTCATCTTTATGTTTGTTCAGATAATGAAAGACATTTGATTTTCCATTCATAGATTCACATTTCAAACCATTTTCTATACATACATGCTCAAAAAATTGATATCCTGAATTGCTGTCTTCCGTAATAATAATCTCTGGACTCACTTTATTTTCATATGTATCTGTTCCATATATCCGATAGAATTCATGATAACTTTGTTTCAATGTCCCATATCTTCCAGATGTACGAATTCCATATATTTCTTCTACGCTATATGACAATGCTGGTAAAGCTTCCCTGGTAACGATTACATAATAATTATCTGTTTTTTGAATTGTATCTGCAAAATCTACCGTCGTTATAAATTCATTTCCTTCATCAATAAATACAATACAGTCTGATATGCCTGACAACTGCTCTTTCCATAAACTTCCTTCAACCACATGACATTTTTTATCACATATCACTTCCACAGGTGTACCCGATGGATTGTTCACAAAATCACGAATCATATCTACGAGCGTAGTTTTTCCAGTTGCACTGTTCCCCTGGATAATCGTCAGATTTCTCCGAAGTTCAAATTCATACTTTAAACGTTTTGTTGATACAATAACTCTATGTTTCCCTTTCATCGCATCCTCCTGCCATCAAACAAATTCACCTGCAATTGATACCAGTTCTTCCATGGTATGTACAATTTCATTCGTGTTAAGGATACGGATGTCAAATGGTTCAACTTCAAATTTCATCAAATGACGTAAGTTTATTGTTCTGTCTTCTGTTTCTGCAATTTTTAATAACCATTTTGCACAATTATCTCCACAGGTCGATGCATTGAAAATTTTATCCTTTTCAAACTTCACCAAAATCAATGTTTTAACACCACCCGATAACCCTGTAGGAGGTATTTTCCCTAAAACAGGACTGTCGATTACTCCACTGTCCAAAACAATTGACTGATCTACATCCTTTACCATTTTCTTCACAAATGGATCCGTAATCCAGTCATCTTCATAATCATACTTGAAATACGCTGCCGTATTATATACCGCTTCTTTCATATCTCCATAAAATATATTCAGCATATAAAATCTACTCCTCCTGTTGGATTAAGGACATTTTCTATCCTCCTTCTATTTTTCAACACTCTCCCAGCAGCCGCTCTTAGGAGAGCCATGTCTTATAAGTATACCATACTCTTTTAACTTCTTAATGTTCTTTTCTATGCTTCGACTTCCCAAATCTAATTGTTCTGCTATTTTTGCTGCAGATAGTTGTTTATTCGAAAGAAATAAATTCACATTTTTTTCTGTGCATCAGTTAATTCATAATCCTGAAATCTCGGCTTCGATAGTCCATACTCTCTCTTATCCAGAAACACTGCACAATCTGTTCCCTTGAATACCGCACATTGTGTTTTAGCGAATGAAAAATAGTCCGATGTCAGCAACGCATAGGCATTCGTTGCCAGAAGCTGTCCCTCACTCTGCTTTAAAATCTTCCACCAACATCTCCTGATACCCGGCAGTCCCATGCTCTTCAATCTTTTCCAACACCGGATTCAATCTCTCATCCGTAATCCGCTCCAGTATCTTCATCCGCTTCGGCGATATCACTTTCTCTGATCTGCACTTCTCGTAATCCGCCGTTTCCATATGCCAGTAATGAAATTCTCCTTTATAATACTGTGATAATTTCTGTGCGATCAGTAGTCCTTCCGGATCGAGATCTCCCGCATAATATATTCGGATTCCCGACTTTGCAAATAGATCCAACACCATCAGCCCCGCCAGTCTTGGCTGTCCATTCATACACATATATGCTCTTCTTACGTTCCCTGCCTTCTCTTTTCCACACAATACCGCAAAAACAGACGGATTTTCCACAATGTATATCTCGTCTTGTGGACAATAAAGTGACTCCCACTCCGTAATCACCGCAAGCTTCGGTGTCCTGAGCTGGATTAAAAGGTCTATCATTTCCTTGTATTCTTCTGCCGTCTCGAATCCAAAAATCTGGCGATTGACATACTCCATGTAATCGGCCTGTCTGTCAATAACACGGCCGCCTGCCCCAATCCTGTTCTCCAGTTCTTTTTTGGAAAGTGTAACCTTTTCTCCCGTGTCCTTATATAAATAAAAATCTTTGCCTACTCGTCTTCCGTCCGTCAGACTAAAATACCACTTGTCCAGATTCTTTCCTCTCCTTGCACGGATTCCCATACCGATCGTCAGATATGTATCACTGTCCTGCCTTTTAAATTCCAGATAAAGATAACCGGTCCGCTCCTCGCGTCCATCATCTTCTTCCAGAAGATAACTGCTCATCTTACGGTCTCTGGAGCCAAATGGATCCAGTCGTTCCGGGCTCATATTTCCATCCAGAAGAAGCGGTACCACACTCTGCATGGTTACGGATTTTCCCGATCCATTCGATCCACGAAGAAGCATCCTTCCTTTTACAAACGGGAATTCCTGTTCATCATAATACCAGAAATTAATCAGTCCGATCTTATTTGCCTGCCATCTACTATTCATCATTTTTTCCTCCCGCATAATCCTCCGGATAACTTCCCTGTATCTTTCCTGTGAGCGGACAGATCTTAATCTGATGATCCGCCTCATCTTTCCTTATAAACATCCACAGTTCCATTGCATCAATCACATTTTTTACAAATTCGCCTTCCGGCATCTCACGATAATTTTTTGAAAATCCACTTCCATATCCCTGTTTCACTTCTTTTATCAGATTTTCAAACTCAATCCGGTCTATAAGACAACTTTCATCTGCTGCCGTCTTCCATTCCCCATTCTCAATCTTCTTTCGTATTTCGCCAAAACACAGAAGTAAAATATCGGATATCGAATTATTACCCGGAAATACCGTTCCCATTCTACACTCATCCCCGGATAACAGATACGCACTTCCTTTGTGAATATGCACCTGACAGTCGAAGATCTGTTCCAGTTCTTCGCTCAATCTCCGTCCATAATATTTCAAATATTCAAAATCTTCCGGTGATCCATCTTCTTTATACATACCCGGCGCAAAGATCAGTCTTTTGTAGACTCTATGTCTTCTTGCAAATCCACGGTCTTCGTCCACTTCGAACCAATCACTTTCCTGAAAATCTTCCGGTTTCGTATACTCCATAATATCCTTCGAAAAATTCTTCATAAAATATCTGGATGCACCTGTATTTTCATAAAGTACTTCTCCGGCCTCATCATCCATGAATGCTTCATCTTTTCCGTCTGTAACATCGACTATTCCTTGATCTACAGCAAATCTCAGCACACGGCTCAGTTTTCTCCGGTTCGTATACAAAGTCCAGTCCGAGATTTCTCCCGGCAGGTTTGCCGTGATGTATTCCGTCAGCTGAGACAGGATAAACTGCTCCTGTGCATCCCTGTCTTCCAGAAACATCAGCAGGATACATAGATAAGCATATTCTTCTTTTGACGAAAATTTCTGGATGCCCATGAAACTTTCCGGAATTACCGGAATCTTCTCCATCTTGATCAGAAGAGAATTATCAATGATCTGACATCCCATCTTCTCGGTAGTGAATTTTCGCAATTCGCCAAATGCATCTCTTATTTTATAATACGTTTCTTTGTCTCTGGATTTTAATATCCATCTTTTATTTAAAAGGACTTCCAATTCCTTCATCCTACATCATTTCTTTCGAGACTTCTATCTCCATACGCGGAATTGACAATTCATAATCTATAACTTTTTCAAACACCTGTTTTTTCAGTTCTTCGTTCTGTAAACGCAGATTTTCTTCGATCACGCCGACATTTCTTTGCAGTCCTTTAATGAAGCTTCGCAGATATTCAATCAGCCGGTCCTTAAACACCAGGAATTCTTTCGTATGCATCATCTCTTCTGCCCTGACGCTGTTCAAATCCCTGATATAATCCTGATAATTCTGATTCAACCGGACAAAATCATTATTCAGATCTGTCCACCATGTGTATACTTCATTCTTATCTTTTCCTGCCATGTCTAGAAAACGCTCTACACTTCTTCTTATGCGCTCTAGAAGTGTCGGTTCTAATGATGCCCCCTCGATGAACAGATTCTCTAACCGGATCACCAGACGCTCTATCTCCACACTGTACTCTGTCATCTGATACCGGTACTTTTTGTTCTTGAATTCTTCGATGGATGCGACCTTTTTTGTATCCTGGATTGTGTTCAGGTTCTTCCACTCTGTCAGCATTGTGAGATCCTGCTGGCACTGTTCTGGTCTGTAATCCTCCAAATGCGGGTTCTGTATCATTTCTTCATAGACCTCTTCCTGATACAGCCAGTATTTTAATTTCTCATAGTGCTCGAAAAAGATACGCATGATACAGCGGTATCTGCTTACGTTGTCGGCATTTAAATACTTTGCTTCTGTCAGTGGCTTAATTAATTTGTCTGATACCTGCATAGAACTTCTCCTTCTGATTAATTAAGTTCAGTATAGCACATGCATTGAGGCTGTCGCACTAAGTATTTAGTGCGCAGCTTCTTTTCTATGCAAAAAATTAAAGGCTATGGATTTAACGGACTTATATTCTACTTATGAAAGAATAAATACAGTATC
>Peterbilt_p2__coassemble_605_pt1 | contig 24430 bp, 26 predicted proteins | sample Peterbilt_p2__metabat2_high_PE_039 | metagenome-assembled genome bin Peterbilt_p2 | reverse complement strand
TCTATTATCTCACATCGGATGATTTTGAACAGGTACTCGCTATTTTGCGTTTACCCTTAAACACTGCTGTGGCACACAAAACACACACGTATCATGTTTTCATCCTCTCGTACACTAGGTTTTCTAGCGGTATGTGATATATTTTGTATCATATTTACCCCCCTCGTTAGTTTTCCTAGATCCTGTCTAGGAATAAATGTGATAAATTATGTGATAAATCACACATCCATATCACATCGCTTTTTTCTCTAAGTATTCTTCGATTCCTTCCCAACTTTCAGCGTCCTCTTCGGTATCCATCTGAGTCACAAAGCCGTTCCAATAAATCTGTATTTTAAAAGGGATTTAAAAATCAATTTAAGACTTTCATCCAGAAAATCCGCAGCTTGATCAATCGCTAAATCTATGCATTCATCATAAATTTTTTTCAGAAGAAAACCCCTCCATAGAATCAAAAGGGTAACTCATCTGTAAAGGTGTTCGTACATATACAACTCCGTGGCGAATATTTTCTATATCGTATATAGTAGCTACATCTCTTCGACAAGCTCTATACTGATAAAACAAATTTCCTGCTTTATTTATTTTTTCTTTAATCTTCGGAAAAGTTAAATCTTCTGACTTAATCACGTTACAATTCACTTCCTCTTGTTAATTTAGAGTCCCATATATCCCCAGTTACTTAATTATATATTTCGTACCTCTGCCTTTGCCTTCAATTGTAATTGCACCCTTTTCTTCCATGTCTTTCAGCAGCTTTGTTGTCTTTGATTTTCCAAAAGGGATATATGGTGCAATTTCACTTATTGGTTTCAACATTGTCTTGCTTAAGAGTTTATAAATCACTTTTTCATCTTCGGTTAAATTAGCATTCTTTTCAAATAAAGGAAGCACAATTTTTATAGCATTCTCTGACACTTCAAAGTCCGGTTTCATCAGACTTTCTGCATACAGTTGTTTTATTCTTGTAATTCCTGTTCCAAATATCTCGACAAATCCTAATCTATAAAACACATTTGCAAGATTTCTATTTCTTAAAACAGATAGTTTACCCGACAAATATTCTTCTGCTGTTATTCCAGACGGCAATCCTCCAGGAGATACAACTTCAATTCTATCATCAAACATGGAAACTCTGATGTGTGAATCCACATCCCATACCCTATGGATCAGAGCGTTAGCAATTGCCTCTCTGAAAGCTGCTTCCGGTATCTTCTCTATTTTCTTTCTGTCAGCACCCTGAATTACTTCATATTGGTAGTAATCTCTAAATACAGCAAGTGCCTTTTCATATTCATCCAAAACGGATGTATTTTCAAAAGTTGTTCTCTTTTGAATAATACTGATGTTTTCTCCGAACTTAACAATATCAATTCCCGGAAAATGATTTTTATCCGCCAAAAGTCCCGCTGCATTATTAAAACCATTTACATTGTCATACAAGTTCAATGTTCTCAATGTATCCTGATTAAACGTTTTAATCTGAATACTTTCTTTCAGCTTACGCTGTAAAACTTCAAAAGACAGATCCTGATCTTTACAAGGCAATTCTTCAAATCTAATATTTTTCCCATCTAATACAAGTCTTGAAAATTCCAGAGTATCTACCTCTATCGTCGCTGTATCATTTCGTTTGTATGCTTTTGATTTATACAAATATGGCTTCTGAAGACCACTGGTTACAGTAAGTTTTATCGTCTGCTCATTATTCTGTATTTCAAGTGTATAATTCGGTTGAGGAGAAATACTGTCATTGATTTTATTTTCAATATCCAGGCACGCCTGCTTTACATCCGGCAATCCCTTTACATTTCCATCATCATCTACTCCAAAAAGAATTGTTCCACCATCGTAATTCGAAAAGGCACTGACTGTTTTTAAAAAAGTATTCGTAATCGTTTCCTTGAATTCTAATATTCTCGTTTCACGCATAATAACCGTATCCTTTCCAAGTTTATTGATTATATTATATGCATAAATACGCAAAAATCAATCATAAATTTTTACGATTGATTTTTCGATTGATTTTCAACTGTATTTCCCTTTTTCGCTCGTTTCAGTATTGAATAGATCATGATAACAGCTAATCTTCACTTCTTTTAACCTTTATGTTTCATTTTAGTTTTTGAAAAGTTAAAATGAAAAGTTTTGAGTTAAACAATTGGGCAGAAATTCGCATGCGAAAGCACGTACAAATTCGGTCGTAAATTTTTACGATTTCTAAAATTTCAATCGTAAAATGGGTGCACTTGTCCCTACAACACTCCCAAGATCGTCTATTCGCCAAGTAATCTTCATTCCCTATTTTTGTGCAGATGCACACTTTTAGGGAATGACTGATACAAATCGAACTATCGACATCCACTTAGGAGCCGACCGTTGTTTCTTTATAGGCGCTGCGTGACATCTTTGTGGACCCTAGATTGCCAAGGTATGATTGGAGTTCCGCACATGCCTTGGATGATTCCCTCCAACAAATCCATTAACACTTACACACTCATTCAACCACCTTTTTAAAATCAAATGATAGCTGCTCTTGCCTTTATATCCTGGCACCAAGTAGTAATATTTGCATCAATATTACCACAGTTTTTTAAATGTTCTAATAAATGACGTTTATTCAACAAATAGATAAAGCACAAATGTCTCTTCGTTATAGATGAATTCAAACTTTGCCAAATCGTTCATGACGATGTACGGAATTGCTGATCCACGTGTGCCACCCATGATTTTCTTGCTGAGTTCTAATTTTACAAACCAATAAAGTGGAAAGATGTAGTCGGGATTGATATTCTCAAATAATGTACAGGCATAGGTTCTTTGATACAGATCAAAACGACCGCTATAAAAACGAGTGCGACCGGTATAAGCACCATTGCCTGAAACAATAATTGCATTACCATCAAAGATGTAACTATCAATTTGAAGGGCGTCTGGTGCACAGGTAAAGAACTTGTACTTACCACCTTCGACTGAAGCATTTGCATTTTTCTTTCCTGTAAATATCGAGCAATACGCATCAAGTGTGACCACTTCACCTTGGGTTTCGGATTTTGGAGAGAAAAAAGACTGGTAAAGAGCGCCGGCTTGCTGCTCTAAATTTTCGTTTATACGGGTATTCGCTTCAATCTTATCGTCAATAGATGACAACACTCTGGCAATCTTTATCTGCTCATATTTTTCAGCTGGTACTCTTACTTCAACACTTTTCATTGTGTTGGCTGAGACCTCCTTAAAAGTAGTACCAGTTCCAAGATTCTCAATATCTTTTTTCTTATACTGCAATAGATAATACAGAAAAAGATAATCAGTGTTTTCGTTTGGCACAATACTCTTAAAACCTTGATTTGTGCAGACCTCACAATTAGAGATTGCAACATATCCTATCGGCGCACGAGATGAAAAAAGAACACTATGCTTTGGCATCATCTGTGCTGAACAACTATTTAATCCTTTTTCTGTAATGTTTCTTTCTCCGTGAGAAATATATCTACCTGCAAACCCTGATAAGTCCTTGGGTGTAATCCAAGGGATTGTTCCTCCTTCATAGTTTTCAGGTTTCTTGGTTGAAGGTGTAGCACCTCCGACAATAGTACCAAGAGATGATAAAGTGCATGATTTCCATTCACCCATAACGTTCACTCCTAACCTATGTATTTACGGTGAGCAAGTTTGACATTGCTCTGTTTGACCATTGCATATTGCAAGGTCGTATCTATTCGTTGATGCCCCAGGAGCCTTTGTAGCTGCTCCACAGGCATTCCTTTGTCAATCGCCATTGTAGCGAGGGTTCGTCTGAATTTGTGCGGATGCACTCTCGGAAGAGAAAGCCTCCTACCAAGTTCACGCAGTCTTGATTCAACGCCACCAATCTGCAACCTTTCGTGTGGTGCTTTCAGCGACACAAATAGAGCGTTATTGCTATCCGTTCTTTGTGCAAGATAGTTCTGAAGATGGATTTTTGTTCTGGCATCAAAGTAGACCATTCTCTCCTTGCTACCTTTACCAAATACTACGCATTCTCGCTCCTCAAAGTTGATGTCATCCCGATTGAGAAGCACCAATTCGCCAACACGCATTCCAGTTGATGCCAGCATATCAATCAAAGCCAGATCACGCAGAGAATCGCAATGGTCACGCATGGTTTCCAAAGCTTCATCTGTATATGTTTCTTTGATGGTCACAGTCGTTTTCACTTTATGAATCCTGCGCACTGGACTTTTTAGAATATAGTCCTCATCTTCAAGCCAAGAAAAGAAGCTGGATAAAATTCTGCGGATATTGTCAATTGTTACCTTACTGGATTTTCGCTCTGCCTGATAGTCGGTCAAATAAGAACGCAGGTCATTGGTTGTAATATGCGTAATTCCTTTTCCAATTGTCTCAGACATGGTTTCGATTGTCTTTCGATAGTAGGTAAGCGATTTTTCGGAACATCCCTCAATTCGCTTTGCTGAAAGGAACGCACCGGTCAATCGTGCATTTTCTGCATCCGTATCCTCAATTGCACTATCAACTTTTCGCTGAAGCTCATATCCCGAAAGATTATGCTTCAGCACTCGTCGTAACTGTTCTGCTTGTCCGTTATTAAGATATGCCAGCATATCACATAGTACATCATTTACAAATTCATCATTCATAGTCTGTTCTCCTTTAATAATTAGGGAATGACTATGGAGTGGCAATCCTCAGTATTAACTCTTGCCACTCGCAAGAGCTATTGGTTAGGTCATAAACGAAAATTTAGAGCAGCAACTTCGCTCGGTATTCATGGAACTTTTCTCTGACAAAATAGCAAATGTTGAAGCAAACAACCACCGACCATTAGGAGAGTTAGTTATCAACATTGACAACAGAGGAAAAACCCCACCTTTCGAAACTACACCAACAGAATATCCTATCATTGACGTAAGAGCATTGTCCGGGACTTCCCGAATTGTGAATTATGCAAACTGCACTAAGTTTGTCTCAGCAGAGACATATTCTTCTTGGTTCCGAAGTGGACATCCTAAACCTAAAGACATACTTGTTTCCACGGTAGGTAGTCTTGCGGAAATTAAAATCTTCTTAGGTTCCAAGGGCTGCATTGCACAAAATGTTGTTGGCTTCAGAACAAAAGATATTTCTCCATATTACCTGTACCAATATCTTACTGCAATAAAGAATGATTTGGTTGCCTATAATATTGGTTCAGTACAACCGAGTATTAAGGTTACACACATTATCAAGCACCCTATTTACATTCCGTCAACTGAAGAATTGGAAACATTTGATGCTCTTGCGGAAAGTGCAACTAACGCAATCTATAATAATACTCTTGAATCTGAGCGTTTGGCAGGTATCCGAGATGCTTTGATGCCAAAACTGATGTCCGGTGAGATTGATCTCTCCGAAGTTCAGTTTTAAGCCGCTAAATTTTCGTTTATCGCATTATTCAACTCAATTTTTTCATCTAATGACTTCAAAACGCTTGCAATTTTCTTTTGTGTGCAAAAATCAACCATAGGAACTGCATACTGCATTATTGAGGTTTTATCACCTCGTGGCATTTTTGTTCCTTTGGATGTCACCATTGAATATGTGAAAAAATCATCATCTGCAAGTACATAATACAAGAAATCACTATCCGTATTAGACTTTGGAACAAAGACTAATACATCGTTGGAACAGCCACCATCATATTGGGCATGCCATATTTTCTTGAAATACGGACGAATGTTAGAAACGAGGACATCACCGTTTTTATATTCCTGTGTTAAAGAAACAGTCGGTAAAGAGCTTGCATCTGTTATCCCACTTTTGTTTGACAGCATATTCTCGGTCGATATATAGTTTTTTGTATTTAAGTTTGCTACTTCAACTTTTCCTTTGCGAAAAACACAAATATCAGAAAGTTTACACTTCATAACCAATCGCCCCCAGCTTCTTACGGATTTCGGCTTCAAGTTCATGGGACTTCGCAAACATACCAGCAAGCTCAGAAGTCAGACGAGCCATTTTTTCTTCGAAAGGTTCACCGTCATCTTCCTGTTCTTCAATGCCGACATAACGACCAGGAGTGAGAATGTAATCCTGCTTCTCAATAGTCTGAAACTCTGCAACAGCACAAAAGCCCTTCACTTCTTCCAGAGTTCCATTCTGGAATGATTCAAAAGTATCAGCCAGTTTCTGAATGTCTTCTTCGGTAAAATCTCTGTGCTTGCGGTCAACCATGTAACCCATCTTACGAGCGTCGATGAACAAAGTTTTGCCCTTCTGCTTTTTATTTTTACTGATGAACCACAGAGTAACAGGAATTGTTACGCTGTAAAACAGCTGTGTAGGCAATGCAACAATACCTTCTACCAGATCGGCATTGATAATGTTCTTTCTAATCTCACCCTCACCAGAGGACTGCGTAGACAATGCGCCGTTCGCAAGCACCAGACCAATCTTTCCGTTCGGTGCAAGATGATGGATCATATGCTGAATCCATGCGTAGTTAGCATTGCCAGCAGGCGGTATACCGTACTTCCAACGAACATCATCCTGCAATTTATCTTGCCCCCAGTTAGAGAGGTTGAAAGGCGGATTCGCCATAATAAAATCTGCACGAAGGTTCGCATGAAGGTCATTGAAGAAAGTATCAGCCTGATAAGGACCGAAATCTGCATCAATGCCACGGATTGCCATATTCATTTTTGCCATCTTCCAAGTGTCAGCATTGGACTCCTGACCGTAAACAGAAATGCTTCTGCGATTTCCGCTGTGTGCCTGAAGGAATTTCACGCTCTGCACAAACATACCACCGGAGCCACAGCACGGATCATATACACGGCAGTTATTAAAAGGCTTCAAGATTGCAACAATCGTTTTAACGATACTGGACGGAGTATAGAACTCGCCGCCCTTAACACCTTCGTAAGCAGCGAACTGTGCGATACAGTATTCATAGGTTCTGCCCAGAAGATCTTTACCTTCTTCGGTATCAGACATATCCATGTTGGTGAACAAGTCAACAACATCACCCAGAACACGTTTGTCCAAATCAGGGCTTGCGTAATTCTTCGGGAGTACATTTTTCAGGGATTTATTTTCTGCTTCGATTGCTCTCATTGCTTCATCGATAATCGTACCAATCTCTGGTGTATGAGCTGCTGAAGCAATAGTTGCCCATCTTGCTTTTTCTGGAACAAAGAAAATATTTTCTGCCAAATATTCATCTCTATCCTCTTCAAAGCCTTCGCCTTCGGCGACAAGCTCGTTATATCTTTTTTCAAAAGCACTGGAAATATAGCGAAGGAAAATCAAACCGATAATTACCTTTCTATATTCAGCAGCAGGGATATGTCCCCACAAAACGCAGGCAGCGTCCCAAATTTGTTTTTCAAAGCCAATATTGGCATTGTTCTTTTCAGCCATTATTCTTTCCTCTTTCTTAATGCATATTAAATCAATATTTCCCATTTTCCATATCTTTTTCCGTCCACTCTACGGATATATTCCTTTTTCTGCAAGGACTCCATAATTCGTTTTACGGTGCTGAGCGATTTTCCGGTCTCAGCAACAAGATCCTTCTGCTTGATCAACGGATTCTTGTAAATCAGCTCCAGAACCGCCAGTTCCTCTAAAGTGCATTCCAAAGTGTCAAATTGAGACTTTGGAACTTTAGGATTGACACTTTGGGAATTGTCCTCAACATAGTCCACGTGCATATATCTGTTTTTCAGTTCGTATTCCGTTCCCAGAATTAAGTTGCTGAAGAACATTTCCAAGAACTTTGTAGTGGCATGAACCCCGTTCTGCAGATCATTGTAATTTGCTCTTACCAAAGCGTTACGGAAATACCAAGAGTTCTTTTCGAAAGCATCGTTATTTACCTTGAATCCGAATGTTTTCATGTACTTGATCATAAAAACAGCCGTAGCTCTGGTGTTGCCTTCGCAGAACGGATGAATCTGCCAAATATCAGAAGCAAACTTGGCAAGATGCTTCACACTACGTTCTACGGACAAGCCTTCATAAGAAAACTGCTTCTCCGTTGCAAAATCATAATCAAGGGTATCTTTGATGCTGTTCCATGCTGCGTAGGTGACAGTATCGCCTTTCAGCACCCATTCTTTTTTCGTAATATTGTACTGGCGAATTTGACCGGCATGGGGAAATACACCTTCAAACAGTCTGCGGTGAATCGTCAGCCATTCAGCCGGTGAAAACTGAAACGCTTTCTCGCCTAACAGCTTCGCAATTCTTGCGGACACAATATCCGCTTCTTTTGTGTCGTTCTCTATCTCGGTGCGATCAGTACGCTGCTCGTAATAACTCTGAATACGCTTCTGCGCTTCATCAATACTGATCTTTCCTTCGATATGTTCCTTGGCAGTATCTAACAGATAAGCAGAGGTTTGCAAACCATCTACCGCCTGCAAGCCGATTGCAGTCTGCCATGCTTCACTTTTTTCAATTTGACCAGGTTCGCCCTGTTTGATATATTCTTCAAGCTCAAATTGCCAGTTCTTTTCTTCTGACATAGCTGCACCTCGTTTCTTGCTTAATACGCAATTCTAAAATAATCCAAATACGCTTTATATTTATCCTGCGCCGTCAGACAGGTATCTCTCAGATAGCCTTTCTCATTGTTCCATTCTTTCAGTCCACGATAATAGAACATTTTCAGATTATCCTCGATGATAAATGGAACGATATTATATTTCAGACACTCCTTGAACATGATCAGTCTGCCTACACGACCGTTACCGTCTTGGAACGGATGAATTCGCTCAAACTTCACATGGAAGTCCAGAATATCTTCAAAGATCTTTTCTTCTATTCCATTGTACTCTGACAGCAATGCTTTCATCTTATCGGCAACTTCTTCCGGAAGTACAGTATCCATACCACCCACTTCATTCGGCATTTTTTTATAATCACCTACAGCAAACCAATCTTTTCTGGAATCACTGGTGCCATTCTTCAGGATCAGATGAAGTTCTTTGATAAACTTCTCTGTCAGTGTTGCCTTTGCGTTATCAATAATCATATCAATACAGCGGAAATGATTTGCTGTTTCAATCACATCGTCCACATTCAGCACTTCTTTTTCTACACCGATAGTGTTGGTTTCAAAAATATATCTGGTCTGATCGTGGGTCAAACGGCTACCCTCGATATGGTTTGAGTTGTATGTCAAATCAATCTGTGTCTTATGGTAAATACCGCCGGAATACTTACTTTTTTTCTGCTCCTGCAGAATGTCAAGCAGTGTAATCGGCTGTTCTTTCTTCTTATTAGAACGCTCCGGCTTTTCTGCATTTTCAGGAATATTCCAAGTTTTGCCAGTAAGAAATGCACCATTTACACGTCCATGTGCACAGTAGTTTCTAACGCTACGTTCCGACACATTCCATCTTTTTGCTATTTCAGTAACTGAAAGGTATCGCATCTGCTCTCCTCCGTCATAAATCGAATCCATAAACTACACTAATCTATTGTATAGTATATCATATCATCGGCAAAAATATCAACTACTTTTGCGTTTTCCGTCTTGTTTTTGCCGACATAGAAAACTCTGGTTTCCTCATATAGAAAGCCGGACTCCATAGAAAATGAAGTCCGGCGAAATATTATCTATATACGATTTCTTTCAATACAATTTCTTCTGCTCTATTGTGGATGCTGTTCATGCTCTGAATCCATAACCACTGATTTTTCTCTTTCAATTTCTCAGTCACAGACTCGGCTTTTTGCATCTGACTGATAATCAGCTACAACCTGTTTTGTGCTTGCTCGTTCAAATCGGCAAGATAAGTCCAGAGCTGACCTTCCAATACCAAATCATTAAATCTCATCAGATCATGTTCCATGAGATAATCACGGTGCATACGACCGTATTTTCCGATGGGGCGTTCCTCGTCGGGAACTAGAAAACGTTGCATAAACAACCCGGTACATAAACTGTACCGGGGAAGAAAAAATTTTCGTTATTTAATTTGTCTACTTGACGGGTAGCACACCACAAAACACGTTTGACTAAGCTTCCCTTCCTTATACTCTCTTGTTGCCCTAGCAGCCTTCTGTAATTCGTTCAAATACATATTCAGATTCCGAAGATAGCGCATCCCGGAACACATATCCAAGTCTGTCAAATTTCTGTATTTCCACCGGATTTTCAATATGGTTTTCCGCCATAAACCGCACCATTTCACCTCTTGCCATCTTGGCATAAGTGCCTTTTGTTACCAGCTTGTCACCTGATTTTTCACAGAAGGTAATGGTGATATATCTGTCATCCTGAGTCAGATACTTTTCAATGCATTTTGAATACTCCTTGGAAGCCAGATTAATGATGATTCCGCTGTCATCTCTGACTCCTTCGTACAAGTCACTTCCCCAGAATTCATATAAATTCTTCTTTCCATGAATACATGCCTTTGCCTTCATCTCTAAGCGGTACGGAGTAACACCATCCATGGCTCTAAGCACACCATAAAAGGCAGATAAAATACACAAATGCTCCTGAATGTATTCAAAATGTCCATCCTCAAATACAGACGGTGCCATATACTGATACGCAATTCCTTCATAAGAAAGCACCGCTGGAGTAAGATAGTTCCTAAGATTCATATGCTCCAGCCGCTTAAAATTTTGTTCTGCAATTTTATCGTTACATTCCCAAAGTTTCTTCAATTCAGCGTAAGACTGACTTCTAAGCCATGCTAAAATCCCTTCTGTTTTCTTTAAATAAACTGGTTGTGTAACCGTACATTCAAAGACAGATTGTCCAAAAGAGCTACATTGCTCCTTGTCATTCATTTTCTTAGCTGGTGAAAGAATAATCTTCATTACGCCAACTCCTGTAACATGCGTTCCGGGTCATCTGCTGCCTTCACTTTGTCATTGCTTTTTATGATGATTCCCTGCTCGTCAATAAGATAAGTGGTTCGTACCACACCCATAGATACCTTCCCGTAATTCTTCTTTTCTTTCCAGACATCATAGGCTTCAATCACCTTACGTTCCGGGTCAGAGAGTAAGGTAAATGCTAATCCGTACTTTTCTTCAAACCTCTTATGAGAAGCAACAGAATCTTTGCTCACTCCCAGAATGACTGCTCCTTTTTCTACAAACTGTGGGTATCTTTCCGAAAAACCGCAGGCCTGTTTCGTACATCCTGGTGTACTGTCCTTTGGATAAAAGTATAAAATCACTTTCTTTCCGGCATAATCACTTAACTTATGCATCTGTCCATTTTGATCCGGCAATTCAAAATCCGGTGCTTTTGTTCCTACTTCTAACATAATCGTTACCTCCTTATCCTCGCAATCGCTCTTTCAATTCTAAAACTCTCTTTTCGATTTCAGCAATAATTTTTTCAAATTCTGAATCTGGTTTTCCTGTAGGGTCTTCCAGTCCCCAGTTGTCGTCAAATGGTCTTCCGATAAAGGGACATTCTACATTACACCCCATGGAAATCGCAAAATCCGGCTCAGGAATTTCCCCAATTAATTTGGAATACTGTGTTTGTTCCATATCAATGCCATACAATGTTTTCATGATGCGGACTGCATCCTGGTTAACCTTTGGTTTTGTTTCTGTTCCTGCGGAATAGCTTTCAAATACGTCCGCTGCCAAGTGTTTTCCCAGGGCTTCGGCAATCTGGCTCCGGCAAGAATTATGAACACAAATAAAGGCTACTTTCTTTTTCTTCGGCATTTCCTTTTCTCCATGAAATGGGCAATTATGTTTCAGGCACTGATTGTTCTGGTCAGAACGTGTACAGAAGAATTCTTTTGTTTCCATAGAAATTCCCAAATGTTCTTCTGTAAACTTGACCGCTTCTAGGATTGCCAAATAAGAATCCCGCTTACAGCAGCGTGGGCCATTCAGTTCACCAATCTTCCCAAGTGCTTTTCCTGTCATCTGGTTACACAGACCCCAGGTTTTTGTTTCCAGAGGTGTTGATTTTGTAACAATCGACAGGTACATTCCTGTACTGATCCCAGCACCACAAGCTCCCCAGAATCCACAGGCACCGCCTGGAACTTCCTTCCCTCTCCGGTATATTTCCATCAATGCCTTTTCAAGCTCTAGTTCTCCGCCTGCATTATGATAGGCAGTAAGCAGTGCTGCTCCCACCATTACATGATGCTCCGGTCCATGCATATGACAAAACGGCTGGGACATCATTTTATTGATAATTTCAATTGGATTTTTACTATGTTCATTGAGACATAATCCAATAATACTGTCCATGCCTTTTGTATGGCACTCACTACAGACATAATGACCGTTCACACAACGTGTTTTGCTATTTTCTTTTTTGTGGCAAATCGCACATTCCATCAGAATACCTTCTTCTAAATATTCTAAGGGCTGTTTGCAGATTAAACATTCTTCTTTCACTTTTTATACCTCGGTTATCGTTTTCATCAGATGTATTATACCATAACAGAGATTTGTAACACAATAAAGGTAATGCTTGACAAAGCAAAAAATATATGTATAATGAATATTGTTCATTTATAAGAAGGAGAACAGAAAATGAATACCATTGTTACATCAAAAGAAGAAATTTTACGTATCAGCACAAGCCTGATTCAAAAACAAGGATGGAAAGCAATCAATATCAGAACCGTTGCTAAGGAATGCAATATTTCTGTCGGTTCCATCTACAATTATTTTCACAATAAATCTGACTTGATTGCTGCAACTGTAGAACGTGTATGGCATGATATTTTCCATTTTTCAGAAAACACCTCTGATTTTAAAAGCTTTGTTGACTGTGTGGAATGGATTTTTGAAAGCATGAAACAAGGAGAAGAAAAATATCCTGGCTTTTTTGCCTTTCATTCAATGATTTTCATGGAAGAAGAAAAAATCAATGGTCAAAAGTTAATGGCAGAATCCTGGAAGCACATGAGTCAGGGCTTATACCAGATACTGGTTCACGATACGAATGTTCATATGGAAGTATTTGATGATACCTTTACCCCTGAAAAGTTTGTGGAAATTATTTTTTCTTTTATTATTGCCGCAATGATTCGTCATAACTATGATTGTTCTGGAATCACCGGTATGATTCGACGCACCATTTATAAAATGTAAGAATAAAACGGATATGTTTTCCCACATGAAATGGAACATCCGTTTTTATTTCCAGTAAATTGAACCATGTTCAGAAAGGAGATTTTCACATCATGAAAGTAAAGAAAAAAACACTATTACTCATTGCCTGTGCAGTCTGGTCTGTTGCAGGATTCAATATTCTGAGAATAGGTCTTCTCTCCTATTCCCCTTATATTTCCGTAATAAACATTTTACTCTCCATGGCCGTTTTTACTGTTTTTCAATACTTTATTTTTGGACGGCTTGTAAAAAAACATACAGCCAGAATTCAAAATTATGAAGAAGAACGGCACTTTTTCATGAAGTTTTTTGATATAAAGTCTTTTATTATTATGGCTGTTATGATGAGTGGTGGTATTTATCTCCGGGCATCTTCTCTTGCTCCGGAACGCTTTATTGCTGTATTTTACACCGGACTAGGCTCTTCTTTGCTATTTGCTGGAATTTTATTCGGTAAAAATTTTTTACAATATAAAACAAAATAAAACTATGAAAGTGAGGATTTTTTATGCAGGCAATTGTTGAAACTTTATTTGATGTCATTTATTTAATTTCCGTTATTACCATTGGAATTACCATGATTCGAAAATCAGACGGAAACAAAGAATACCGTTTATTTGGTATCATGGCTGTTGTACTTGGTGTTGGTGATTCTTTCCATCTGGTACCAAGAGCCATTGCACTTTGTACCACAGGATTAGAAGATTTTACGGTAGCTTTGGGTACAGGAAAATTCATTACCTCTATCACCATGACAATCTTTTACATTATCCTGTATTACGTATGGCGTATCCGCTATCAGATAAAAGGGCAAAATAACATCACTGCTGCCATCTACGTGTTATCTGCATTGCGAATCATTCTCTGCCTGTTTCCACAGAATAAATGGCTCAGTGCTGCTGCTCCACTCTCTTGGGGAATTTACAGAAACATTCCGTTTGCATTACTTGGATTTTTAATCATTGTTCTTTTTTACAAAAGTGCCCGCAAAAACCATGATACAGAATTCAAAAACATGTGGCTTACCATTGTATTAAGCTTTGGATTTTATATTCCAGTAGTGCTTTTTGCAGACCAAATCCCAATGATTGGAATGCTTATGATTCCAAAAACATGTGCCTATGTATGGACTGTTTTAATTGGTTATAAAGCAATGAAAAATCATAAATAATGTCAAAACAACTGCCAGATTCTAATCCATCTGGCAGTTGTTTCTCTATCCACTATTCCATATTTTTTAACAATTTTTTATAAAATCTTACTGCCCGTACCACGGCGTCCATACTGGCATTTTTGTGTCCACCGTACCTCTTCCCCAAGTGCAGCCTTTTCTGTTTTCTTATTTTACTTCCACTAATTCGATACGGAAATTTAATTCTTTTCCTGCCATTTCGTGATTGGCATCAAAGGTAATGGTTGCCTCTTCCTTAGCAATCACTTTAACAGGAAATGGCTGTCCAAGCTGATTGGATAAATAAACCTGCTGTCCTACTTCCAGATTTTCTGCTCCCGGAAGCTGTGCAATCTCCACTGTAAAAATGGCATTTGGATCCGGCATACCATATGCTTCTTCCGGCATTAAGTGGATATCTACGATCTGTCCCACTTCCATATCAGCAACGGCTGCGTCAAATCCCTTAATCATCTGTCCTGCTCCGCAGGTAAATTCCAGGGGCTGTCCTCTGTCATAAGATGAGTCAAACTGTGTTCCATCGTTAAAAGTTCCTCTGTAGTGAGTACGGCAGGTTTTTCCTACATTACGTCCTGTCAATGCTGTTTCCATAATCATTTCCTCGTCTTTCGCTTAATACTCTCCCTAATGAGATTGTAAAAGAGCCTTTCCACGCGGAAAAGCCCTTGTTTTGTTTCTCTTATTTCTCTAAAATGAGTTTTGTAAGTTCCATAGGATCTACAATCTTACCATCTTTGTAAACACGCATGTTACCACTTGCGATCTCATCAATCAGGATAACTTCATCGTTGTGATATCCAAATTCAAATTTGATATCATAAAGATCAAGACCTTTCTTTGCAAGATCGTCTGCAACGATTCTTGTAATACGAAGTGTCTGCTCTTTCATATCGTTAAACATTTCCTGGCTCATAACACCAAGTGCTGCAAGTCCTTCGGATGTTACAAGTGGATCGCCTTTTGCATCATCTTTGAATGTTGCTTCTACATATCCACCTTCTAATGGTGTACCATCTTCAATGTAAGCACCATAACGGCGGATAAAACTTCCTGTTGCTTTTAAACGGCAGATTACTTCCAGACCATGTCCAAATACTTTTCCCGGAAGCACTTCCATAGTTGAGTCTTCAAGATTTGCACTTACATAATGAGTTTTCACTCCGGCTTCTTTTAACAATTCGAAGTAATGAACAGATGTTTCAAGATTTGCACGTCCGATTCCTTCAATGGTCAAACCAACGCTGTTTTCACCTGGATCGAATACGCCATCTTTTCCTGTACAATCGTCTTTAAATTTCAGAAGTACATTTCCATTCTCAAGTTCATATACGTCTTTTGTCTTACCTTCGTAAACTTTCTTCATTGTTTTACGTCCTCCCTATGCACTTAAATAAAAGACCATATTATATTATTAACACATTCGAAGGTATCTGAAAAGACTTTTTTTACAATTATTTTCATTTCCTGCGATATTTCCGTGAAGATGACACCAAGAGCGTGAGCTCCTGCGTCTGGATACCCAATACTTCTATCTCCAACAGTGCCTGCACGTCCCATTCTTGCCACAATTTCTTCTGTACTTTTTGCTCCACGGACTGCTGCTTCTGCTGCCATCTCAAATAACATTTTCATATCCTGATTCTGTTCAATCTGCATCCCTTAAAAGCCAGATTATGTATATACTGATTCCCTGTATATCCTCTGTATAAAAATATCCAAGTTCAACTAAATCGTTTACACTGTTTCCATGTCCTCTATGATCATGAATCACCGCCATATAATCATGCTCTGCCTTCCAGAAAGTGAGCTCATGATACCCGGTAAACTGCAAGACATACAAATGGAATTGCATACATCACCAACAATTTGCACCCATGAAACGCAATCATTTTTATCATGCATGTAATCAATGTTTAAGAAACTGATCCCCTCTCCCGCCTCAATGCCAAGTGTATACCAGACGCCTCCTTTTTCTTTTCTCACTACATAATACAAAGGAGCTTTTCTGTTTCGGTACCATTTTTCGGATTTTTAAAATTTTTTTCAAAAAAAGGCAAAAAAAATTGCCACATGAAGTTTTTCCATGTGACAATTTTTTTGATACTACTCTTATCCTAATAAATTTTCCACCATATTCCGGTCAAACACCACGCTCTTCGCATGTTCCGCCTCAATCTGATACAGGGCATTTGCGGCCAGATGCTCTGCGGCCTGCTCCAAATCACGAATTCCTGTAGTGTGCTCATATTTTTCAATCACAGCATCCAGTGCTTCCGGTGTAATGATACACTCACTCTCTTTCATCTGCATCCGTTTCAAAACCTTTGGAAGTGCAAATTTAGAAAAGATGATTTTCTTTTCTTCCGGAGTATAATCCGGGATATCAATGACCGCAAATCTGGACATTAAAGGTGCACTGATCTGGTCTTTTTCATTGGCTGTGGCAATGGGATATACCCCTACCGTTGGAATCATACATTCCATATAGTTATCTGTAAATCCAAGATTATCCAAAAGCGTCAGCAGCACATCTGCCGGATTTCCATTTCCTTTTCCTGAAGATGCCTTGTCCAACTCATTGATAATAAATACCAGGTTGGATGCTCCTGCCATGGAAAATGCTTCCATAATGATTCCCGGCTTGGCATTGGCATACACTCGGGAGCTTCCTGTAAGCTGCTCCGGGTCATTGATGGAACTCATATCCAGCGTTGTCCAGGGTAGCTTCAGAATTCTGGCAACCGCATAGGCAATCTGAGATTTCCCGGTTCCGGCAGGACCTACCAATAGCAGACCGTAAGCAGGTAAGGTATGGGTACGGTTAATCTGAATGATTGTCTCAATGATTCTCTGCTTCACACGCTCCATTCCATACAGTTCTTCGTCTAAAATTCTTCTGGCTTCCTTTGGGTCAATGGCACCGAAATAGTTTTGTTTCCACTGAATGTTCATCATGATAGAAAGAGCTCTCTGTGCATGGCGGCGTTCTTCCTGGGAAACTTCATTGGAACGTGCAACTGCCAGATTTCTTCTTGCCCAGAGACGGATATTCTCTGGGAGTGTTCTTCCTGCACAGGTCATAAAATCAGTGATACTCTGAAGGCTGGTAAGCTTCATATCATCTCCCATTTCCTCCTGCTCTTCGTCAAGAATTTCCTCCGAAGGTGCACTGCTTGCCAAAAGACGCTCAATCATAAACTGTAAGAAACCATCTTCTGCTGAAAGCTTTGTTCCGCCTCCAAAGGCAATTTCCCGGATTTTATACACTGCATATCCTTTTTCTGTATTTTTCCCGGAAAGCTGTACATGGATATGATGCTCTCCCAGCCAGCGGAGCAGGCTGACAAATCTGGAATCCACCTGGAGAATATCCGCATTTGGCTTTCCTTCTTCTTCCTCAAACTCAAAAGCTGTTCTCTGATTTGGATTTGTAAAAAAGCCATTGGAATGATGTGCCCATTCCTTCTGCTGATGATCTAAAAGAAGAATCGGTTTCTCAGGTGTTGCTGTAGAATCATCGGACTGAAAGGTTGTATAGGTACATTCTGCTTCTTTTTTGTTCTCTGTAGTCTTACTAAAATCAAATACCGGCATTGTCTTTTTCCCCTCTTATTATTTCTCTCGTAATGTCTTTACCAATTCCCGGAGCTTCTCCTGATTCATCTGAGAATGCAGCTCCCCATCCACCAGCATGTTAGGCGAAGTCCTGCACTGCTTCAGACAATTTCTGGTAATAAGCCGTACTTTCCCGTCCCTGGAAATTCCTTCTTTTGATATGCCAAGTTCTTCTTTTAGAAGACGAAGAAGCGTCATACTGTCTTTATTTCCGCACCTCTCTCCTGTGCACAAAACAATCTCATGGCTGTAATCCACGGACTTCAGACTTGGATACATCTTCAAAATACAGCCCAGAAAGGACTCTTTTATGCCCATCCGCTCCTGTACGAATTCCCGTACTTCCTTGGAAATACACCCCTCTGTTTCCTGAATTTCCCGAAGCATGGCAACCAGATTATCCTGGCTTCCTGCATCTTTCTGTCCTGCATAATATTCTATAATTTCATTTACTTCGTTTTGATTTTTCATGATAAATACTCCTTAAATATGAAGTTTTTCCATGTTTTACTATGCAGGAAACTCTGCTTTTTGTCAAGCAAAAAGACAGCACTTTTCACTCATCCAGATTCAGGTACACTATATCCTCCAAAGAGATTTCTTCCCCACTTTCAAGAACAAATTGATGCGTATAACTGTCTATTTTCTTTAAAACACCTGTAACGGTCACATACTCCCCGCCTTTTTTCTTTTCATCTTTCAGAAAATACATCACGGTAATGGCTGGTTTTTCTTTCACTTTCTCCTGCAAACACCGAAGTTTCCAGTCCAATTGTTCCTTGCTGTCCTCATCCAGTATCATCTTTTCTTCTGTGAATCGTGCAGCTTCCCTTACAGCTTCCTCATACCCTGTAAGTGCCGCAAAAGGGGCAAACTTGGCTGCCCGGTCTCTTCTTGGCATCTGCGGATGTATCTTTGATACCGGGTGCGATAGTTCCAGCATATCTTCATATGGATTCCCAGATTTTTGTTTCATGCCTTATGCCCTCCAATCTGCTGATTTCTGTCTCTGGTTGTGGCTCCTTTTTCCAGATTCATGCCTTTTAAAATTGCATTTTTTCCAAATTTCTTCTTAATATCCAGCATAGCTTCCTGCAACTTCCGCTCCCGTTCCAGCATGGCATCTTCTTCCTTTTTCCGCTTTTCTAAAGCAGCATAGTCTGTGAACAAATCCATCTGTTCCCACACTGGTTCCTGTTTCTCCTTGATTTCTTCTGATACATGGTTTGCGGTAAGCTGCAATCTCCGTACCAGAAGGTTTTTATCCACGATTTTATCGAACAGTTTCAGCACTGCCTCGGTAATCTGACTGGTAGAAGAAGAAAATTTCTGCAAATTTACGGTACCGTGAGCATGCTTTGGAATCTTCCTTCCATATCGGTCTGTGGTAACTGTACCTTCATATGCTCCCCTTCCTGTTTCCTGGGACAGATTTTCAATATCATATCCAACGGTGAGCACCATCTGGTCTGTCACAAGCCCCTTGTCCACCAGATCCAGCACTAGAAGATCCGTCATCTCCTGCACCACTAATCTGGCCTTTTGTGTGGAATAAGGACAAGGAAGCACCTGCCCGGAACCGATGCTGTTATTCTCCGGCCGGTATGCTTTAATATCCTCCATGGTACAAGGCTCCCATCCCCAGGCATGGTCAATGAGCAGCTCTGCATTGACCCCAAACAGCCGGTACAAAAGCTCCTCATTGTGATAGTCATTCGGTTCTCCGATGGAGCATCTGGCAACATCTCCCATTGTAAACATACCGTGCTCCTTCAATTTCTTCGCATACCCCTTCCCAACACGCCAAAAATCAGTAATTGGTCTGTGATTCCATAAAAGCTGTCTGTAGCTTCTCTCATCCAGTTCTGCAATTCTCACGCCATTTTCATCTGGCTGAATATGCTTTGCAACAATATCCATGGCAATTTTTGACAAATAAAGATTCGAACCAATCCCTGCCGTTGCGGTGATTCCTGTTTCCTGATACACATCTCTGATAATTTTTTCTGCCAGCTGCCTGGCCGTCATGCCGTAAATATCCAGATATTGTGTCACATCCAGAAAAATTTCATCAATGGAATAGACATGGGCATCTTCCGGTGCAATATACTTCATATAAATCTTGTAAATTCTTGTACTGTATTCCATATACAATGCCATTCTTGGCGGTGCAATCACGTAATTCACTGCCAGATGGGGAGAGGACTTCAGTTCTTCATCAAAACAGGAGGAACCGGTAAATACCCCGCCCTGGGCAAACCGCATCCGTTCCTTGTTTACCTCCCGAACCTTCTGCACCACCTGAAACAGTCTTGGTCTTCCTGGAATCCCATATGCTTTCAAAGAAGGCGACACGGCCAGACAAATCGTCTTCTCTGTCCTTCCTGCATCTGCCACTACCAGATTGGTTTTCATGGGGTCAAGCCCTCTTTCCCTGCATTCCACAGATGCATAGAATGATTTTAAATCAATGGATAGATAAACGTTTTCCTTTTTTGCATCACTCACAGCCGCTGCCGCTCCTTTCTTGTTTTTTTGGTTACTTTAATCTTTTCCCTAAAATAACGATTTTTTCAAATCAGCAATCCATGCCTTAATCGCCTGAGCCAATCTAATCTGCTGATTAAGAACCGCCATACCTGTTGCCGGAACACCCTCTGCTTTTTCTTTCCATTCCAGATTATCTTCCAAATATTTTAAAAGAATATCTGTATTCATTCCTATCTCATCTAAACATTCCTTCTGTTCTTCCTTTGGCATACTTTCTAAATTAACAATCACTGCATTGAAATCCAAAAACATATGAACCGGCTTTTTAGAAATTTCATGCATCAGTTTTTTAAATTCCTTCTCTCCGCTTTCTGTCAAAGAATACACTGCTTTTTCCGGCATATTTCCTTCCTTTTCAAGCCGGCTGGAAATAAAACCTTTCTGCTCCAGCTGAATCACTTTTTTATAAATAGAAGGTGTGCTAATTTTTACCCATTTTGAAATATTTCGATATTCTACCAGTTTTTGCATATCATATGCACTTAATTCTTCTTTTTTTAACATTCCTAACACGATTAAATCAATAGCCGCCATTTATTTTCCCCTTTCCTTATTGACAACTACTATAAATTATAGTATCATAGCACCTGTATTTCAATTACTATATTTTATAGTAGTATACGCTATATTATTCATCAAATGAAAGGAGCAAACTATGAACAATCAAAAACAAAAAATGGAACTACTTGGAAATGCCCCTATTTCAAAAGCACTTTTAGCTATGGGCATTCCAACTATGCTTGGAATGTTGATCAATGCTTTGTATAATCTGGCAGACGCATACTTTGTCAGTGGATTAGGCGAAAGTCAAATGGGAGCTATTTCTATCGTTTACCCTCTTGGACAAATTGTGGTGGGTTTGGGATTATTATTTGGAAACGGAGCAGCTTCCTACATTTCAAGATTACTTGGACAAGGAAAAAATGAGCAAGCAAACAAAGTTGCAAGCACTTCTCTTTATTGCAGTTTGTCTACAGGTACGCTTCTCATTCTTTTCTGTTTTGTATTCTTGAAACCAATTTTAACTCTTCTCGGTGCGACCGAAAGCATTCTCCCTTATTCAATAACCTATGCAGGAATTTACATCATTTCTTGTATCTTCAATGTCTTTAATGTTACTATGAATAACCTTGTCACAAGTGAAGGGGCTGCTAAAACTACAATGTGTGCTCTGCTGGCTGGAGCCATTTTGAATATTGTCTTAGACCCGATTTTTATCTACACCTTTGAATTGGGTGTTGCAGGTGCAGCCATTGCGACTGCCATTTCACAGGTTGTATCTACTCTCGTTTACCTGCACTACCTTTCTACAAAGAAAAGCATCTTTCGTTTCCACTGGAAAGATTGTTTCTTTTCCAGAAAAATTTTTTCAGAAATATTCAAAATCGGAATTCCTACTCTTGTGTTTCAATTACTAACCAGTCTTTCCATTTCTCTAATCAACAATACTTCTGGTAATTATGGAGATGCTGCCATCGCCGGTATGGGTGTTGTTACTCGACTTGTTTCTATGGGAAGTCTGACTGTATTCGGCTTTATGAAAGGATTTCAACCTATTGCGGGATATAGTTATGGTGCAGGAAAGTATAAACGGCTGCGTCAGGCAATCAGAACCTCCATTCTTTGGTCGACCCTTTTTTGTATTGTTATAGGCTTCGCATTTTTTCTCTTTCCAACACAAATCCTTTCACAGTTTACAACTGGGAACGTAGAAATGATTCAAATCGGGGCTCGCTCCTTACGGGTCAACGGTATTACTTTTATGCTCTTTGGTTATTACACTGTATATTCTTCGCTTTTCCTTGCATTAGGGAAAGGAAAAGAAGGTTTCTTACTGGGAGCATGCAGGCAAGGAATCTGCTTTGTCCCTGTCATTCTCATTCTGCCCTCAATATGGGGAGTAAAAGGAATTTTGTATGCACAGCCCATTGCTGATGTCCTTTCTTTCCTCATAACTCTGTTTATGGCATTTTCTCTCCACAAACAGTTAAATTTTTCCATGGCTCAAATAGAGTAATTTACAATATGTGTAAAGAATATCCCTATACAAAAAAAGATACACGTTCATCAATACAACTTCATGTAGTGTTGATGAACTTCCTGAAGAAATTTCAACAAGGTAATACAATTAACCGATATGAATATCGACAAAGCAATATATCACCAGCACTGCTACTGCAACTGTAATTAAAGTGAACAGGACACCTTTCAAAGCAGACTTGAGCATCCCCTTTTTCCAACGCCTGGAAAGTTTTTTTACTGCCTCGGCTTCTGAAAGATTTTGCTCACTCTGTGTGTCGATAATAGTATTGTCCATCGCATCCAATTCTGCTTTACAGCCTGTACAATGTTTAATATGATCATCAATCATCTTCTTACTATCACTGCTACACACACCATCGTGATACAATGGAAGCAGATCTTTTATAATTTCACATGAAATATTCATCTCAAATCCTCCTGTAATTGTTTTTTTGCTCTGTAAAAAATCAATCTTGCCCAACTATCGGTCTTACCGAAAAGTTCCGCAATCTGGGAAAAAGGCAGTTCTCCGAAAACTCTCAAAGTAAAAACTTCTTTATAAGGTTCATTCAAGTTATGAAGAAGTATATGTAACTGCCTTACATTTTCCTTGTCTAAATATGCATTTTCAATATCAGTAGAAAAATCTTGATTTTCTACACCTTCGCCTGATACGATATGTTTTTGTTTTTTGGCGAATGTAAAATATATATTTTTTGCTATCTGGCATAACCAAACAAACAACTTGCAAGTTCCATTGAACTTATCAATATTCCGCATGGCTTTAAAAAAAGTTTCTTGAGTTATTTCTTCTGCCAGTGACTCATTTCGACAGAGTGAAAAAGCATATTTGTAAACATCAGAAAAGTATTCTGAGTATATTTTTCCGAAATCTGGGATATCCAACTTATCACCTCCTTGTTTCATCTATAAGACTAAGCACAAACCATTCCGTTTCAAAAAAATGATCTTTTTTCAAATAAACAGCCGCCACAGATTTTAAGCAGAAAAATCGCCCAGAAGATTTCTCCTCTGAGCGATACTAATATTTTTTTTAAGGCACTACGTTTCCTATAACACACAATTTTTTATCTTTTGAGATTTCCAGACCATCTTGACCCGGCAAAGCAGTTCAGAAATCCATCCCGTTTTATCTATATAATAATAGTTATCTTTTATCAGCTGCTCGAAATTTTCTACTCCTACCGGAAGGCGTTTCTTTTCTTCACTCATGTTATCACACTCCTTCTCTGTTAGTTGTATTATAACAAAGATTCACACGAAAGCCTATACATAACCTGTTCGGATACAAGATATACACATGAATTATTTTCTTCTATAACTCTTGTTTTATTATTATGACTTCAATTCAGATTTTTTATATACACGATACAACAAAGGAGGTAATATAAAACAACCCGTCAAATATACTATAAATAAAATTGGTATTGCTCCTATCACCTTATCTCCGATTTGATAAAGATTAAAATTATTTATGGATGAACTAATTTGCAAAAGTTGGTCTGGCAATACTCCTAAAATTTTTGACAATACAGAAAAATCAGCCACAAAAGACGGGATAAGTAACATTACAAAAGGAACCACCACTGCTAAAACAGAAGAACGCATTTTTGCTGATACCAGCATAGAAAGTATCAAAAGAAATAATATACCAATATATCCGCCTACGATTGTCAATACAAATTCTTGTAGGAATGTTATGTAATAAAAACATTTCCATCCGCCTGAACTTGTTTGGATGAAACAATTTGCCCCATCAACACCCAAACTCCCAAAAACAATTCCCGAAAAACAGCTTATTGAAATCCAGTAAATTGCTGTAATACAGATGACTCCTGATATTATTTTGCTCCTAATTGCTCTGTTTCTTCCATACATTGTACTAAAAAAAACAGAATCTGCTTTGAAACGAAACTCATCAGAAAA
>Peterbilt_p2__coassemble_594_pt1 | contig 24934 bp, 21 predicted proteins | sample Peterbilt_p2__metabat2_high_PE_039 | metagenome-assembled genome bin Peterbilt_p2 | reverse complement strand
CTCCAAAGCAACAGATTTTTATATTTAATCTGTCTACTTTAGAGGTATCATATCAGTGCGTAAAAGCGGCTGTTTTTTATGGCAATTTTGCCTTTTCCAATGCCTGGTTAATGGCATCTAAAAGCATCATTGAAGTATATTTGTTTTCCTCTCCATAAGTAATGTTTTCGGTGGATTGTGAAGCATAAATCTGGCTGGAAAGTGCATCCAGAGCCGGTTCCATCAGAGGATACATAGCGGTGGTTGTTTCGCTTAAATTTACCAGGGAAATGGAATTAATATGGTTTTCATCTACAGTAACCTGTACATCGAAGGTGTTATCATTGAGGGTAATAGGACTGGTGTAGACACCGGCATGATAGATTACATCTGCACTTGCAGGGTCTGCATGTTTGTTTTTGCCGAACATGAAGAAAAGCAGAACAGCCAGTACAATGGCCAGCACCAGAAAGATTCCGGTATAAATGATTTCTTTCATATGTAATACAACAATTTTTGTTTTTGAGCTCATGGCCGCACCTCCTGGATTCCTTTCTATAGCATATTAGACAAAACAGAAAAATATAACTGCAAAATAAGAACAAAACTGTTTTTAAAACTACTCTTTATTATAATAAAACAAGAGAGAAAGATTGAGGAAGTTGCATAAAAAAAAGACAAAAAAAACAGCTAAAAGTGAAAAAATAATTTTGAGTATATTAGCACAGTGAAGTGGGAAAAGTCAAAAGGGAGAAGTGAAGAAAGGGGTATTGTTTTTGTGTTTTTAAAGTGCTATGATTACAAACCGTAAAGAGAAACTTATTAATAAAGAGTTAAAAAGAAAAAGAGAGGCTATGCTTTATGGAAGCAAAAGAAAAGAAAACAGAAGAAAAAAAGACTATGAAAGAGAAACTGCATGATTATTTCATGGAACAGTCAAAAATTGCTCCAATTGGTCTGAATGACAAAGAAGATAAATACTATCACAGCATTTTTAACTATGATAAATAATTGATGTAGAAAATAATATACAAGATAGGGAAGAGAACAGTTCTTAGAGGCTGTTCTCTTTTTTTCATTGATTATCTTTTGTGTGGAGGGTATAATCTGCATAGAAAGGATAGGGATTATGAAATATAAATTATTAGTATTAGATATCGATGGAACCGTGACAAATTCTAAGAAAGAAGTAAGTGAAAAAACAAAAGAAGCTATCATTCATTTACAGGAAAGGGGGATTCCTGTTGCCATTGCTTCCGGAAGATCTCCCCAGGGAACTTCTTATGTAGCACAGGAACTGGAATTTCAGCGGTTTGGAAGCTATATTATGCCGTTTAACGGAGCCAGAATTTTGAATTTTAAGACAAAAGAATGTGTGTATTCCAAAACACTTCCGCCAAGATTGCCGGGGAAATTATGGAGGGATGCCCTGCAATATGGGGCCGGGATTATTACGTATCATGGAGATGAGATTATAGCAGGAACATGTCCGGATAAATATATGGATATTGAGGCAAAGATTAACGGGATTCCTGTGGTTTATCATGAGGATTTCGGAACCTATGTGGATTTTCCGGTAAATAAATGTTTAATGACTGGAGAGCCGGAGGACTTGGAAGCCCTTGAGCCTGTGTTTGCCCAGAAGTATATGCACGAAGCCCAGGTGTTCCGCTCAGAACCGTATTTCCTGGAAATCACACCGAAGAATATAGATAAGGCATATTGTCTGAGACATTTGCTGAATATTTTGGGAATCAAGAGAGAAGAGATGGTATGTTGCGGAGATGGCTTTAACGATCTGTCTATGATTCAATTTGCGGGTTTAGGTGTAGCCATGGCAAATGCCCAGGAAAAGGTAAAAGAAGTGGCAGATTATATTACGGAGAATGATAATGACCACGACGGAATTGCGGAAGTGATTGAGCGTTTTTTTGACTGATAAGGAGGCATAAATGGGATTACAGTTTGTCTTTGGCCCTTCCGGGGCGGGGAAATCTTACTATATCTACCATAAAATCATCAGGGAATCTATGGAAAATCCCAAGAGACAGTATCTTGTGCTGGTGCCGGAGCAGTTTACCATGCAGACCCAGAAAGATCTGGTTGCCATGCATCCGAGAAAAGGAATCATGAACATTGATGTGTTAAGTTTTGAGCGTCTGGCTTTCCGTGTGCTGGAGGAAACCGGGGACATTAGAGGCGAACTTCTGGAGGAAACCGGGAAAAGCATGGTTCTTCGAAGGGTAGCTCAGGAGAAAAAGAAAGAACTCAAAATTCTTGGTGCAAAAATGGATAAGCAGGGATATGTTTCCCAGCTTAAATCTATGGTTTCAGAGCTTCGGCAGTATGAAATTGCAGCAGAGGATTTGGAAGAGATTCTGGAGGATGTGGAAAAGAAACCGGAATTGTATTATAAGCTAAAAGACATTGCTGTTTTATACCAGGGATTTTTTGAGTATCTGGGTGAGCATTTTTATATCCAGGAGGAAGTGCTGGATGTACTTGGCCAGGTGGCAGAAAAATCAGGAAAATTAAAGGACAGCATTCTGGTGCTGGATGGTTATACGGGGTTTACTCCGATTCAGATGCAGCTTTTGGAGAAGCTTCTGGTTTTTTGCAAGGAAGTGTATGTCACCATCACCATAGACCGCAGAGAAGATCCGTATAAACTGGGAAGTCCCCATCAGCTTTTTTATCTCAGTAAGCAGACGGTTTCTGGATTATGTAAACTTGCAAAAGAAAAAAAGATTCCCTGGAAGGAATGCTGGATACCAGAGAAAAAAGATGATTACAGAGGGCGTTTTCTGGAACACCCGCCCATGAGATTTCTGGAGCAGAAGCTGTTCCGGTATGGAAATGCCGGGACGCAGGCAGTAAGCTTTCTCACAAAGGAGCAAGATGCGGTCTGTATCCGGGAAAGCTTGAATCCTGGAACAGAGATGGAAGAAACGGCAGCATTGATTAGAAGAATGGTGCGAAAAGAGGGATATCGTTACAGTGATTTTGCTGTGATTTCCGGGGATATGGAAGTATATGCCCCGGCAGCAGCTAGAGCCTTTGGAAAATACGGGATTCCCTGTTTTATAGACCAGAAACATTCGATTTTTTTGAATCCTTTTGTGGAATATATCCGTGCGGCAGTTGACCTGGTGGTGGACAACTTTACTTATGAAAGTGTTTTCCGCCTGCTTCGCTGTGGGCTTACGGACATCTCTGAGGAGGAGACAGACAGGCTGGAAAATTATGTGGTAGCTATGGGAATCCGTGGATTTTCCAAATGGAAGGAAGAGTGGGTGCGGAGTTACCGTGGAGAAGTCCCGGAAGAATGTGTATTGCTGAACCAGATTCGTGCAAAGCTGGTGGATAAGTGGGAGCCTTTTTACCGGAAAATACGGGAGCTGCAGGCAACTGTGAGAAATTATGCACGGGCATTGTATGAATTTATCTGTGAAAACAACATAGAGGAACAGCTAAGAGTTTACGAAGAAAAATTCCACAAAGAGCAGAATCTGGCTCTTGAGAAAGAATACAGCCAGATATACAGGATTGTTATGGATCTGCTGGACAAAATGGTGGAAATTTTGGGTGAACAGCAGGTAAGACCAAAAGAGTTTAAAGAAATTCTGGATGCCGGTCTTTCAGAGGCAAAAGTAGGAGTGGTTCCGCCTACCTCCGATCAGGTTCTGGTGGGGGATATGGAGAGAACCAGATTAAAAGAGATTAAGGTCTTATTTTTTGTGGGTGTAAATGAAGGAAAAATTCCAAAAGAGCAGCAGGCAGGAAAACTGCTGTCTGATTTAAACAGGGAAGAACTGAAAAAACCTTTGGAGGAGAGAGGTCTTTCTCTGGCACCTACAGCCAAAGAAGCACTTTACACACAAAAGTTTTATTTGTATTTAAACCTGACAAAACCATCCGAAAAGGTGTATCTTTCTTACAGCAGATTAGATGGGAATGGGGAAGCCTTGTCTCCGTCTTTTCTGATTACACAAGTGGAGCGGCTGTTTCCGGATGCAAGGAAAAAGGAAGAAACAGAATTGTTTCTGGAAAGTCCGTACAGTGCCTTAGACCGTCTGTCACGGGAGCTGAGCAGCCAGATGAAGGAGTCTCCTGTTTTTGAAGAACTTTTGTCCTGGTTTAAAAGCCAGAAACAATGGGAGAGCCTGGTGCTTGGCCTGATTGACGGGGCGTATTATGTCAATCCTCAAGATGCCCTTGGCAGGGGAGTTGCTCATGCACTTTATGGAACCCAGTTAGAGAACAGTGCAACCAGACTGGAACAGTTTGCAAAGTGTGCCTGTTCGCATTTTCTGTCGTATGGGCTCAGGCTTAGGGAGAGAGTCCGTTATGAATTCAGTATGGCAGATTTAGGTACCTTGCTTCATGACAGTCTTGATCTTTTCGCAAAGAAGGTGCGGGAGCAGGGAAGGAAATGGGTAGAACTGGAGGATCAGGACAGGGATGCACTTGCGGAAGCCTGTGTAGACGAAGTGGTAGAAAAGTCGGGAGATACGGTTCTTCGAAGCAGTGCAAGAAATGCCTACACGGTAAACAGGGCGAAACGGATGGTCAAGAGAAGCGTCTGGGCTTTGCAGTGCCAGCTTAGGCAGGGGGAATTTTATCCGGCTCTGACAGAATGGGCATTTGGTCAGGAAGATAACATAGACAGCTTAAATTTTTCGCTGGATCAGGGGGATAAACTTTCTTTGAGAGGACGCATAGACAGGATTGATCTCTGTGAAGGAGAAGATGACCAGATGCTGGTAAAGGTCATTGATTATAAATCGGGTACAACAAAGCTAGATCTTGTAAAGCTGTATTATGGTCTTCAACTGCAACTGGCTCTTTATCTGAATGCTGCCATTGAACTGGAGCAAAAGCGTTTTCCAGGGAAAAAGGCAGTGCCTGCCGGGATTTTTTATTACAATATCAAGGATCCGATTTTAAATCAGGAAGATGTAAAAGATGAAGAGCATCCGGAACAAGACGTATTAAAGAAAATGAAAATGGATGGGATTGCAGGGGCCGAACCGGAGATTCTGGTAAAACTTGACCGGAATCTGGCGTCAGGAGCTTCGGCAGAGTCTCTGGTAGTGCCTGTGAAATATACAGCAAAAGGCGGATTCAGCAGCAATTCAAAAGTAGCCTGTCAGGAACAGTTCCAAAATATGATGTGTTATGTAAATAATAAAGCAAAAGAAATCGGACAGGAAATTTTAAATGGAAATACCGACGTAAATCCATTCGAAAAACAGAAAGAAAATGCCTGCGAGTATTGTCCTTACCGCAGTGTTTGTGGTTTTGATGAGAAAATTCCGGGCTACACATACCGGAGGCTGCACAGCTATCGTGAGGATGAAATCTGGAAAAAAATAGATGAGGATTTGCATGAGGACAAATCCTCCAATGGGAAGGAGAAGTAGAATGGGTGTTTCATGGACAGAAGAACAGAGAAGAGTCATTGATACAAGAAACTGCAATATTCTGGTCAGTGCAGCAGCAGGAAGCGGGAAAACAGCGGTTCTTGTAGAAAGGATTCTTCAGCTGATTACAGATCAGCAGCATCCCATAGATATTGATCAGCTTCTTATTGTGACATTTACCAGGGCGGCAGCCGGAGAGATGAAGGAACGTATCCGTCAGGCCATTGAGAAGCAGCTTGAGACAGACCGGGAGAATGAACATTTACAGAGGCAGAGTATCCTGGTACACCATGCACAGATTACCACCATTGACAGTTTTTGTTCCTATGTGGTGAAGAATTATTTTCATCTGATTGACTTAGACCCTTCTTTCCGCATGGGGGATGAGGGCGAAATGCGTCTATTGCAGGCAGATGTGGCAGAACAGGTCATGGAGGAGGCTTATGCCTGTGAGGAAAATCAGGAATTTACGGATTTTGTAGATGGATTTTCCAGTGGGAAAACAGATACAAAAATTGTAGATCTGTTGCTGAAATTATACCAGTTTTCCATGAGTTATCCCTATCCCGGGGAATGGCTGGAATCCTGCAGGCAGGCATATGAGATTCAAAATACAGAAGAACTGGAACAGGCACCCTGGATGCAGTGTATCAAAGCCGAAATTGAGAAGGAAGTAAAAGAGGCGGCAGAGCTTCTTGCTCAGGCTGTAGAGATATGCAGGCAGCCGGATGGGCCGGGATTTTACCTGGAACTTCTGGAGTCAGAGCATGCAGGTGCCAGCCAGGCACTGAAGGCAGAGACTTTTTCCCAGTGGAAGACATGTCTTGATAAGATGGAGTTTAAACGGCTCCCACCCGGGAAAAAAGCGGAAAAAGAACAGGTATCTGAGCAGCAGCAGAAGCTGGCAAAAGATCTACGCAGCCAGGCAAAAGATCTGATTAGTGAGATACAATCAAAATATTTTCAGGAGACACCAGAGGAAATTATAGAGCATCTGCAAAAAGCAGGGAAACCAGTTAGTGTGCTGGTGAATCTGACTCTGCGTTTTATGAATCTTTATCAGGAAAAGAAGAAAGAGAAGAATATTCTTGATTTTGCAGATCTTGAGCATTATGCACTGGAAATTCTGGTGGAGCACAGGGAAGATGGAGATTGCAGGACAGATGTTGCCAGAGAGCTGGCAGAACAGTTTAAGGAAATCATGATTGATGAGTATCAGGACAGCAATCTGGTACAGGAAAAGTTACTGACCGCAGTGTCAGGGATCGAAGATGGAATTTATAATATTTTTATGGTGGGGGATGTGAAACAGAGCATCTACCGTTTCCGTCTTGCAAGGCCGGATTTGTTTATGGAAAAATTTCGTACTTATCCACTGACACCGGGGGAGAAAAAGCTTCGTATTGATCTTCATAAAAACTTCCGAAGCCGCAGGGAAGTGCTTGAGAGTGTGAATTATCTGTTCTATCAGATTATGGGAGAAGATTTGGGCGGAGTGGAATACGATGAAGATGCTGCCCTGTATCCGGCACGGGAATTTCCGCCCATGGAGCAGACAGAACCAGCAGCTGAAGTCCTGTTGCTGGAAGCAGATGACCAGGTGTGGAAAGAAAAGGAAGATTCCCAGACAGAGCGGGAGCTGGAGGCCAGAATGACTGCCCTTCGTATCCGGGAACTGATGGAAAATCAGCAAATTCTGGATAAGGAGACAGAAACATACCGTCCTGCCAGATACTCAGATATCACCATTTTGCTGAGAACCATGTCGGGATGGGCAGAAACTTTTAAGAAAATTTTAAATTCCTGTGGGATTCCGGCAAGTGTTACAACGAAGACAGGGTATTTCTCTGCCCCGGAGATTGTTACAGTGCTGGATTATCTGCGGATTTTGGATAATCCTCTTCAGGATATTCCCCTGGCAGGAGCCATGAGAGGAATGCCGGATGGATTTCATTTCCAGGAACTGGCGGAAATTAAGATTCTGGGACAGGAAGCAGAGAAAGCAAGCCTGTTTGAAGCAGTCCTTCTGGCAGAGCAGTTTGACAGCCCATTAGGGGAAAAGGTGCGAAAGTTTTTGACTGTGTACCGGAAATTAAGAGATAAGGTTCCTTATACACCTATGCATGAACTGATCTGGGATTTTTTAGATGCCACAGGATTTTTATTCTATCAGCAGGCGTTTGTGTCAGGGGAGCAGAAGAAGGCAAATCTTCTTATGCTGGTTGAGAAGGCGAGAAGTTATGAGAGCAGCAGTTACCGGGGCTTGTTTAATTTTATCCGTTATATTGAAAATCTGAACAAATACCAGGTGGATTTTGGGGAAGCAAATATTTTGTCAGAGCAGGAAGATACGGTTCGCATTATGAGTATCCACGGAAGTAAGGGTCTGGAGTTCCCCATTGTATTTGTGGCAGGAATGGGGAAACAGATGAATTTTCAGGATGCCAGAGAGAGTATTGTGCTGCATCCAGATCTTGGAATCGGTGCTCCTTATGTGGATGAAACCTTCCGAATCCGTACCAGAACCATAATCCAGAGGGCAGTGCAGCAGGAAATTACCCTGGAAAGCCTGGGAGAGGAACTGCGGATTCTTTATGTGGCACTGACAAGGGCAAAAGAGAAGCTGATTCTTACAGGTGCTGTTTCGAAATTAAAGGAAACCTTGCAGCGTTTCGAAATGCTGAAACGTCAGGAAAGACAGAAGCTTTCTTATGAAATGCGTATGAAAGGGAAAAGTTATCTGGACTGGATTCTTACGGCATTGGCACGGCACAAGGCTATGAAATCCTTATATCAGTCCTTTGACAGTTCGGTATATCCTTTGAATCCTTGGTATGAAGGTCCCGGGGACTTTATGCTTCGCATAGTCTCTCCACTGGAATTGGTGCAGGAGGAGACGAAACTTCGGACAGAGGAAATGATAAAGAAAGGGGAATTGCTTCTGTGGGATTGTGAACAGGTGTATGACCGGGAATTAAGAGTGCATTTGCAGGAGAGTTTTTCGTATGAATATCCCTATAAAGCTCATGCGGAGATTCCTTCAAAGCTGTCTGTTTCTGAGGTGAAGCGGATGCAGGAGCCTGTGGATGAGGAAAGTACATTTCTGTATAAAGACACAGAAGAAAATGCACCGGATGCTGAGGAAACTCAGGAAAAGGAACGCTATATCCCTGCTTTCATGAGGGAAGAAGAGGTCGTATTGGAAGGTGCAGAGAGGGGTACTGCTTATCACCGGGTATTGGAATGCCTGGATTATACTTGCCTGGAATCTTTAGACCATATAAAAGAGCAGCTTGATACCATGGTTTCTAAGGGGCGTCTTACATCCAGAATGCGGGAGGCAGTACAAGACCAGGAGATTTACAAGTTTGGGAAAAGTTCTCTTGGCCAGCGTATGAAGGCTGCCAGTATGCAGGGAGCGTTGTACCGGGAACAGCCTTTTGTTATGAGCGTACCGGCAAACCAGATACAGGAGAGATATGATTCCGGGGAAGAAATCTTGATGCAGGGAATGATAGATGCCTATTTTGAAGAAGACGGGGAACTGGTGCTGGTGGATTATAAGACGGATAAAGTCTGGAACTGGAGACCGGAAACCCTGGTGGAAAAATACCAGGTACAGCTTCAGTATTATAAAGAGGCACTGGAGCGGCTGACACAGAAGAAGGTAAAAGAAGTATATCTGTATTCCTTGTATCTGGGAAGAGAAATACTTGTGTGACTTTTCAGCCTACAAAAAAATGTAGGCTGAAAAAACTTTAAATCCTATCTTGACAAATATTTTTTTAATGATATACTTTGAATATCAAAATAACATATATTCAAAATAATTTATACTCAAAGCATTAAATATAGTATCTCAGAAAAACAATGGGAGAGTAACCATGACAGGAAAAATATTGGGCACCGGTTCTTATGTTCCGGGTAGAACTGTGGAAAATGATGATCTGGCAAGGCTGGTCGATACCAACGATGCCTGGATCCGGGAACGTACCGGGATTGAGCGCCGGCATGTAACAGAAGAAGAAACAACATCTGCTATGGCTTCCAGAGCAGCCAGAAAGGCTCTGGAAAATGGAGGAATTTCACCGGAAGAGATTGACTTGATTTTAGTCGCTACTTCCACACCGGATATCATTTTTCCCTGTGTGGCCTGCAGGGTGCAGAAGGAGATAGGTGCGGTAAATGCAGTGTGTTTTGATTTAAATGCAGCATGCAGCGGTTTCTTGTTTGCGTACCAGACTGCTCAGGCTTATATTCAGGCAGGGATCTATCAAAAGGTGCTGCTCATCGGAGCAGACAGCATGTCTCAGATGGTCGACTGGAGTGACAGAGGGACTTGTATCTTATTCGGAGATGGAGCAGGGGCAGCCGTGCTATCCGCAGAAGAAACAGGGCTGAGCATTCATGCGGCACATTCAGACGGAGCGAGAGGCGATGTACTTACGGGTATGAGCCGTCACAGAAAAGACTGGCAGCAGCCGGAAAAGATTCAGGAGTCTTTTATTCATATGGATGGTCAGAGCGTGTTTAAGTTTGCCGTGCGCAGTGTACCGGAAATCGTGGAGGAACTGCTGGAAAAGGCAGGGATAAAGAGAGAAGAGATTGATTATTTCTTTCTGCATCAGGCAAACAGAAGAATTATTGAGGCAGCAGCAAAACGGATCCGAGTGGACATTTCCAGATTCCCCATGAATCTTCAGGAATATGGAAATACTTCCGCAGCAAGTATCCCGATTCTTTTGGATGAATGGAACCGGAAAGGTTGTCTGAAAAGAGGAAATAAGCTGATATTTGCAGGGTTTGGAGCAGGACTTTCCTGGGCCGGAAGCCTTTTGGAATGGTAACTTACCGTATGAGCAGCATAGAGAAGAAGAGAGGATAATAGAAAATGAAAACTGCAATTACAGAACTTTTAAATATCGAAGCACCAGTGATTCAGGGAGGCATGGCCTGGGTGGCAGAGCATTGTCTGGCAGCCTCTGTATCAGAAGCGGGAGGTCTTGGAATCATCGGAGCAGCCAGTGCTCCTGCCCAGTGGGTGAGAGAACAGATCCGCCTGGTAAAAGAGAAGACAGAGAAGCCCTTTGGTGTGAATATCATGCTGATGAGTCCCTATGCGGATGAAGTAGCAAAAGTTGTAGTGGAAGAGCAGGTTCCCGTGGTGACTACCGGTGCAGGTTCTCCTGAAAAATATATGAAAATGTGGAAGGAAGCTGGAATCAAGGTGATTCCTGTGGTTGCCTCCGTAGCTTTGGCAAAACGTATGGAGCGCTGCGGAGCAGATGCCCTGGTGGCAGAGGGAACCGAGGCAGGCGGCCATATTGGAGAAAATACAACTATGGTTCTTGTTCCGCAGATTGCAGATGCAGTGAAGATTCCTGTGATTGCAGCAGGAGGAGTTGCAGATGGAAGAGGAATGGCAGCTGCTTTTATGCTTGGTGCCCAAGGCGTTCAGATTGGAACACGTTTCGTAGCTTCTGTGGAAGCACAGGTGCATGAGAACTATAAAAATTATATCGTAAAGGCAAAAGACATTGATTCCAGGGTAACAGGAAGAAGTACAGGCCATCCGGTGAGGGCTCTCAGAAACCAGATGACAAAACTTTATTTGGAAAAGGAACAGGAAGGTGTGCCTTTTGAAGAACTGGAGCTCCTGACACTGGGAAGTCTCAGAAAAGCAGTGGTAGATGGAGATGTGGTAAATGGAAGTGTCATGGCAGGACAGTCTGCGGCCATGATTCACGACATTCTTCCTTGTAAAGAAATTATTGAAAAACTTCTGGCTCAGGCAGAAGAAGTTATGAAAGGAATGGGAAATCATGAGTAAGATTGCATTTATGTTTCCGGGGCAGGGTGCTCAGATGGCAGGAATGGGAAAAGATTTTTATGAGAACAGCCAGACAGCCAGAAATATCATAGAAGAAGCTTCAGAAAACCTGAAGCTGGACATGAAAGCCCTGTGTTTTGAAGAGAATGAACTGCTTCACCAGACAGAATATACACAGGCAGCACTGGTAACCGTGTGCATGGCCATGGAGCGTGTAGTAAGAGAGCAGAATCTGAAACCGGATGTGACTGCAGGATTGAGTCTTGGAGAATATTGTGCCATCGCTTCTACGGGAGGAATGAAGATTCAGGATGCCATTATGGCGGTAAGAAAACGCGGAATTCTCATGGAGCATGCGGTTCCCGGTGGAAAAGGCTCTATGGCGGCAGTGTTAGGCATGACGGCAGAGGCTGTGGATGCAGGGCTGTTCGGTATGGAAGGAGTCAGCGTGGCAAACTATAACTGTCCGGGTCAGATTGTAATTACTGGATGGAAAGAGCAGGTAGAGAAAGCTGCCATGGTGCTGAAAGAGGCTGGGGCAAAACGTGTCTTGCCCTTAAAGGTCAGCGGCCCATTCCATTCACCTATGCTCCAAGAAGCCGGAGCATGCTTGGAAGAGGTGCTGGAGGCTATGCCATTTTCACAGCTTCAAGTGCCTTATGTAACCAATGTGACAGCAAAGTATGTATGGGATATCCAGCAGACAAAAGAATTGCTGGTACAGCAGATTTCTTCACCAGTGCATTGGCAGCAGAGTGTGGAAGAAATGATCGCAAATGGAGTGGATACCTTTGTTGAGATTGGCCCTGGGCGTACGTTATCAGGATTTGTAAAGAAAATTAACCGTGATGTGAAGATTTATCAGGTAGGAACCTGGGAAGATATAGAGAAAGTAGGGAATGCATTATGTTAGAGCAAAAAGTGGCTGTTGTAACAGGCGCTTCCAGAGGAATCGGAAGAGCAATCGCAAAGAAGCTGGCAGAAGACGGGATGTTTGTGGTAATCAATTACCGGGGAAATAAAGAGCAGGCAGAAAGTGTAAAGCAGGAAATTTTAGAAAATCAGGGTATGGCAGAAATTTATGCGTGTGACGTTTCTGATTATGATGCATGTGAAACATTTTTTAAAACAGTGGTTCAGACTTACGGAAGGATTGATGTGCTGGTAAACAATGCCGGTATCACAAGAGATGGACTGTTGATGAAAATGACAGAAGAAGATTATGATGCAGTGTTGCAGACCAATCTGAAAGGTCCTTTTCATGGCATACGCTTTGTTTCCAGACAGATGCTGAAGCAGAGAAGTGGCCGGATCATTAATATTTCATCGGTTTCCGGAATTTTGGGAAATGCCGGACAGGCAAATTATTGTGCAGCAAAGGCTGGTGTCATCGGGCTGACAAAATCAGCAGCCAGAGAACTGGCATCCAGAGGAATCACAGTGAATGCAGTTGCACCTGGATTTATCTGTACGGAAATGACAGAAGTGCTTTCAGAAGAGGTGCAGGCAAATGTGAAGAAGCAAATTCCCCTGGGACAGTTTGGAAAACCGGAAGATGTAGCGGAGGCAGTGGCATTTCTTGCATCAGAAAAGGCACGATATATTACAGGACAGGTACTTAGTGTAGACGGCGGAATGGCCATGTAGGAAAAGGAGAAGCGGATGAAAAAAAGAGTAGTAATCACCGGACTTGGAGCTGTGACACCCATTGGTAATACAGTAGAAGAATTCTGGGCAAATATCCGAAAAGGAGAAGTAGGAATCGCCCCCATCACGAAATTTGATGTTTCTGATTATAAAGTGAAGCTGGCAGCAGAGGTAAAAGGATTTGTGGCAAAGGAACGTATGGATTTTAAAGCTGCAAAAAGGATGGAAACATTCTCACAGTATGCAGTTGCAGCGGCAAAGGAAGCATTTGAAGATGCAGGACTTCATATGGAAGAGGAAAACCCGTTTCGTGCCGGTGTGATTATCGGATCCGGGATTGGAAGCCTCCAGACCGTAGAAACCAACTATGAGAAAATCCTGACAAAAGGTCCTTCCAGAGTCAATCCTCTGATGGTACCTCTGATGATCTCCAATATGGCAGCAGGAAATGTTTCCATTCAGCTAGGTTTTCGTGGGAAATGCACAAACGTAGTAACGGCATGTGCTTCTGGCACACATTGTATTGGGGATGCTTTCCGTGCCATTGAGTACGGAGATTTGGATATCTGCGTTGCGGGCGGTGCAGAAAGCTGTATCTGTCCTACAGGCGTGGCAGGATTTACAGCACTTACTGCTCTTTCTACTTCCCAGGATCCTAAGAGAGCCTCCATTCCCTTTGACAAAGACAGAGACGGATTCGTACTGGGAGAAGGAGCAGGAATCGTGCTTCTGGAAGAATTAGAGCACGCAAAAAAACGAGGTGCAAAGATTTATGCAGAGGTAGTGGGATACGGTGCAACAGGAGATGCCTATCATATCACATCTCCGGCAGAAGACGGAGAAGGTGCAGGAATGGCCATGAAACTTGCCATGGAAGAAGCAAATGTGGCACCAGAACAGATTGATTATATCAATGCCCACGGAACAAGCACCCATCACAATGATTTATTTGAAACAAGAGCCATCCGCTATGCACTTGGTGATGCAGCAGAACAGGTAGTGGTAAATTCCACAAAATCTATGATCGGTCATTTGCTTGGAGCAGCAGGCGGTGTGGAGTGTGTTGTCTGTGCAAAAAGTATTCAGGAGAATTTTATCCATCAGACTGTGGGAACACAGGAAACAGAAGGGGAATGTAATCTGAATTATGCCATCGGTGCACCGGTAGAAAAAGAAGTGAATTATGTATTGACCAACTCTCTTGGATTTGGCGGGCACAACGCATCACTTTTGCTGAAAAAATATGAAGGGTAGTGTGAAGGACATGAATGTGGAACAGATTGTAGAATTGATTCAGGCGGTTTCTGCTTCCTCTATTGGAGAATTGAATTATGAGGAGGGAAATCTGAAAATTTCTCTGAAAAAAGAAGAAAATAATACGGTTTTTACAAGTGCAGAACCAGTTTCCTGTGCTGTGCCCAAACCAATGGTTGTTTCGGAAACAAAAGCAGAACTTCCTGCAGCAGACGAAAAAGTAATCAAATCTCCTTTGGTGGGAACCTTTTATGCAGCACCTGCCGAAAATGCAGAGCCATTCATTAAAGTAGGAGATCAGGTACAGGAAGGAAAAGTTCTGGGAATTGTAGAAGCCATGAAACTGATGAATGAAATTGAAAGCGAATTCGATGGCGTGATTGAAAAGATTCTGGTGGAGAACGGGGAAATTGTAGAGTACGGCCAGCCGCTTTTCGTTGTGAGATAGAGAGGGAGCAGTCATGAGAACATTAAATATTAAAGAAATTCAGGAAATTATACCACACAGACATCCATTTTTGCTCATAGACCAAATTGAGGACTATGAACCAGGAGAATTTGCAGTAGGGTACAAATGTGTTACTTACAGGGAGGATTTCTTTAAGGGACATTTTCCTGAAAAACCTGTGATGCCAGGGGTGCTTATCATAGAGGCTCTGGCACAGGTTGGTGCGGTTGCCATTTTAAGCATACCAGAAAACCAGGGAAAAATTGCCTTTTTTGGAGGAATCTCAAAGTGCAGATTCAAAGGAATGGTGGTTCCTGGGGACAAACTGAAATTAGAGACAAAAATCATTAAGCGGAAGGGGCCTCTTGGTGTAGGAGAAGCGGTTGCCTCTGTTGACGGAAAAGTGGTGGCAAGTGCAGAGCTGACCTTTATGGTAGGTGATGGAGAATGATTGAGAAAATATTAATTGCCAACCGTGGTGAGATTGCTGTGCGAATTATCCGTGCCTGCAGGGAAATGGGAATCGAAACCGTGGCAGTGTACTCAGAAGCAGACAGGGAAGCTCTGCATACACAGCTTGCCGATGAGGCTGTCTGCATCGGGCCGGCTGCTTCAGCTGACAGTTATCTGAACATGGAGCGGATTTTAAGTGCAGCCATGGTTACCGGGGCAGATGCCATTCATCCGGGATTTGGATTTTTATCAGAAAACAGCAAATTTGCCCAGCTGTGTGAAACCTGCGGTCTGATTTTTATCGGCCCTTCTTCTGAAGTTATCTGGAAGCTGGGAAATAAATCTGTGGCAAAACAGACCATGATAGAAGCCAAAGTTCCGGTAATCCCGGGAAACAGCAAAAGTGTTTATACCGTAGAAGAGGGATTGAAACATGCCGAAGAAGCCGGATATCCGGTTATGATCAAAGCTGCTCTTGGGGGCGGCGGCAAAGGAATGAGGACTGCACATTCATCGGAAGAGTTTGAAAACAGTTTTCTCACCGCACAGACAGAAGCAAGAAATGCTTTTGGGGATGAAGCCATGTATATTGAGCATTTTGTGGAGAACCCAAGACATATAGAGTTTCAGATTCTGGCAGATCACTATGGAAATGTGGTGCATTTAGGGGAACGTGACTGTTCCATTCAGCGTCACCATCAGAAGCTGATCGAAGAATCTCCTTCACCTGCTCTTACAGACAAGCTTAGGAGAAAGATGGGGGAAGCTGCGGTAAAAGCTGCAAAAGCAGCAGGCTATACCAATGCCGGGACCATTGAATTTCTTCTGGAGAAAAACGGTTCTTTTTATTTTATGGAAATGAATACCAGGATTCAGGTGGAACATCCGGTAACCGAGTGGGTCACTGGAATTGACCTGGTAAAAGAGCAGATTCGCATTGCTTCCGGGGAAAAGCTTCTGTTTTCACAGGAAGATATTACACTCACAGGACATGCCATTGAGTGCAGAATCAATGCAGAAGACCCTGCAAAAAATTTCCGTCCGTCTCCTGGCATGATTACAGATTTGTATCTTCCAGGGGGAAAAGGGGTGCGTATGGATACTGCCATTTACAGTGGCTATACCATACCTCCATACTATGATTCCATGCTGGCAAAATTGATTGTCCATGGGAAAAACAGAGAAGAGGCAATTCTGAAAATGAGAAGTGCCCTTGGTGAAGTGATTATTGAGGGAGTAAAGACCAATGTGGATTATCAATACGAGATTCTCCACCATCCGGACTTTGTAAGTGGGGATACGGATATTGAGTTTATCAATAAACTGGAACAGTGATTAAAGAGGGACTAAGACTATGAAACTGCAGAATATGTTTAAAAAAATCAAAAAAACGGGCAGTTCTCAGAAAGAGAAAAAGCCGGAAGTTCCACAGGGACTTTTGAAAAAGTGTAATAAATGCGGAGCTGCGATTTTTACAGAAGATGTAAAACGGGCGGGATATATCTGTCCAAAATGTCATGGATATTTCCGTGTTCATGCATGGGAAAGAATCCGCATGACCGTAGATGAAGATACGTTTGAAGAATGGGATGCCCAGATGGATTTTGTGAATCCGCTGCAGTTCAAAGGTTATGAAAACAAGGTAAAAACGTTAAAAGAAAAGACAGGGCTTAATGAGGCAGTGCTGACGGGAAAAGGCATGATCCAGGGAAATCCTGCGGTGATTGCAGTCTGTGATGGAAGATTTCTCATGGCAAGTATGGGGGAGATTGTGGGAGAAAAGATTACCAGAGCTGTGGAGCGGGCAACCAGAGAACATCTGCCCGTGGTTATTTTTGCATGCTCCGGGGGTGCCAGAATGCAGGAGGGGATTGTGTCTCTCATGCAGATGGCAAAAACAGCAGCAGCACTGAAACGCCACAGCCAGGCAGGATTGCTCTACGTTTCTGTGCTCACGGATCCTACTACAGGTGGGGTCACAGCCAGTTTCGCCATGCTTGGAGATGTGATTCTTGCAGAGCCTCAGGCATTGATCGGATTTGCCGGGCCAAGAGTCATTGAGCAGACCATCGGTGAGAAGCTTCCAAAAGGATTTCAGCGTTCAGAGTTTTTACTGGAGCACGGTTTTATTGACCGCATTGTAGAGCGAAATGAAATGAAACAGGTATTAGGTGATATTCTTGCCATGCACAGCGTGTCAAAGGAGTGGCCAAAAACAGATGAGATACAGGAAGCATTGGAAAACAGGAATGAGTTTGGAAGTAGAAAAACACCCTGGGAGCGTGTGCAAATTTCCAGGGAAAAAGACAGGCCAGTAGGGCAGGATTATCTGAAACAGTTATTTCCGGATTTTATGGAGTTTCACGGAGACCGTGCTTTTGGTGATGACAAGGCTGTGATAGGAGGAATCGCACGCTTTCATGGACGCCCGGTGACTGTCATTGTCCAGTCAAAAGGGAAATCCACGAAAGAAAACCTGGAACGGCATTTCGGAATGCCCTCTCCGGAAGGATACCGGAAAGCTCTGCGGCTGATGAAACAGGCAGAGAAGTTCCAAAGACCTGTTCTCTGCTTTGTGGATACCCCGGGAGCATTCTGTGGTGTGGAAGCAGAAGAACGTGGACAGGGAGAAGCCATTGCCAGAAATCTCTTTGAGATGGCAGCACTGACCGTGCCTGTTTTGTCTGTGGTCATTGGAGAAGGGGGAAGCGGAGGTGCCCTTGCCATGGCTGTGGCAAATGAGGTCTGGATGATGGAAAATGCTATTTATTCCATTCTTTCACCGGAAGGATTTGCAGCCATTCTCTGGAAAGACAGTACCCGTGCAAAAGAGGCTGCAGAAGTCATGAAACTTACTGCAATAGATTTGAAAGAACTGGGTATCATCGAGCAGATAATACCCGAGCCGGAGGGATATACGGTTGAGAATATGCAGCCGGTGACAGCAGATCTTGGAGAAAAGATAGAAGCATTTTTGAAGAAATGGGAGCAGTGCGTGGGAGAAGAAATTGTGGAACAGCGTTATCAGCGTTTTCGGAACATGTAAAGCAGGAACTCTGCAGAAGGATGAGAGATGGATTGTTTGAAAATTGGAAATAAAGTAACAAAAGTACCGCTGATTCAGGGCGGTATGGGAGTTGGAATCAGTCTTGGAAGACTGGCAGGAAGTGTGGCAAAGTCCGGTGGAATCGGAATTATTTCCACTGCTCAGATTGGTTTTCAAGAACCGGATTTTGACCGTAATCCAGAGGAGGCAAATCTTCGTGGAATTGCAAAGGAAATGAAAAAAGCCAGAGAAATATCGCCTGAGGGAATCGTCGGTTACAATATTATGGTTGCCCTGAGGGACTACAAAGAACATGTAAAAGCTGCTGTAAAAGCAGGAGCAGATTTGATTATATCAGGAGCAGGAATTCCTTCTAAATTGCCGGAATTGGTTGCAGGAAGCGATGTGAAGATTGCACCCATTGTTTCTACGCTCCGTTCTGCCCAGGTTATTTTGAAATACTGGGACCGGAAATATGGGAGAACTGCAGAGCTGGTGGTGGTGGAAGGCCCCCTGGCTGGAGGACATCTTGGATTTTCTAAGGAAGAATTAGAGTACTGGAAAAAAGAATCCTACGGAGAAGAATTTGTAAAAATACGGAATCTGGTAAAGCAGTACGAAGAGAAATATCAGTGCAGGATTCCGGTAATCGCAGCTGGTGGGATTTATGATAGAAAAAATGTGGAAAAGATGGAGCACCTTGGAGCTGACGGGGTTCAAGTTGCCACAAGGTTTATCACAACCTGGGAATGTGATGCAGATGAAAGATACAAAGAGGCATATATCAGGGCAAAAAAAGAAGATATCGGAATTGTAAAAAGTCCGGTGGGAATGCCGGGAAGAGCGGTTCTGAATCCTTTGATGAAACGTGTTATGGGCGGGGAGCAGATTCCTCACAGCCCATGCCATAGATGTCTTGGCGGGTGTAAGCCATCAGAAATCCCATATTGTATCACAGACAGCCTGATTGCCGCCGCAAAAGGAGATGTGGAGCATGGACTGCTGTTTTGCGGTGCATATGGATGGAAAGCAGAAAAAATGGAAACCGTTGAGGAGGTCATAGAATCCTTGTTTCCACAAAATAGAGAATAAAGTAAGGGGACTGTTGCACTTTGGTGTGGCAGTCCTTTTGAATTTCTTTAGAAAATCTTTCGTATAATATTATTGACAACACTATATTATATGATATATAGTATTAAATATAAAATAGTATTGCGTAAGAAACAATATGACAGGTATATGAAATGAGGTGACAAGATGGTTTTTAATACAGGAGCAGCACTGCTGGATGCGATTGTACTGGCGGTTGTATCCAAGGAGAGCGAAGGCACCTACGGATATAAAATCACTCAGGATGTCCGGCAGGCTCTGGAGGTTTCGGAATCTACCTTGTACCCTGTGCTCCGCAGACTTCAGAAAGATGAATGTCTGGAAACTTATGACAAAGAGTATGGAGGACGGAATAGACGGTATTATAAAGTAACAGAGAAGGGTATGGTGCAGCTAAATCTATACCGGGCTGAATGGAGCAGTTACTCAAGGAAAATCAGCACATTGTTCGAGGGAGGTATAAATGAATGAACAAAACAGAGTTTTTGGAACAGTTAGAACGGCTGTTGTATGATATACCAGAACAGGAAAGAGAAGAAGCTCTGGATTTTTACAGAAGCTATTTTGAAGATGCAGGAGAAGACCAGGAATCTAATGTGATTCAGGAGCTGGGAAATCCTGGGAAAGTAGCAGCAATCATTAAAGCGGATCTGGAAGAAAACAGGGAAGAACATGGAGAATATACGGAATCCGGTTATCAGGATGAGCGTTTCCGGGAAGAGCATGTGCCGGAAAAAACAGAGAGCAGTTCTTATAGAAGTGCAGAAGAAAAGAAGGAATCATCCGGGGAAACAGGAAATCAGGGACCTTACAGCAGATACCGGGGCTATACGGGAGCAGAGCACAGACATCAGAGAAGAGGATTATCCTGGCCGCTTCTGATTGTATTGGGAATCATTGCCCTTTGTGCATTGCCCTTTGTGTTTGGAATTGGAGGCAGCGCATTAATCAGTGTATTAATGCTTCTGGTGGGCCTGGTCATTGGGATTTTAGGGTTGTTTGTGGGACTGCTTTTTGGTGGGATTGGCTGCCTGATTGGCGGGTTTGCAGGGGTGGTTCACACGGTGCTGCACCTTTTATCACGTCCGGCCACAGCCCTTGCAGTAACAGGAGGAAGCCTGGTACTGATTGCCATTGGACTGGTGAGCTGTCTTGCATTTGCATGGCTGGTATTTAAACTGGTTCCGGCCGTGTTCCGGTGGAGTGTGGATTTGATTCAGAGATTGATGCACAGAGGAAATCATGGAGGTGGAAGCGTATGAAAAAAATGACAAAGATAGTTTTAGTTACAGCTTTAGTGTTAGTTGTGGCCGGAGGATTGATGACCGGAGCCGGACTTGTTTCCGGAGCATCCTTTGAAACCTTTGCACAAAGTACCAATGAAAGTGCATTTTCCAGAAGAGTTCTAAGAAATATAGGAAATATCGTACACTGGGATGACCGGTGGGAACGCTGGGAAGAGAAAATGGAAAACGATATGGAACAGTGGGAAGAAGATTTTGAGGAAGATATGGACGACTTTGAAGAGGACATGGAGGACAGTCTGGAAAGGTCAGAGGAGAATCTGCATCACAGGAATCAGCAGCAGAGAGCAGATTATGATGCCGGAAGCAAGAGTAACCCCACAAGTTCACAGTCGTTTCCGGTAAATCAGGTTGAGAATCTGTCTGTGGAAAATTATAGCGGTGAAGTGGAAATCGAAATAGGAACGGGAAGCGAGATTGAAATCACTAATCTGTGTCAGGAAGACATGGTTGAATACGATGCAGAGGACAGGGAATTATACATTTTAAGAGATTGCAACCAGAATGCCCAGGAATCATTGAAGATTACCATACCAGAGGATAAACGGTTTCAAGAGTTGGATTTGGATGTATTAAGCGGAAATTTGAAAGTCTTTGGTAAGCTAATAACATCAGAAGCAGCATTGAGCATTGAAAGTGGGAATTTGTCTGTTGAACTTCTAGATAGCAAAGAAACAGATATAGAATGCTACTCCGGCAATTTGTCAGTGAAACATACAGGAAAATTGTCTGACTACAGAGTGGAATTAGAAGCCGATTCCTGCAACGTCAAGTTAGACGGACAGCCTCACAGAGGGTATGTCCAGAGTATCTTTGGCAGTAGAAACAGCCAGAAAACCATTGATATAGAAGGAAACTCAGGAAATATAGATGTGTCTTTTGAAAACAAATAGAAGGGAGATTGAAACATGTCTGATAAACGTTTATACCGTTCCTCTGTGAATTACATGCTCACAGGAGTATGCGGGGGAATTGCCGAATATTTTAATATTGATCCTACACTTGTGCGGCTGGCCTGGGTCATCTTTACCTGTGCAAGCTTTGGAGCCGGAATCCTGGCTTATATTATCTCATCCATTGTGATTCCTAAGTAAATTACATGACAGGTGGTATAAAGATATAAAATAAGGCCATACTCCTATTAGGAAAGGAGTGTGGCTTTTTTATGTCCAAAAAGAAAGAAAAAACAATAGATTTTAACAAAATTCCAGAAGAAGAGAAATTAAAATATGAAATCGCAGAGGAATTAGGGCTGCTGGACAAAGTAAAACAAAGCGGCTGGAAAAGTCTCTCAGCCAAAGAAACCGGGAGAATCGGCGGCTTGATGACAAAAAGAAAACGGGAAGAAAAGAAGCAGGCAGAAGAATCAGAAGTGTAGAAAGGTCTGTGGGATAAAAGGCTTCCCTAGGATGCCAAGATAGGCTAAAAAAGAGGGGGCATATCAATTTCTTGATACCCCCATTCTACATTATTGCAAAAAAGAAACCTCTAATTTCACTGGCTGATGGTCTGTGTACTGGAAGTCCGTATTGATTACTTCTATCTTGGAGATATCCAAATTATCCGAAACAATAAATCCATCAATCACATACACCTGGGAAGTTTCATAAGAACCGGTATAAGGCTGGTTCAGAAGCCGGCAGGTGGGATAAGAGTCATCCACTGCATAGGAAAAATGTTCCGGCAGGGCGTCGTCTTCCATGATACCGGGAGCCCAGTTTTCTGTATCAATCAGAGGATAAGTATCCCTTCCTGGGAAGGTCTGATTAAAGTCTCCTCCTGCGATTACATAATTACCAGCAAGATATTCTTCTTCTAACTTATCTGCCAGCATCTTGCTCTGGGCAATTTTTCCTTCTCCGCTGTCATAGGCTTCCAGATGGAAATTGATCAGTACCAGTTCAGCATTTGTTCCCTGAACAGGGATTCTGGTTTCCAGCATGCACCGCTTCAGGTTGCAGGTCTTTAATGGCCAGGAGAAGGATTCAGGAAGAGAAATCCTGGAAGAACTGCTGGTGTTTAAATCTGTCAGTGTGAGCAGGCCGCTGTGTACCTTCCCAATAGGCGGGAAAGGATAAGGTACAAAATCGCATTTGAAATTGGCTGCAAAAGCACTGTCCATATCCAGGATGTCTTCGAAAAAGTCTTTTTGATTCATATGGTAAGAACGCTTAGAATCAAGATCTACCTCCTGTAGAAAATAGATATCACCTTCTGCGTCAGAGAGGATTTTCTGAATCCCCTTGGAGTTGTCTAGTACCTGTTCCTTGCTGTCAGGCTGTACCTGAGTTCCTCCGTCCATGAAAAAATCTTCCGATGCATCCAGCCCGCTGTAGCCGGTATTGCAGGTGATGACACGGAAAGAATCGCTAAGGGAAAGAGTTTTTTCTCCGGAAGGGGTCTCTACGGTTTCTATTGGGTCAGGCCGGTATTCACGCAGGGTAAACCATCCAAGTACACCCAGAACGAATACGGCCAGAACCAGAAAACCAATTCCCACACCCCTGAGAATTTTCTTTGGCTTTGCCATGTTTTTTACCTCCATAAGATTTTGCTTTAACGTTATCTTAACACAAGAAGCTTTTTTCGGACAAGAAGATGGGAAAAGGATTTAGAAAGAATTAAGAATTTGCTCTCTTGACAAAGCAAAGGATTGTGCTTATGATTAATGGATAGAAAAAGGTGATGAGAAAGAGGAGTACACTCTGGAAACTTACAGAGAGAACAATTCATTGGCTGGAAGATTGTTTATGAGAGATAGGGTGGAAGGTAGCTTTTGAACCGGAAAGCTGAAGGACAGGGTGGCAGGAGCCATGTTTTGGCTGAGTAGGCTTTCACGGGGAGTTCCCGTTACAGGACTTCAGAGTGATAAATAAAGGTGGTACCGCGATAACAGTCGCCCTTTGTAACTATAAGAATATGGTTATGAGGGGTATTTTTTTATCCCTCAGATCAGACAGGAGGATATGATGAGCAAAGAACTTGCAAAAACTTATGACCCAAAAGGGTTGGAAGACCGTATTTATCAGAAATGGCTGGATAATAAGTATTTCCATGCAGAAGTAAACAGAGATAAGAAACCATTTACCATTGTAATGCCCCCGCCAAACGTAACCGGGCAGCTTCATATGGGACATGCACTGGATGAAACTATGCAGGATATTCTGATCCGTTTCAAGAGAATGCAGGGTTATGAAGCATTGTGGCAGCCTGGAACAGACCATGCAGCCATTGCCACAGAAGTAAAGGTTATTGAGAAGCTGAAAGAACAGGGCATTGATAAAAACGAGATTGGAAGAGAAGAATTCCTGAAACATGCATGGGAATGGAAAGAAGAATACGGCGGAAAAATCATCAATCAGCTGAAAAAGCTGGGTGCTTCCGCAGACTGGGACAGAGAACGTTTCACCATGGACGAAGGCTGCTCCAAGGCAGTACAGGAAGTATTCATTAAATTATATGAAAAAGGCTATATTTACAAAGGTTCCAGAATCATCAACTGGTGTCCAGTATGCCAGACCTCTATTTCCGATGCAGAGGTAGAACATGAAGATCAGGACGGATTTTTCTGGCATATTAATTATCCGGTTGTGGGAGAAGAAGGACAGTTTGTAGAAATTGCTACTACACGTCCGGAAACTCTTCTTGGAGATACCGCTGTTGCAGTAAACCCAGAGGATGAACGTTACAAACATCTGGTTGGAAAAATGCTGAAGCTGCCGCTTACAGACAGAGAGATTCCGGTGGTTGCAGATGAATATGTTGACAAAGAATTTGGAACAGGCTGTGTAAAAATCACACCAGCTCATGACCCTAATGACTTTGAAGTTGGAAAACGTCATAACCTGCCGGAAATCAATATCATGAATGATGATGCTACCATTAATGAGCTGGGAGGCAAGTACGCAGGTATGGACCGCTACGAAGCTAGAAAAGCTATGGTAGAAGATTTGAAAGAACTTGGACTTCTGGTAAAAGTTGTTCCTCATTCTCATAATGTCGGAACCCATGACCGTTGCGGAACAACAGTAGAGCCTATGATCAAACCACAGTGGTTTGTAAGAATGAAAGAAATGGGCGAGGCTGCCATCAAGACATTACAAGATGGAAATCTTCAGTTTGTACCAGACCGTTTTGACAAGATTTACATGCACTGGCTAGAAAATATCAGAGACTGGTGTATTTCCCGTCAGCTCTGGTGGGGACACAGAATTCCGGCTTATTACTGTGATGAGTGTGGGGAAACCGTTGTGGCAAGAGAAATGCCTGGGAAATGTCCAAAATGTGGCTGCACTCATCTGACACAGGATGAGGATACCCTGGATACCTGGTTCTCCTCAGCACTTTGGCCGTTCTCTACATTGGGATGGCCGGATAAGACAGAAGAAATGGAATATTTCTATCCTACAGACGTTCTGGTAACAGGATATGACATTATTT
>Peterbilt_p2__coassemble_583_pt1 | contig 25387 bp, 18 predicted proteins | sample Peterbilt_p2__metabat2_high_PE_039 | metagenome-assembled genome bin Peterbilt_p2 | reverse complement strand
TATAGGATTCCTCTGTAGAACTGGAGGAAATATGAAAAAACGAAAAACATTACAGGATTTGACGATTAAGGACAATTTTCTTTTTGGTGCAGTCATGAGTGTAGAAGAAAATTGCAAGGGATTTCTTGAAATGGTGCTTGGATTCTCTATTGCACAGGTAGTTGTGAGCAAAGAGAAGAGTATTGTCTACCACCCGGAGTACAAGGGTGTCCGTCTGGATATCTATGCAGAAGACGAAAATCATACACATTGCAACGTAGAAATGCAGGTGAGGAAAAAGACAGCTTTGGGAAAACGCAGCCGCTACTACCACAGTCAGATGGTAATGGAGGCTCTGGCAAGCGGAGAGGATTATGAAACCCTGCCGGATACGTTTGTGATTTTTGTCTGTGATTTTGATCCCTTTGGTGAGCATCTGTACTGTTATACCTTTGGGAATGAATGCAGGGAGAATAAAAATGTGAAACTTGATGATGGAAGTTGTACTATTTTTCTAAGCACCAGAGGAGAAAATGTAGAGGAAGTTCCAGCAGAGCTTGTCAGATTCCTGAAATTTATGACAGCTGATTTAGAAGAAAGTGAAGAGGATTTTCAGGACGAACTGGTAAAACAGTTCCAGGAGACCATTCGCAACATCAAAGCAGACCGTGAGATGGGAGAGCGCTATATGATTTTTGAAGAAATGCTGCGGGAAGAAAAACTGGAAGGAAGACAAGAGGGGCGAATAGAAGCAACCCGGGAAGGTATTTTTGAACTCCTGGAAAATTTAGGAGAAATGCCCGACAGACTTCGCAACAAAATGGAAAATCTAGAGGAACTCGGAGATTTGAAGTTTCTATTTAAACTGGCCGCAAAAACAGATTCGATGCAAAGCTTCACAAAAGATGCAGAGAACTATCTGCAAACAAAAGAGAAACACGAATAAAATCGGCAGTAATTCAGTACTGCCGAAGCATATCTGTCCTAATGCCCTCTAAGGCATTGGGCGTCATAAAATTCTTGCTATTAAGAGCATCTTACTGATTCAGTAAAAATTCACTAAATAAATGAACAGGGGAATCCTATATCTCTTCTATTGTCAAACTCTGTGCTTCTGCCACATCCAACTACGTAATAATCCTCTAATTCTCCCTTGAGTCACACGCTGCATGAGACATCTCACAGTTGTGTACTAAATTCCCCAGCAAAGGATACGTATTAAAGACTCGATAAAGGAGCTGCTTTCACACAGCCCCTTAAAGTTCCTATGCCTCAACAGTTCCTAACTTTTCATTTCCCAGAATCTGATAGTTAAACTCTGCCTTTTTCCCTTCTGTCCAAACAAAAATCTCTCTGCCTTTTCTTTTTGCATGTACAGTAACTGCCGGCTTTCCTTTCAAATCCGGAATAACAGTAACACTTTCCGCTCCATCCTCAAAACAAGATAAACAAATCGTTGTATTTTCTGTGTAGTCATATTCTGGACTATCCGCATTTGTTCCCAGTGCCAGTATGGTATTCGCACGTACCAAAAGCGGCATAGAGAAATAATCATGTGTTTCTTTATGCCATTTTCCTTCTGGAAGATAGTATTCTACTTCTCCTGATTCTTTGAAGACAGGTGCAACTAAAAGTGCATCTCCCATCATATACTGTTTATCCAGAGTTTCACAAGCTCTATCTCCTGGAAACTCCACAAACATTGGTCGCATCATTGGTGTACCTTTCTCATGAGCAATCACTGCCTGCTGATACAGATAAGGCATTAGTCTACATCTCAGTTTTACAAACTTACGCAGCACATCACAGGCTTCTTCGTCAAACAGCCACGGCACACGGTAAGAAGAAGATCCGTGCAAACGGCTGTGCGAACTCAAAAGCCCAAATTGGCACCATCTCTTGTAAATATCTGCCGGAGCAGTATTTTCAAAACCGCTGATATCATGACTCCAGAAACCAAATCCAGCACAAGCTAGAGAAAGTCCACTTCTTAACGTTTCTGCCATGGATGGGTAATTTGCAGAACAGTCACCGCCCCAATGTGCCGGGAACTGCTGCCCTCCTACTGTTGCGGAACGGGCAAATAAAACTGCCTCTCCCTCTCCTCTTTCTTTTACAAGCAAATCAAAAACCGCTTTATTATAGAGATAAGTATAATAATTGTGCATCTTAACCGGATCAGAACCATCATAATATGCAATCTCTTTTACCGGAATTCTTTCCCCAAAATCCGTTTTAAAGCAATCCACTCCCATATCTAGTAGTGTCTTTAATTTTCCTTGATACCATGCGGTCGCTTCAGGATTTGTAAAATCTACCAATCCCATTCCAGCCTGCCACATATCTGTCTGCCACACATCACCATTCTGCTTTTTAATTAAATATCCATGTTCCATTCCTTCCTTAAACAGCGGCGACTTCTGTCCAATATAAGGATTAATCCATACACAGATTTTCAATCCTCTGTCATGATATCTTTTCAGCATCCCCTTTGGATCCGGGAATGTTTTTGGATCCCAGGTAAAATTACACCATTCATACGCTTCCATCCAGTAACAATCGAAATGGAACACATGGAGAGGAATATCTCTATCTGCCATACCCTGAATGAAACTGCTGGTAGTTCCCTCATCATAATCTGTTGTAAACGAAGTGGTCAGCCACAATCCAAAAGACCAGGCCGGAGGAATTGCCGGTTTACCGGTTAAATCTGTGTATTTTTCGATAGTTCCTTTTGTCGTACCGCCATTAATCACATAGTAGTCCAGACGTTCTCCTTCTACAGAAAACTGAATCCTTTCCACTTTCTCGCTGGCAATTTCGTAAGAGGCATCCCCCTCATTATCCAAAAGCACGCCATATCCTTTATTTGTAATAAAGAGTATTTTACTGATTCAGTAAGATTCAATAAGTAAATTAACAGGGAATCCTATGTCCCAGAAAAAGCATGCGTCTTAACATCCAAATAGAAAGTTACTATGCTCTCATTTCTCATAAATCCAAGCTTTTGCACTAAAATCTTGACTTGCCTGCCCATATTCTGCAATAATGCGACTACCTACTGGGAATTCTGGATTTACCTCTTTAGAATTTTCAAACCTATGCAACACTACAAGTCCATAATTTTTCCATTCTCGAATTACCATCTGTTCCCCTTTTGGATGATTATACCCTCTTGTGTTACTCTGATTCAAAACTGTCTTTCCATTCCGAATTATCTCTAATGCTTGTATATAAAATTCTATTCCTTCCTCTACTAGTCTCCACTGTTCTTTTGAAAGATCATAAATATCCCCGCTTAAACACATTCTACCTAGAAATGCAGAAATCATAGAATAATAAATTCTCTCGTCACTATCACCAGAACGTAACACTACCCAGATCTGACTCTGTTCTGGGCGTATTACTCTATGTAGATTCGCTGCAATTAAAGGAATTGCCTTTGTCTCATGAGCATCAGAAAAACTTGCCAGACTGACTAATTGCATCATTGATGGTTCCAAACGGTGTCCTCCGCTGGAACAATTCTCAATTACAATCCCGGGCACTTCTTGGCGTATTTTTTCAAAAAAACGTCTGCTTGCCTCCACTTTTCTATAAAGTCCATCCCCCAGACTATCTCCGCCATCACATCCCATTCCTATAGTATCGTTATAATCTATTTTTAAATATCCAAATCCACATTCTTTAAGAACCATAATCACTTTTTTTGCTAAATATGATATAACCCATGGATCTTCCATATCCCAAAATCGCCGGTTTGCTACACTCAAAATTTTTCCATTTTTATGTATAAGATGTTCTTTTGCTTCATAATGTATACTTCCATTCGTCACAGATTCCATTTCAAACCACAATCCCGGAACCATTCCTTTCGATCGAATATAATCTGCTGCTTCCTTTAAACCATTTGGAAATTTTTGACTATTCACTTCCCAATCTCCAATTAAATCCCACCAGTGCTCACTATTTCCATACCATCCACTATCAATTATCAAATACTGTATTCCCTTACCGTCAAGTTGGTCGCAAATTTTTTTACATTTTCAATAGAAGGATTTCCCCAAGTCGTACAATACTCATTAAATGCAATTCCCATATGATTGCTGTTTCATTTACTTTTTTAAAGTTATCTATCGTCTTGCTTCTACACATACTTAGACCACAGGAAAATCCTCCTGCATATCCATCACCTTCTAATTTTATTTCTGCACTTAATTCCATCTACCCTACCTTTTCTTTCTCTATTATCTTATTGCCCACACTCTTAGAAGATGAACTCCTTCCATCCACTCCTGCCAATATAAGCGCAAAAAACGTGCTTTCCTTCTTTTTGTATATAAAAAAATCGGTTCATTCCATTCCATTGTACATGGCGTGTAATTTTCTGAATCAGAAGAAAGATATATTGTAATTTCCTTTGGTTGATGCTTTCCTTTCAGAGATACTTCTATTGTTGTAAACTCTTTTTCTCCTTCTAAATCCAATTCAATCCAAGCCTCATCTTCTTCCTGAGGCACCCAGTACTGCTCTGCACTATTAACAACACAATATGGTTCATGCCCTTTCTTGCTGCTACTTGCAAATACAGGACGGTTTTCTGATAACTCATAAACAGTTTCCATTTTAGGTGCAGGTGTCAAATAAGGTGGATGTACCATTGGTACCTGCTGCCTTGAACATGGTTCACCTTTCGCCTTCAGACATAATCTTACCGGTTCAAGCCCATCTGCACGTGCTTCGATTACATTTTCTCCTCCAAAATAACTCCGAAATTCAATAGCAGCCTGACCATCTAGAAAACTATTGTCTTCTGGTTTAAAAGTGATACTACGACCAGTAGGAAAAATCCCATCACCTTCTACAACTTCTAATGTCACTGGCAACTCATTAGAAATTCTTTTCCCTTCTTTGTTACACAGATAAACATGAAGCCATACATCTTCCTGACCGTTGGCTAAAAATTCTGTCCTGTCTCCATGTAATTCTAAGTGATCTGCAATTCCTTTCTTTGCTATTTCAGGAGCAGGTATTCCCAGTAATTCCTTTCTATACCAGTACCATGTATTCAAAGGAAGTCTATAATAATCGATCATTCCCATTGCCCCCATTCCACCTAAAATACTTCCATGGTGAAAAGCACACCACAATGCTTTTCCACTGCGCCAAGGATAATCCTTTTCTACACCATCTCGAAAATTTGGATTGAATGTTCCCGGCCGATATCCGTACATGCTACCATATTCAGATACAAAACTAGGAAACCCAGGATCAATATAAAGACTTGCTCCATCTCCATTATATCCAGCCACATCTCCAAGCACATCAAAGCCTTCTCGCTGTGCGCCTCCTACTGCCGCTTTTCTAGACGGATCTAATTCATGCACACGATTCACCAATTTTTTCACTAAATTCTTCGTTTGATTCAGAACTGTTTTATCTGTAAAAAAAGGCTCATTCGACACACTCCAAATAATCACAGAGGGATTGTTTCTATTTATAAGAATCATCTCTTCTAAAGCACGCAAACAACTTTTTTCAAAGGGTTCTTGATCTTCTTCATGAATCGGATAAGCACTGCTGGTCCAATATCCCTCCTCCTTCGGTCCTCCTGTTCCCCAAAAACACAGTTCAGACCAGAACAAAATTCCTATTCTGTCACATTCCTCTGCAAAAAACGGGTGATGTGGATAATGTGATCCTCTGATAAAATTCATACCACAGGCTTTTATCATTTGGATGTCTCTTGTAATTCCACTTCGTGTCACCGCATCAGCCCAACCTGCATGATCCTGATGTACATTTGCTCCCCATATTTTATAAGGTTTCCCATTTAAGTAAAATCCTGTATCTTTATCAAATCTAACTGTACGTATTCCAAATACAGTACTATATTCATCTGTCTTTTCTCCATTCAAAAATATCTCACTAACCATTTTATATAAATCAGGATTTTCAGGCGACCATAAAAGAGGATTTTCTATCTTAAATTTTGTTAAAACTGTCTGCTCCTTTGCTTCTTCTAATATCTTATCAAAACTCAAAAGCTCCTTCTCGCCCTGAAAAATTCTATTTATAATATATCCATTTTGTATTTTATTCTCGGAATATACTGTTACTTCCGCACTTATTAAAGCTGTATTTTCTTCCAACTTCTCTGTTTGTACAAATGTCCCCATCCATTCTACACAAGTACGTTCAGTCAAAACCAAAAATACATCTCTATAAATTCCCCCATTAAATTGATGCTCTCCTGCTCTTGGAGCCAGTCTTGCATTCCAATTATTATTGACTCGCACTAAAAGTTCATTTTTTCCTGCTTTACAGCGATCTGTAAGGTCTACAACAAAAGATGTATATCCGCCCTCATGTTTTCCTACAAACTCTTCATTCAAATATATTTCTGCACATTGAAAAACACCCAAAAACTCCAGATATATTCTTTTCCGTAAATCTTCTTCAGAAATGTCTAATTCTCTGTAGTAGCACCCATATCCTACATAAAATTCATTTTCCATAAAATAAGGAATGCCAAAAGAATGCGGCAGTCCAATATCTGACCACTCTTCTTTATCTGGTATCTCATCTGGTTCTCGATATCCATAAACAAATTTCCAACCACAATTTAGCAGTTGCTTTCTCCTTAATTTTCCGCTTCCTAGAACTTCCACTTTTTTCTCCTCTCCATCTCATATGCAAAAAGTGCCAGCACCCCCACAATTCATCCATTAGAGAATACATGGGTATGTCAGCACTTTTTACTTCATTTTTCAATCTTCAAACGTTACAGCTACCTTTCCACAGTTTCCTGATGCCATTAATTCATACGCTTCTCCTGCCTTTTCCAATGGAAATTCATGCGTAATCAAATCCTCGGGATGAATATTCCAGCGAACCAAATGTTCTACCAGTTCTTCCATTTTCCAAAGAGATGTGACCCAAGAACCATAAATAGTTTTCTGTCCATGGATAATATCTGGACTAGGTTGGAAATTACAATTTCCACCTTCTCCTACGAAAGCAATTTTCCCCCAATCTCTTGTAGCGCGTATTGCCAACTGTCTTCCAGCATCACTTGCGCTTGCATCAATTGCACGCTCTACACCTTTTCCACCAGTAACTCTAAGAATCTTTTCTAACACATCTTTTCCTGGTTTAAACACTTCATCTACCAATCCTAGTTTCTTCGCAAGTTCAATTCTTCCATCATTCATCTCCACACCAATCAATTTGGTTGCTCCCATACATTTTGCCAACATTAAAGCAGCAAGTCCCACTGGTCCAAGACCAGTTACCAATACTGCATCATTACCAGAAACTCCAATTTTTTCTATTGCCTCATAAACAGTTCCAAAACCACAGGCAACCTGAGCGCCGTCTTTATATGTCAATTCATCTGGAAGTGCAATCAAATCTTTTTCGTCTGCAAGAATATATGGCGCCATACCTCCATCTCTCTGCCATCCATATGCTTTTCTATGTTCACTTTTGCACGAAATATAATAACCTTTCCTGCAGTCATGACAAACTCCGCAGCCGGAAATATGATAAACGATTACTCTGTCCCCTTTTTTAAATCTCTTTAAGCCTTCCCCCACCTCTACAATCTGTCCACACGGTTCATGTCCTGCTATAGTACCTGGGATATATCCTTCTGGGCCTTTCCCTACATGTTCTCTGTAAATACAACGGATATCACTTCCACAAATTGTAGATGCTTTCGTTTTAATCAATACCTGTCCATATCCAGGTGTCGGAATTTCAAACTTTTTAAATTCTACCGTGCTATCCCCTGGCAGAATAGCTCCTGTCATTGTTGCCATTATATTCTTCTCCTTTTTTATATCACATAATTTTTTAAACAGGTATCACCCCTTTTTCTAGTTTGTTTTAACCAATTACTCCAAGAAATAATACCTGTTTATTATTCTATTATTTTTTAACTATTTCTGCGTTTCCATATATTCATCGTAATACTTCTGATAAATTTCCAAGAAATTATCTACTCCCATTGTTTTTAACTGTTCAATGTATGCATCCCAGTCTTTTTCTATATTAAGTTCACCTGTTATAAACTGAACCATAGACTGATCTACGTAACCGCCAATTGTAATTGTACTTTCAGAAATTGTCTGTGCATCCTGACCATCAAAAACAAGATTTGGAACAATAGATTCATCTTTTGGCGAATATGGCTCATATTTTTGCGCTGCTGCCTGGAAAGTATATTCTGTATTTAATTCTGGATTTTCAATCAACTGTCCATTTCTGTAATCGACCGTTCTGCTGCCGATCATTGCATCTGACAACCAATAGCTATGATCTCCATATGCTTTCTTATAGCCATTGCCAACCCAATCATAATCTTCATCAATCTTGTAATTTGCATATTTAGCAGTACCACCATCCAGTGCAGTACCTTCATCTACATAATCCCAAGCAAGTCCCTGCGGACCAAATGATTGTACCAGTGTACCTTCTTCAGAAGCCAAGAAATCGAACAGTGCTACTGCTACCTCAGGATTTTTGCAACTTGCAGAAACCACGCCAAGACAAGAACCAAAATAATCTGTCAAAGATTTTGCTGCCAGTCTCACACCATCTGGTCCTTCTACCGGCTCCAAAATAGTCCAATCCTGCCATTTGCCTGGTTTATTCGCCCAGAAGTTTTTACCATCCACATTTACACCACCACCTGCATAGAGTGCTACAATATTTTCTTCGCTATCTAAAGATGCAGTAAACTGTGTCTCATCTTGAGTAAATGTCTGGCTATCCAGAAGACCTTCAGAATATAATTTATTCATGTATGCCAGTGCATCTCTATACTCTTCCTTCATCACCTGATACTCAATCTTACCATCTTCGCTTACTACAAGTCCTGCACCTGGAGTCGGATTCGTATTGCTAAGCGGTTTGTTACACTGAATAAATGCATTTGTAAGCCATACAGTCGGATCCGTTGCCCAACCTCCAACGAAACCAGTCATTGGAATTTCATCTGCTTTTCCATTTCCATTTGGATCTTCTGTTTTAACCTTTTTCATAAACTCATATAATTCTTCTGTCGTTTCTGGCATTTTACCACCATTAAGCTCATCTACCCATGGTTTGTAAATCCACATACGGTTCTGGTACATACAATGAAAGCATTCATTAGAATCACCATATGTATAAATATGTCCATCTGACATTGTGATATCAGCTTTTCTGGTCGGACATTTTTCATTTAATGCATTCCAGTTTGGTGCTTCTGCTAAGTAATCATCAAGTGGAAGCAACAGTCCCTGTGAGCCATAGGACATCAATTCAGATTTTGTCCAATGTGTAGCCAAAAAAATGTCTGGTATGGATTCCGGATCTGTCATAATCAAATTTAATTTTGTTTTTGCATCATCTCCATCTAAGTCATAAACAAAATTCAACTTAACATTTGTTTCTTCTTCTATCCAATCTGTTACATAGTTATTGGAATAAAATCCACCGCCTCCACCAGTTCCATACACAAATACATCGAGCTCCAGTTTCTCTTCTAATGGAAAGGTAACATCGCTTACAGATTTACCTTTAGAAGAATCATCTCCTTTCTTTTCTTCCTCTCCACCACCTGAACACGCAGTAGTCATTGCCGCTGACATTGTCATTGCAGCTACCATTGTCCATGTTGTTGCTTTTTTGATTAACATTTTTTTCTTCATCACTTAACCTCCTCGTAATGTTTTTATATAAACCGCTGTTTATATCCTTTTCATTAATTTTTTTATCCTTTCACAGATCCAATCATCACACCTTTTACAAAATATTTCTGAATAAATGGATACAGAATCATCAACGGCAAACTACTAATAATAATTGTTGAATACTGTAGCATTTGGCTAAGGTAACGATTAGCTGCAACACGTGCCGGATCAATATTTGCGTTTGCAAAATTCACTTGTGACATCAATAGGATTCTACGTAACACAAGCTGAAGTGGATATTTACTTTCTTCATTAATATAAATAAGCGGATTGAAATATCCGTTCCATAATGAAATTGCAATCCATAAGCAAAGCACTGCAACAATTGGCTTTGATAATGGAATAACAATCTGTGAAAAGAATCTAAAATCCGAACATCCATCCATTTGTGATGCCTCTAGCAATTCCTTAGGAATCGTCTGATTAAAAAACGTTCTTGCTACAATCACATTATAGGCACTAACTGCAGTTGGAAGGATAATAGACCACATTGTATTCATTAATCCTAGATTTTTAACCAACATATATGTAGGTATCAAACCACCCGAGAACATCATAGTAAACAAGAATATACTTGAAAGCACTTTCTTACCTCGAAAGTCATCTCTAGATAATGGGTATGCTGCTAAAAGAGTAAGCACCATACTAACTACCGTTCCAACTACAGTATATATAATCGAATTCACAAAGCCCACCCAAATTGCATCATACTCAAATACTGTTTTATAACTGAGAAGAGTTGGTTCTACTGGAAATAACCTTACTTTTCCAGACGCTAATGCTTCACCTGAACTAAAAGATGCACTCACTACATAAATCAAGGGATATAAAATTGTAATCAATAATAGTCCCAGCAATATATAATTCACAAAATAAACAAATTTATCCTGAGTAATTCTTTTCTTTCTCACTTCAGTTTTCCCCCTTTCTACATAAGTCCATTCCCAGAAATCTTTTTAGCAATCTTATTTACAATTAATATCAGAACCAAACCGATTACAGACTGGAACATGCCAATTGCTGTTGCAAGAGGGAAATCTGGAAACGTTGAAACCAAAGATACCTTATAGGAATATGTCGAAATCACCTCTGATGTACTAAGGTTCATTTGATTCTGCATTGCAAGAATCTTTTCGTAACCCGTATTTAAAATCCTCCCCATATTCAAAATCATCATAATAACTGCTGTTGGCAGAATAGCTGGAATGTCCACGTAACGGATTCGCTGCAACAAAGTAGCACCGTCAATAATCGCCGCCTCATGAATCTGCATATCTACACTAGCAAGAGCTGCAACATAAATAATTGATCCATAGCCTACTGTCTGCCATACTCCACTCCAGACATAAAGCGATGGAAATAGTTCTGGACTTCCAAGAATATTGATGCCAAAATTATTGTATAAAAAACTTCCAATAACGCCGATACGATTATCCATCAACATGTTAATAATACCGACAAATACAATAGTAGAAATAAAATACGGACAATATGTAATCATCTGTGCTGCTTTCTTAAATATCCTACTCTTTACATAGTTTAAACTAAGCGCTAATACAATCGCTGTCGGTATTTCTACCAACATCGTATACACTGAAAGAATCAATGTATTCTTTAAACACGCCCAAAAATTATAATTATCGAAGAAACGAATAAAATTCCCCAAACCAAAATCACTCGCCCAAGGACTCCCCCCAATGCCAAGACTCACCTTATAATCTTTAAATGCAAGAATCAAACCATACATGGGTCCATATGCAAAAATTAACAATACGATCAATGGCGGAAGCATCATTAAGTATAATTGCCAGTGTGCTCGAAAATATTTTTTAAATCCACCAACGGGTGCAACCGATACCTTTTTTTCAGCCCCTTCTTCCTTTCTTTTTTTCTTAAACATATGTATTATCACCTTCCCTTTCTAATTGTGCAACACAATTTCTTGTGCCACTGCTTTATTCGTTAATGCCACTATATAATATCCATATTAAAAAGTAAATTTTCAATTCTTTTTTTCAATATACCGTTTTTTTGCACAAAATAAGGGCTGAAAAATGGTATCTATTCCATTTTTCAGCCCTTATATTCACTTTTTCACACCGTTTCTATATTCTGAAGTATTAATTCCTGTCACTCGTTTAAAAGCTCGACAAAATGAATTCACAGAAAAATACCCAACCTGTTCAGAAATCTCGCTCACTTTCATCTTTGTCGTCCCTAACAGTTCTTTTGCTTTATCAATCCGTATTCCTTCCAGATAAGAGGAAAACTTCATACCCATTTCTTGCTTAAAAATCGTAGATAAGTGCGACTCACTAAGTTCGAAGGCTGCTGCAACATTACTTAGTGAAAGATTACAATCTCCGTAATTCCGTTCTATATATGCTACAATAGCAGGGATAATCTGACTGGAATCCACTCCCTCCTTCTTTTTCCTGACATGACTACATACAGATTCATAAATTTTTATTGTCTTTGTAATTTGCTCTAAAAGAGAGCTTCCATGATGTTTTTCTAATTGTTGATAATATTTTCTACATTCATCTTTTTCCATATTAACAACCGGAAGTATTCTAAACATGATAATCTGAAGTTCCGTTAAAAATAATTGTTGCAAATAAATTGGCATTGTATTCTGAATGATATATGTATTCAACAATTCTCTTAATTCATCATGCAGCCCCTTTTCATCACCAAGCAAAACCAAATGATTCAAACGTATTTCCATATCTGCTGGTGGATAAAGTGGCATAATATCAGAATTATCGCTATCCCATATAATAGTATTTTCAAACTGTTCTTTTTCTTTTCGAAACGTATGTATTGCCTGATTATATGATTTATGAAGGTCCGAAAAGTGTTTGACGCAGGACCCCCCATACACAAACATGTGCTCAGCAATATTAGCCGGTAGTTCTTCCTTAATGTTTCCAATATACTGCTCCGCTTTTTCCTTGAATGCACTTTCCTCCATATCGTCTTCGTTAAGGATTAAAATCACCTGGCTTTCTCCAGAATTAATATACAGACTATCTGGCATTTTTTGCTCCAAAATCTCCAAAAGAGAAATTACACAGGAATCCATCCATGAAGTATTTTGACTTATCATTTCTGAAGAACCACCAGAAAATTGCAAAATAAGAACACAAAGTTCTCGGTTTTCCCAAGGCACTCCCAATGATACCATCCACTTTTTTAATTCCTGCAGTGAACTATAATCTCCATAAATTAAACGATTAATAAGAGCGCTTCTAATAAATGGTTTCTGTTTCTCAATTGCATCAGATAATACAGATTTCTCCCGAACTAATTTACTGTAAGTTGATTTTAAATGCGAAAAAACAGTCAAGTGACTGTCATAATATTCTGTCTCTTTAGAAATTTCTCTTAATATCTCATTTACAGACCCTGCTGATCTCCTTGACAAATAGAAACTTAACATTAATCCCACAAACAAGGCCGTTGCAATACTAAATACTGCTGCCAGCATTGCTGAAGTTTTCTGCACACTAATGCTTTTCTCTGGATACAACATATAATAATTTAATCCCGACTCTGCAGACATCTGAGACATCAGAAGATATTTTTTTCCTCCAAACTCCAAAAAAGGATTCTCCGTACTAGATGCTTGTAAAAGCTGTTCTTTTGAAACAACTTCATCAAAAATTTTTAAATACATCGGCTCTTGTTTACTATTAGTCATTAAGAATGCTCCCCCTGCCTCATCCGTAATAGAAGGCATTAAAGCATCAATATAGGAACTCTCAATATAAAAACAAATAGAACCAATATTTCCCCCGCCACCACCATTTAGCAATAACGGACGACTATACACTAAGAAATCCTTCTTTGTATCGCCTTTCTTATAGTCATAAGTATGTACTGGTTGGAAACCATATCCCGATGACATATTTTGGATAAATACCAGCCATTCTTCATATTTTTTATTATCCACCGGATGCATATAAAGCTCATAAAAATCATGATATTCATAAGCAATTGATTTATTAATCACCATTTCACTTTTATTAAAAAATATAAAATAATCAAAAATAGATGAATTAATCTGATATAATTCCGGCAATTGCATCTGCAGTTCGTTAATTTGATATGCCTTAGGATAAACAAAGGGTTCTTCTACTCTCTTAAACTGATTGACCGCAGAGTTTGTTGCTAATGAATCTCCAAGATAATTCAACTCATTAAACATAGTATCTACCATCGTCACGCTGTGACTTAGTTCATTCTTTTTTTTCTGCACCTCATCTTCACTAATTGTTTTAATCATGTCTCGGTAAAAGAGAGAGCATATCATCAGTGGAATGAAAAGAACAACAATATAACCAATCAAATAATAACGCAGCAAAGACCGCTCGCTATTTCTTAACTTTTTGTTTTTCATCTTTCTTTTCATTCCACTCTTCTCCTAATAATTTTCTATAAGTTTCACATTTCGTTCCAGCAAAATATGATGTTCTGTACCATTTAAACATAATATAACTGGCCATTTTTCTTCTACAATCTTATCTGGATAAATCTCTAACGCAATAACCTTACCATCTTCCCAGCTCATTGATAATTCTGCTCCACATCTCAAGCGTACACCGCTGAGACAACCACTTTTCGTTTCCTCTGTAATTGCGGGAAGAAGTTCTATTCTGTTTTCTTTACTTTTCACCAACATTTCAATCATAGCCGCAGCAGTTCCAAAATTACCATCAATCTGAAACACATAACTGTCTAACATAGGATGATTATCCATTAAGTTTGGAAATGTTCCCATACAAAGAATAGCGTTCAGGTTCTCATATGCTTTTACTCCATTACCAAATGCTGCCCATAACCCTATAATCCACGCTCTTGACCAACCAGTATGACCGCCACCATTTTCCAATCTTCGCTCCAATGTTCGATATGCTGCCTCAAATAACTCTGGTGTACACTCTCTTGAAATAGAATTACCTGGATAAAGACCATATAAATGCGAAATATGTCTATGCCCTGGTTCAGGTTCTTCGTAATCTTCCATCCACTCTAAAAGTTGTCCATATTTACCGATTCCTAACGGTGGAAAGTGCTTCATTACAGCTTCTGCCTTAGAAATCTCTTCTTCACTCTTCCCAAGAACCTGACATGCTCCAATATATGATCGGAATAATTCTAATAGAATTTCTGTATCCATAGTCGGACTTTCACACAGAACTCCCAAAGTTCCATCTTTCATTTGATAAGTATTTTCTGGCGAAAGAGATGGGGATGTTACAAGTATTCCATTCTTTCCCTCAATCAAAAAGTCATAAAAGAACAATACACTCTGTTCCAATACATAAAAATTTTCACTTAAAAATTTCTTATCTTTTGTAAAAAGGTAATGTTCCCATATATGAGTTGCCAACCATGCTTCACCCATCACCCAAAATGCTGATGTAATGCAATGATCCTGTGGGGCTGTATCTGCATAAATATCTGTATTATGATGACAAACACTTCCTCTGCAGCCGTACATCCTTCTTGCAGTTTCTTTTCCATTCTCGCAGATTCGCTGTAAATGTTCAAACAACGGCAAGTGACATTCTGAAAGATTTGCAGTTTCTGCCATCCAATAATTCATTTCTGCATTAATATTTACCGTATATTTACTTTCCCACGGCGGTGTAAGACTATCATTCCATATTCCCTGTAAATTGGCTGGAAGGCTTCCCTTCCTGCTGGATGAAATTAAAAGATACCGACCATATTGAAAATATAACTCCAGCAACCCCATATCCGTCATTCCATTTTGTACCTGTTTCAAACGCACATCTGTCGGAATTTCTTCCATTTTGATATCCGACTGACCATAGTGAAGCTGCATCCGCCTGTAAAGTCTTTGATAATCCTCAATATGCTGTTTCCTAAAACGCTCCCATCCAAGTGCTTCTGCCAAAAGGCATCTTTCCTTTGCAGCCGCAATATAATCAGAATAGCGAAAAGATGTTTCTGTGTCAAGATATAGTACACACTCTGTCACATTCTTTACAACAAGAAATTCTCCTATTATTTCTACTGTCCCTTCCTCTGTCATCCATTCAGGCTGTACATCCACAGACAAATTCGTACAAAAAGATATTCCTTCTCCACCATCCACCAGGAAACGCACCATTTTTCCATCTTCACGCAATATTTCATCTGTAAAATTATGTTTCCTTCCCAAATGGCAATCAAAAGAGAATGGTGCTCCTTCTTTTGTCGTCATGTGGATTGCCATACAACCGGCGGGTGCAGAAGCAATTACCTCTCTCTGATATGTAATACTGCCAGAAACAAACTGGACACTTGCAATACCCTCTTCCAAATTCAAATCTCTATAATAATGCGTAACATCACCTATATTATGCATATGAATATAACATTCCCCTGCTGTTTGATAGGATCTTTGTGAATTTGGTACACCAGATAATGCATATAACGTCAGCTCCTGTGCTTCTTCTATCTTTCCCTCCCGAATTAATCTTCTAATCTCTTTCAGTTTTTTTGATGCATCTGGATTAATTCGATCTAACTTTTTACCACTCCAAATGCTATCCTCATTAATCTGTATGATTTCATTCTTTGGATTTCCAAATACCATGCCACCATATCTTCCATTTCCAACTGGAAGCGCCTCACTCCAACATTCTGCCGGTTTTTGATACCATAGCTTCATTATCACTTACCTCACCCATTCTTTATAGAATAAAAACCTTTTCCTTCTTCCAAAAATTGTAACAAATTCGTCTCTATCTCTTGTTTCCCTGCCAAATAACCCTCTTTCAAAAATACAATTGGAACCATCTGATCTTCTTCTGGAATCTTATAATTTTCAAATAATTTACGAATTTTTTCTCCATTAGTATCTGTTCTTGATTCTAGTTTAATCACTTTACACGATATCTCTGTCCCATCACAATTAATTTTTTCAGGAAGTTGTTCCCAAAACATCTTCATGTCCTGGCATTCCGAACAATCTTCCCTATAAAAGTACATAGCAGAAATCCCAGATGCCTCTAAAAATGCTGATAATAAATGTTTTCTAATCTCTTCCATCCCCAGATATATCTTTCCTTCTAAAATCATTGCAGGAAAAATATAGCTATCATTTTTCAACTGGTATTCCTCTACCATGGCATCCCATTTTTCTTTTCCGCTTGTTTTAAACACATTATACTCAAACAATTCATATGGACATTCATCCTGGTATACTGAAATCTGTTCTTCAATGACTTCGCGGAACTCCTCTGTTCCATCACAATTCCCACATGCCGTATTATGAAAAAAATAAATGGGAATGCTTCCTCTTTTCAACTGTTCCCCAGATTCTTCTAAAAATTCTTGTTTTGGAAGCTCCTGTTTTTTCGATTCCTGCTTTTCGGCGACACAAGATGCTGTGCAACAGATTAGCAATATTATAAAAATAAACAGCAATATCGCCTTACCATATATTTTCCATTTTACCAGTCTGATTCTCATACTTTCTACTCCTTAGAAATCAGTTCAAAAGACTTCAACTGTGCAGTTCCCTGACCTCGATATGTTAAATAAATAGCCTGTACACCATCTGGAATTTTTGCCTCTGCTTCATATCTATTCCAAATATTCGTATAGTGAAGCTGAACATGTCCTAACACCTTACCATCCCATTTTGTACGGATTTCAAATACACCATCTGCATATCCTCTCGTAGTCACCGCAAAACGATCTATATTTTCACAATCAAAATACTTATACCCAAACACTGCAGAATCTGTAATATTGGCTATATATCCCACTTCCTGATCCCCATCACATCCATCCTGCATAATTTTCGGATATTTATCCCCTGCCACATACATACTCGGTTCATTTGTAAAAATATTACATGCTAAATATGCCGGATATTCTCCTTCACCTATCAGCGGTCCACCATTCAATCCACAAGATGTAATTTCTGCTTGACAAATCGCACCGTCTTCTGTAATTTCTACTTTTTCCGCACACCCCTGTCTACTATACCATGTGCCATTGGTATGACGGTGATAAAAGATATACCACTCCTCACCAATCTGAATAATACTCCCATGATTATTCGCACCATATGCAGTTGGCATATCCGCCGGTTTATAAGTATCAATGTGTAAATCACAATTACTAACAATTACTCCGCCATATCTAAAACCGCTAGTCGGAGATTTACTCACTGCATAACACAATTCGTGCATCACTTCTGAAGAATACACAAAATAGTAGGTATCCCCCATTTTACGAATTGATGATGCTTCAAAAAAAGCATGTCCTTCAAATCCTGTCCCTTCACTTGTTTCACAACCTGGCACCACAAATACAGTTTCTTCTTCTATCGTCAGCATATCTGGTCCAAGCACCGTTGCCATTGCTCCTGTTCTTGTTTTATCTCCTTGTCCACAAAACCCAGTATACAAATACGTACGATTTCCTTCTGTCAAAACACCTGGATCAAATTGAGGCTCATCCTGTGGACGATCTCCCAGAAGCACACCGTTTTTGTCATGTACATATCCATAGAACTGATATCGTCCTGCCGGTGTATCACAAACAGCTACAGAAACAACATGTGCATGATCCAGTACATAATAAAGATAATACCTTCCATCTGGTCCCACCGTCACATCTGGTGCATAAAGACACATTGAACCATCACGGTTAAGAGGGTCTTCTGTTTTCTGGTAAATCACTCCCTCATATCTCCAATTTCCAAGATCATCAACTGGGGCAGACCAACAAACATAATCCCCCATACAAAATACATAACCATTATAAAAATCATGTGACCCATATACATAAACTCTTCCATCAAAAACGTATGGTTCTCCATCCGGAATATACTCCCAGGACGGTAGATAAGGATTTAATGCTTGTTTTTTTTGTTTTTTTTGTTTTTTCATTTCTTATTTCCTCCAATCACTTCTGTTTAGTCTCTTAAACTAATCTGATCAATTATTTTAATTCTCTGATTTGCTTCATATGCCTTTCAATAAGAGCACCCTCTTACGGATTTCTCCATCCTCTTACTTTCTAAACTTATTCAGAGACCACTCCCTTTTGCAGCATAATATTCGCATAAAGTGCACTCTCTCCTGTCGCAATAATCGCATATGCTTTACGCGCTTCCTCATAAAAAGCAAAACGCTCTGTTTGCTCTATAACTTCTGCCCCACGTTTGTCCTCTTTGTCTAAAATTTGTTTATATTTCTCCCAAATTGGTGTTTCCACCGGATCACCTTTCATAACCTCCATCAACTGCACTGGATGCTCAACATAAGTATCCAGCGGAAACAGCTGCAGTATAGCCTCAAGAACCTCACACGTTCCGTGTCCATCCATACGAACGACTATTGCATTTTTTCCCATTGACTCTACTGGAAAATTTCCATCCGCAATTACAATCCTGTCACTGTGCCCCATTTCACAAAGTACTTTTAAAAGTTCTGGTGATAATATTTTCGGTATTCCTTTTAACATCTACGCTTCCTCCTATTCTTCATCCCATAATGCCTTCCAGTCACTTGCGCCAGGCCACAAGAATACCTGACCTTTAATTAGACGACAATTACGATCAGACTTTCTGATTCGCTCCATTTCTTCTTCTGTTAGAGGATCTTCTGTTGCACAACGCAGGTTAGAAATGTACTGCGGCTCTTTTACCGAAAACGGAATTGGAATCATTCCGCGTTGCACTGCCCATTTCAGACAAATCACTGCTGGATGTACCTTATGTACTTCAGCAATTTCCCTAATTGTTTTCATCTCAATATCTGCAATATCCTCCGCTGTACGGTCACGTTCTGGTCTGGACGGAGAACCAATCGGACAAAAACCTACCGGAACAATCTTATGTGCAACCGTATAGTCAAACAGTTCCTGCTGCTGGAAGGATGGATGACACTCCATCTCCAGTGCAGCCGGTTGAATGCGACATAATGGCAATACCTGTTCCAGCTTTTTCACTGTCATATTTGACATTCCAATGTAACGCACCAGTCCTTTATCAACCAATCTTTCGCACTGACGCCAAGTATCCATAAACTCTTCTACAGAAAACGGTTTTGAATCTGGATTACGGGAATCTCCGTCACATCCAGGTGCGTGATAATTGGGAAATGGCCAGTGTACAAAATAAAGATCTATCGTTGATAACCCCAAGTCTTCCAAGCTCTGTCTACATGCTGTTTCTACTTCTTTATGACAATCATTCCATACTTTTGAAGTGATAAAAAGTTCTTCTCTTGTTACAACTTTATCCTGAAATACCCTTTTCAATACTTCTCCAATCTGTTTTTCATTCTGATATACAGCCGCACAGTCAACCAAACGATATCCATATTTAATTGCTCCATATACAGCCTCTGATACCTGTTCTGCACTGTATTTATCAGAACCAAAAGTCCCAAGTCCTACTGCCGGTATCTCTTCTCCTGTAAAAAGTATTCGTTTTGGTACATTTAAAAGTTCTATCTGTTTTTCCATCTTCTTACTCCTCTCCTATTACTTCTATAGACAAATCTTCTTTTCTGAATCTTAAATCTCCTTTTGTCTCCCAAGTAACTCTTCCGCTTTCCTGACAATAATGAATGTACGTCAGACAATACTCACCCCTTTCATACGCATATCCATCACCTGCATCTTCATAAAGCATAAAATCTCCATCACACCCTGTATATATCTGTAGAGAAATTTCTTTTCCTTGTGCATTATCTGTACAAACTTCTGGCTTTATAACAGGAAGAATAGCACCTGCACGCACATACACCGGCATATACTCAATATCAGCTTTAGCATCAATCTCTTGCCCTCCCTCGTATTTTTCTTTTGTGTACAAATCGTACCAATCTGTTCCTTCTGGCAAGTAGACCTTCCTTGTATACTGCGTCTTTTCAAGTGCTACACCCCCCACCTGATAATACATGGGTGTCGTTACCGGACAGATAAGGAGTGATGGTCCAAACAAATATTCATCTGAAATCTCTACCACGTGACTATCTTCTGGGAAATCCATTATCAATGGACGCATCATAGTTTCATCTTCCAACCAAACAGCTCCTGCCAAAGAGTAAATATAAGGAAGCAACTGATATCTCAAGCGAATAGCAGACAAAATTGCTTCATAAAAAGGATCTCCCTCATCACCAAAGTTCCATGGTTCTCTGCGACAATCCGTTCCATGACTACGGAAAATAGGTAAAAAAACACCATATTGCAACCATCTTACATATAATTCGCAATAAGCCGGATCTGCATTTCCACCTTCGTATTCCCCTTTCCAGAACCATGGCATTCCCGATTTTACAAAGAAAGCACCAATATCCAAAGTCCAATATGGCAAACCACTGATGCAAAACTGGAGACCTGCCACAATTTGTCTACGAAGCGTCTCCCAGCTTGCATATGTATCTCCTGACCAAAGAATCGTACCATATTTCTGACTTCCCAAGTATCCATTTCTCGTCAAATTTACTACTCTTTTTTCTTCTGTAGCACTGCGCTGTCCTTCATAAAGCGCCTGTGCATGATAGAGTCCGTAAGCATTTCCTTTTTCAATCGGTATATATTTCCCTACTACATCCACAAAATCTCGGTACATTTCAGATGGATCTGGCTTATAAAGTCTACTCCACTCAGGCGTAAATGGTTCACTTGAATCACACCACCAAGCATCCACTCCATGACAAAATAAACCTCTTTGCACCTGCTCCCAATATAGTTTTCTGCCTTCTTCACTAAAAGCATTATAGATATCACTTGCCGGAAGCAACAGATTATGTTCCTGAAATTCCCGATAATTTTCACAGTTTTCATTCATATTCGGCCAAATAGAAATCATAAAATGTACATTTTTCTCATGTAGCTTCTCTATCATTTCCTGTGGTTCTGGGAAACGTATCTTATCAAAAGTCTTCTGCCCCCATAAATTTCCTTCCCAACTCATCCAGTCGAGTACTAATGCATCCAATCCAATTTCCCTACGCCGGAATTCTTCTGCTGTTTTCACCAGTTCTTCTGCTGTTTCATAACGTTCCTGTGATTGAATGTAGCCATATGCCCATTTGGGCAATAATACTGCTTTTCCCGTCAATTTACGAATTCCTTTTACAGTTTCTCCCAGTGTTTCCCCGGCAATAAAATAATAATCTAGATATTCATCAGCTTCTGTATAAAGATAAGAGCCATACTGCGTGTCCTGAAAAATAACTGGACTCTGTGTAGAAAGAAGAATTCCCCATCCAAGACCAGAAAGTAAAGTCGGCAGGGCGATTTTCAAATTGGCCTGATGAAGATATTGGGTAGTATGTCGCAAATTCCAGACTCCTTCTTCCGCTTGTCCTAATCCGAAAAGAGGTTCATTTTCCCGAAAAATAAGCTGTAGCTTTGTATGAAAGCGTTTGCCTGCAAATTCCCGCTGCGTTTCTCGAATGCGTCGTTTTATACCATCTGGAGTCCGTATCTCCTCTATTTTTGTCTGCTCATTGACTACTGTACGATAAACCTCAAACTCTTCTGTAATCTTACTTTCTTCTTCTGCTTCCTGTAAAAGCAGCGTTCCATCCATTCTTTCAAAACGAAGTGAACCTGTTTTCCTATTTATGACTACCCTAAGTTTTCTTGTCCAAAGTGTAATCTCCTGTTCTCCTTCTGTATAATTCCAACTACATGGAGTACTTTCATTCTTTGATGTTTCTACTGCCAAATCTGCAATATGACTTCCCTGTATATCTGAAAACATTTCTTTTTCCGTATAGGAAATGCGCACAATTGTTTCCGTTTGAGGAATCAACCGAATTATACCAGCTTCCGCCTCCAGAAACAGTTTTCCTTCGCTCTGAAATACCTTTTTAATCTCTCTCTTTTTTCTTGCATAAGCTTCTAACATATTCCGTTCTCCTGTGCATGTGCAAACTCATTTTTCAATGTATAGCGTTTATATTCTTTATTGTTTTTCACCATAACACAGTTTTTTTCTAAAATCTATATCCAGTTCTTATAAGCTCTATTCTGTTTTTACTCCTCTTTATTCATTTTTTTTTAATGCTTTATTCTTTTTTTCGAAACCTAATTTGTATATAAATAATATCTGATAGTAAAAATACAAGTTTCTATTAGGGATTCTTATTTTGAAACTTAAAATTCAAAATCGATATTAACCTAGAAATCCCTAAGTCATAACCATCACCATTCTGGTGGTGGTTTGAAGGTTCCTATGCCTGCACGCCTAAAAGGCGGATGTCTCAAACACTTATACCGACTTGCCTCTGAAAGAGGCTTACCGTCTTGTATCTTCTCTTTTTGATTCTTCTTTCTGTTGCTGTATATATTCTTTTACGGCTTCTTCTGTAATATTGCCTACTGTTGACACATAATATCCTCTGGCCCAGAACGATTTTGACCATCCGTTCACCATTTCTGGATATTTGTCGTGTATCATTAACGCACTTTTTCCTTTTATGTACGCAATTACATCACTGACCTTTTCACTCAGTGGTATACTTAGGCATAAATGTACGTGTTCTGCACAAACTGCCTCTTCTATAATTTCTATCTTCCGATAATCGCACAGTCTTTTTATAATTTCTCTTACATCTGCCTTCGATTTTCCATACATAATTCTTTTTCTATACTTTGGTATAAACACAACATGGTACTGGCATTTGTACCTTGAATGTGATAAGCTGTAACTGTCCACTTTGGACCGTTTCCTATTCTCTTTAGTATTGGCTTGAGACACCTTTACTATCGTATCATAGGAGGCTTTATTTTTCACCTTACAACGTCACTACTACACGATTCGCCCCAGCATAGCTGGGAGATTAGCATTTTCATTTATCGGATTTTATTCTCTTGAATGTGAAAACTCGATATAATAAATTGATTTTTATAAGAAATGTTTCTAAAGAATTGCTATCTGAATCCATTAAGATATTTAAAGGCATGACAGAAGGTTATCCCAACTACCACGCCTCTCTTCAACTAGATAAAAGACAAATATTCACTATATTTCTGAAGCAGACTTCGCTTCTTCCATAATCTGCTGCCGAATCTCTTCCTCATCAAACTCAATCTCCGGCAGCAATTCAAAATAAAAGTCCGTATATTTCTGAGCCAAAGCCGCAATACAGCGGTTCTGATACATTTTGAACCTCCGGACTGACAGCTCATCTTTTTCCAACTTTATGTAAGCACTGATCCATAGCTTCCGCCCTGTCTTCACTACCTCAAAATATAATTCTGAATAGCTGCAATCTTTCAATTCCGGCTCAACAGTCTCTCTTATCTCCCGTATCGTTTGCTCATCCGGCGAAATCAAAAGTAAATCCCGAATACCCGACACTACCGTACCTATTGGTTCAGGAAGCATAATAAGGGACAGCACAATGGCCAGTATAGAGTCCAGATAAGGCGTTAATTTCTGGAACCACTCAAACGGAACCAGTATAGGAAGGAAAAAGGCCAATGTCATTCCCATGGAAATCACACTGTCTATCTTCCAACCCTGTATTTCTGTTTCTATAATAGGAGAATTCAGCGTTCGATTCTTGCGTTTCAGATAAAGAGCTACCATGATACTAATAATCATTCCAGCTAATTCAAACCATGCTACCACATCAAACGCTACACGATGTCCTCCATGAAACAATATATTAATACTGTTGGCAATCATCCCTATCGTCACTGCAGACATAGTAATGCCCTTTACTACGACAAAAACCGTTTCTAACTGCATATGTCCAAACGGATATTTTTCATTACTTGGCTGATAGAGTAAAGGAATCAAAAAAACCGAAGGAAGCAGCATACAAAATTCAATCCCGTCATAAACCGCATCTAGAAGTACCGCCTGAGAACTCGTTATTATAGCCATAATAAGCTCCAAAACCACAAAGAGGATATTTCCATAGAGCGAAACCGTCATTGCCTTTTTTTCCTTTTTGGGGCTTTTTCTGCCTATACGCATCTTTCCTACCTCTTTCTATTTTCTCACACTGTTTGTTTCCACAATATACAGAAAGCGGGAACTTCCAAAAGAAGTTCCCGCCTCTATATTCTCATCTATTACTGAGCTATTTTCATTGGGTTAACCTTTACGCTTGGTCCCATTGTGGAAGCCAGAGATACGCTCTTTAAGAACACACCTTTTAATGCGCTTGGTCTAGCCTTATTGATAGCTCCCATAAGCGTCTGGAAGTTGTCCGCTAACTGCTCCTCTGTGAAAGAAGCTTTTCCGATTGGCACGTGAATGATGTTTGTTTTATCAAGACGATATTCAATCTTACCAGCTTTGATATCCTGGATAGCTTTTGTAACGTCCATAGTTACAGTACCAGCTTTTGGGTTTGGCATTAAGCCTTTAGGTCCGAGTACACGTCCCAGACGTCCAACAACACCCATCATATCTGGTGTAGCAACAACAACGTCGAAATCTAACCATCCTTCGTTCTGGATCTTTGGAATTAATTCCTCAGCTCCTACGAAATCTGCACCTGCTGCCAGAGCTTCGTCAGCTTTTGCATTCTTAGCGAATACTAAAACACGAACAGTTTTACCTGTTCCGTGAGGCAGAACTACTGCACCACGAATCTGCTGTTCTGCATGACGTCCATCACAGCCTGTTCTGATATGAGCTTCGATTGTTTCGTCAAATT
>Peterbilt_p2__coassemble_567_pt1 | contig 25900 bp, 20 predicted proteins | sample Peterbilt_p2__metabat2_high_PE_039 | metagenome-assembled genome bin Peterbilt_p2 | reverse complement strand
TAACTTTTCTTCTATATTTTGGTGCAAATACAATATGGTACTTACATTCCCACTTCGTATGTGCTAAACTATTTTTGTCCATTAGGATAACCTTCTTTGTATAATTTTGTGCGGTTGGCGAACCTACACTTATTATACAACAGGAGGTTTTTTACTTGAAGCTAAAGCTATCTGGGAACACACCTGCATAGCAGGTGGTTTATTGGTTTTTTTGCCCCATTTTTTGCTCGATTTACGCCCAAAAACCACAACATTTTGTGGTATAACCGTCCTATTTCCTCTCATCACCACAATACGTCATCAGAATCACCGTCTCAACATGAACGCTGTTTCCGAACATATCGCAGACCGCCACCTTCTCAATCTTATACTCTTTCTCGCATAATATTTTTAAATCTCTCGCAAGTGTAGCAGAATCGCAGCTCACATACACAATCCGCTCCGGTTTCATCTGAAGCATGGTATCCAAAACTTCCGGCTCGCATCCTTTTCTCGGAGGATCTACCACGATGACATCCGCCCGGATTCCCTCTTCTTCATATTTCCGTGGAAGCACTTCTTCGGCTTTCCCCACATAAAATTCTGCATTTTCAATTCCATTTCTTCTGGCATTTCTCCTGGCATCTTCAATGGCCGGAGGCACAATCTCCACGCCATACACCTGTTTCGCCTTCTGTGCCAAAAACAGAGAGATGGTTCCAATACCACAATACAAATCCCAGACAGTCTCTTTTCCCGTAAGCCCTGCATATTCCAGAGCTGTACCATACAACTTCTCTGTCTGGACTGGATTTACCTGGTAAAAAGAGAGCGGTGAAATTTCAAATTTAATATCTCCGATATAATCAGAAATCGTCTCCTGTCCCCAGAGGGTAATCACCTCGTCGCCAAGAATCACATTGTTTCGTTTTGTATTTACATTCAGGCTGATGCTTGTCATTCCCGGTATTGTCTGAAGCCGTTCTATGAGACTCTTCACCTTTGGCAAAGTTCTGCCATTGGCAATGATGCACACCATGATTTCCCCGGTTTTGAATCCATTTCTGATGAGAATATGTCTTACCAGTCCTTTCCCGCTGGTTTCCTCATAGGGCTCCACATGATTGTCCGTCATATATGCAATGACCTGATTTAAAATTTCTTCATTTACCTCTGCACCAAGATAACAGTTTCTGTTAGGAATAATAGAATGGGTTCTTCCGGCATAAAATCCTGTAATAATCTCTCCGTCTTTGTTCTTTCCAACTGGGAACTGTGCTTTATTGCGGTATCTCCACGGATTCTCCATGCCGATTACTTTTTCTATTTCAACCTGTTCAAACCCGCCGATCCGCTCCAGATTTCCTTTTACTTTATTCTTCTTAAATTCCAATTGTTTTTCGTAAGATAAAAATTGAAGCTGGCATCCCCCGCAGGCTCTGGCACAGGGACATTTTGGCTCCACACGGTAAGGAGAGGGCTTCAATACCTTCATCAATCTGGCATACCCATAATTTTTCTTTGCCTTCATGATTTTTGCCTCTACCGTGTCTCCGATGACTGCATCTTTAATAAACAAGGTATAACCCGCGGCTTTACCGATTCCCTCTCCATCATGGCCCATATCTTCAATTACAACTGTCAAAAGGTCATTTTTTTTAAACTCCATACTGTCCTCTCCGCCCTATTCTCCACAACTGGTTTTTCGCAGATTTGATTCAAAGAGACGGTTAAAACCAAGCCAGTCTTTCTGTTCACCTGCTGCATGGAAAATTTCTGTCAGGGTTTCCATTTTTGCATCGGTATTATCTGCCAGATTCAATGCTACTGCTTCTGCAAGGGCTGGTTTCTTAGGAGAACCATACTCCAGTTCCCCGTGATGAGCCAGAATGCAGTGCTTCAGCTCACTTTCCAGTTTTACCGGAAATCCCGGTATTTCCTTCGCTCTGTCATGAATCATCTCAGCACCAATCATAATATGCCCCAGAAGCTGCCCGTCATCTGTATAATCATTCATAGGAAACTGGCTCAGCTCCACTGTTTTTCCCACATCATGAAGCATAGCTGCTGTCACAAGAAGATCCTGATTCAAAATAGGATAGGACTTACAGTAATACAGGCACAGACGCACTACGCTTAATGTATGCTCCAAAAGTCCACCGATAAATCCATGATGCACTGTCTTTGCTGCCGAATTTCCTTTAAACCTCTTGACAAATTCCTCATCTTCTTCAAAGAAAGATGCCAGAAGCCTGTGAAGATAAGGATTCTTCACTTGGTTGACATAACCTAAGATTTCCTGATACATAACTCCAATATCCTTACTGCTCACAGGAAGGTAATTTCCAGGCTCGTACTCTCCTTCTGAGGCTTTGCGGACTCTTTTAATGCTTACCTGCAGACTTCCCTGGAAACTGGTCACATCTCCTACTACATCAATATAATCTAAGGCATCAAAGTCATCAATCCCCTGAGAATTCGGATCCCAGATCTTCCCATCCAGAGTACCTGTTTTATCCTGGAGAATCACATTCTCATAGGGCTTTCCGTTTTTGGTGACTGCTGCCTGTTTATGTTTACATAAATAAATTCCTGAAAGGCGTTCTCCCTCCCGGAGTGTGTTAATAAATTTCATTTTTCATTTCCTTCCCTTGTTTCTGTCCTTATTTTCTGTCTCATCTGGTTTTCAGCATCACATCAAAAGAGACCTCCACGTATCCCTCGGTTCCCTGACGCATGGCTTTTACCTTTACAGTGCTTCCGGCTTTACATGCTTTCAACTGCTGCTGGTAACCTTTTACAGTTTCAATTCTTTCTCCGTTTAATTCTATGATAACATCTCCATTTTGAATCCCAACCTGCATAGCAGGAGACTCTACTTCTACCTGCTCCACAAATACACCCACCGGAATTCCCTTTTTCTCTGAAATGTCTGACGTAATGGTTTCACCTGTGATACCCATATAAACCATCTCCCTTGTTTCATCAGAGAGTATCTGGATCATTTCTTTCATCTGGGAAACCTGAAGGCCTGTCACCAGATTCTGGATATCTTCCCCTGCAAAGGACTGGGCAATGATTCCCACAATCTCCCCGTCAAGATTCAGAAGAATCCCGCTTCCTAGAGTGCTTCCCGGGATATCCGTATTCAGAAGCCCATATTCTGCGTCAATTCTGGAAACTGTATTTGATACAGAAGTGACGATGCCGTAACCTACAGAATCACTATACCCCATAGGACTTCCAATTGCAAGAACTGGTTCTCCCTGTTTCACATAATAGGATTCTCCCAAAGGTGCAATCTCAATCTCTTCTTTCGTCTTAGCCGGAACCCCTGTCTTTGGTACTTTCAGAATAGCGAAACCCGTATTCGTATCTTCTTTTAGAAATCTTCCGTCAGTCATAGTCCCGTCACAGAAAACCACCTGTATCCGGTCTACATTTTCTACAATCCGGTATTCTGTGAGGATAAAATAATCCTGTCCGCTTTCTGCAACCAAAAGTCCGGAAATCTGGCTCTCATAAGGAGTTTGAAACCAGTCTTCGTCATTCTGGCTTCCAATCACTGTAACCATTGATTTTTTTGCCTTCTCTGCGGTGGCAAACATATCCTGGTACAACTTTCCATAATCCTCCGGTGTCATTTCCTGCACGATTGTCTGTACCGGCTCTTCTGCCGCTTCTCCTGTCTCCGGATCTTCTGCCTCTTCTTCATTTCCAGTAGTATTCTCTCTCTCTTCTAAAATCTTTTCCTGGGAAAATGTTACCCTGGATGCCTGCTCCTTTTCGTACCTTCTTTTCAAGAGTCCCGGTGCAATCATAGAAAATACAAGGGCTGCTGCCAGTCCAAACACGGCTCCTGCACCTGCCAGTTTTCCAATCTGGCTGATAAGTTTTTTCTTATCAATGGGTTTTGCCTTGATGGTTTCTTTCAGGAATTCATAATCATCCTTTTTTTCCCTGCATTCATCTTTTCTTTCTTCATCCATATCATACGCTCCGCATAAGCCTGTATTTTTGTTTATTATACCGAAAACATATGAACTTTTTATGAAATTTTACAAAATATTTTTTTCTTCCTCCCTTAACACAAGCTATTACCAGAAGTCTACATTTGCCCTTTTCTTTCTACGCTTTTTCATGTAAAATAAAGATATTAATCTTAAAAATCAGATAAGGTGATATAAGTATGAATCAAAAAGCATTAAAAACTTTAGAATACAACAAAATATTGGAACTTCTGGAGGGCTTTGCAACCTCCAGTCTCGGAAAACAATTGTGCCGGGATTTAAAACCTCTGGATAATATCGTAGAGATTGAAGCCATGCAGCAGGAAACAGCAGACGCTCTTTCCCGGGTTTATCAGAAAGGTGCCCTCTCCTTTAGCGGTGTAAAAGACATCCGTGGTTCTTTAAAACGCCTGGAAATCGGCAGCACACTTGGCACAGGGGAACTCCTGGCAGTATGTACCCTGCTAGAAAATACCAACCGTGCCAAAGCCTATTCCCGGAGAGAAAACCAGGAGGAAACTCCCGATTCCCTTGACAGTATGTTCGAAATTTTACAGCCGCTCACTCCTCTTTCTCTGGAAATCCGCCGCTGTATTCTCTCCGAAGAGGAAATCGCAGATGATGCCAGTCCGGCTCTGCGTCAGATCCGCCGGACTATGAAAAATACCAATGATAAAATTCACAGCCAACTTTCTTCGTATGTCAGCGGCCAGGGCCGTTCCTATCTTCAGGATGCCGTGGTCACCATGAGAAACGGAAGATACTGTATTCCTGTAAAATCAGAATACAAAGGACAGGTTCCTGGTATGATCCATGACCAGTCTTCCACCGGCTCCACTGTTTTTGTAGAGCCTATGGCTATTGTAAAACTGAACAATGAACTCAGAGAGCTGGAAGTCAAAGAACAGGCAGAAATCGAAATCATTCTCTCAAATTTAAGCCAGGAGACAGCCGAATATCTGGAACTGATTCAGGACAACTTAAAGACCCTTACGCAGCTTGACTTTATTTTCGCAAGAGCTCTTTTGGCAAAATCTCAGAACGCCACGGAGCCTGTATTTAACACACAGGGCATTATTGATATCAAAAAAGGCCGTCATCCGCTGATTGAAAAGCACAAAGTTGTTCCTATTGATATCCGCCTGGGTGAAACCTTTGACCTCTTAGTTGTCACTGGCCCAAACACGGGTGGTAAAACGGTTTCTTTAAAAACCGTGGGGCTTCTGACCCTGATGGGACAGTCCGGCCTTCATATTCCGGCTTTTGACCACTCCAGACTCAGTGTTTTCAAAGAGGTCTATGCCGACATCGGTGATGAGCAGAGCATTGAGCAGTCTCTTAGTACCTTTTCTTCTCATATGACCAATGTGGTCCGTTTTATTGAAAAAGCGGATAAAGATTCCCTGGTACTCTTTGACGAACTTGGAGCAGGAACAGACCCTACAGAAGGTGCTGCCCTTGCCATTGCCATTCTTTCCCATCTTCACAGTCAGAGAATCCGCACCATGGCAACCACCCATTACAGTGAGCTAAAGGTTTATGCCCTCTCAACCCAGGGTGTGGAAAACGCTTCCTGTGAATTTGATGTAGAAACCCTCCGGCCTACCTACCGTCTTCTCATTGGTATTCCTGGAAAAAGTAATGCCTTTGCCATTTCAGGGAAATTAGGACTGCCGGAATACATCATAGACAAGGCAAAAGAACAGATCAGCCAGGAAGACGAATCTTTTGAAGATGTGCTGTCTACCCTGGAACACAGCCGGAAAACCATCGAAGCAGAACAGGCAGAAATCGCCCGTTACAAAGAAGAAATTCATGAACTGAAACAGCAGTTAGAAGCCAAACAGGATAAATTGGAACAGCGTAAAGAACGGATTCTCCAGGATGCCAACGAAGAGGCACACCGGATTTTAAGAGAAGCCAAAGAATACGCTGACCAGACTATGAAAATCTTCAACAAAGCCGGCCAGGAAACCATGTCAGCCAAAGAGCTTGAGAAAAAACGTACGGAACTGCGTCAAAAAATGGATTCCGCCGGAAAGAAAATGGCTTTAAAGACACCGGAAAAGAAAAAATCCAGCCTTACAGCCAAGGATGTTTCTCTGGGAGATGCTGTAAAAGTATTAAGTTTGAATGTAAAAGGAACCATCAGTTCCAAACCAGATGCCAAGGGCATGGTTTTCGTACAGATGGGTATTCTCCGTTCCAAAGTACATCTGTCTGATCTGGAACTGATCGACGAACCAGTCATCACAGGGCCATCCATCCAGCGGACTGGTGCAGGGCGGATCAAGATGAATAAATCTGCCTCCATCCGCACAGAGATCAATCTTCTTGGAAAAACCGTAGATGAGGCAATCGCAGAATTAGATAAATACCTGGATGACGCTTATCTTGCTCATCTTAGCAGTGTCCGTGTCGTACACGGAAAGGGAACCGGTGCTCTTAGAAAAGGTGTGCATAACTATCTGAAACGCCTGAAATATGTGAAAGAATTTCATTTAGCCGAGTTTGGCGAAGGGGATGCCGGTGTTACCATCGTAGAGTTTAAAAAATAGAGGGAGGTACTGCAAGTAATGGCAATAAAACAGAAAATTCTCATTGTAGATGATGACAACAACATTGCAGAGCTGATATCTCTGTATTTAACCAAAGAATGTTTTGATACAAAAATTGTAAATGATGGAGAAGAAGCACTAAAGGCCTTCTCCTCCTTTGCACCTAATCTGATTCTCCTGGATCTGATGCTACCTGGCATAGACGGATATCAGGTGTGCCGGGAAATACGGCAAAAATCTAATGTGCCTATTATTATGCTTTCTGCCAAAGGTGAAATTTTCGATAAGGTTCTGGGGCTTGAATTAGGTGCTGATGATTATATCATCAAGCCGTTTGATTCGAAAGAACTGGTAGCACGGGTAAAAGCTGTGCTCAGACGGTATCAGCCCAATGTAGCGCCTGCCACACAGCCTTCCGGAAAATATGTGGAATATCCTGATCTGGCCATTAATCTCACAAATTATTCTGTGATTTACTATGGAAAGCAATTAGATATGCCACCGAAAGAACTGGAACTTTTATACTTTCTGGCATCCTCTCCCAACCAGGTTTTCACCAGGGAACAGCTTCTGGATCACATCTGGGGCTATGAATACATAGGAGATACCAGAACCGTAGACGTTCACATCAAACGTCTCCGGGAGAAAATCAAAGATCACCCCGCCTGGTCTATTGCAACAGTGTGGGGGATAGGATATAAATTCGAGGTCAAAAACCGATGAAAAAATATCTATATTTTAAGTTTATACTGGCAATTATCCTTCTGGGGCTGGCGGGATTCTCCGCCATCTCCCTGGCAGGAGGCAAACTCATACAAAAACATGTAGAATCTGTATATAGTGAAGAGCTTTACCGGGAAGCCTCCAAAATTGCCCAGGATCCTTTGATCCGCTCCTACAGGACCTCTGACAGCCGCCAGGAGATTTATAAAAATCTTTCCAATCTGGCCTCCTATCAAAGTACATCCATCTGGCTGATCAGTTCTAAAGGTGAAATTCTTCTGAACACTTCCGTTCCCTTTGTAAGTGATAATTTTCCTGTCATCGAAGACTTTAACCCCAGCCAGAACAGCGGTTCTTACTATCAGACAGGTTTCTTTTTCCGGCAATTTACAAACGAACAGCTCAGTGTTATGGTTCCTATCACCCTGAACATGCGAGTACAGGGCTATGTTGCCATACATCTTCCCATGACCCTGTTACTGGAGCGAAGAGATTCTCTTTTGAATATCCTGTATCTTCTGTTTTCTCTGTTTCTCCTGATTATGCTGGCGATTATCCCTGTATTTTCCCTGATGATCTACCGGCCTCTCAGGAAAATTATCCAGGGTGCAGACGCCTTTGCCTCCGGGGACTTGAAATATAACATCCCTCTGGAAAAAGAGGACGAACTTGGTTATCTTGCACTGACTTTGAATTACATGTCAGACGAACTGGATATGACCGGCAACTACCAGAAAAAATTTATTGCAAATGTCTCTCACGATTTCCGTTCTCCCCTGACTTCCATCAAAGGTTATACGGAAGCCATTCTGGATGGCACTATTCCGCCTGAACTCCAGGAAAAGTACCTGAAGATCGTTGTTCATGAAACTGACCGCCTCTACAAGCTGACTCAAAGCCTCTTAACGCTGAATCATCTTGACGAAAAAGGGCGCCAGCTTGATTACAGTAATTTTGACATCAATGCAATCATCAAAAGCACCGCAGAAACTTTTGAGGGAACTTGCCGTGACAAACGGATTTCCATAGAATTGCTTCTTACCGGGCAAACCTTATTTGTCTATGCCGATATGGGACAGATACAGCAGGTTTTATATAACCTCATTGACAATGCCATCAAATTCAGCCCGGAAGATTCTGTTATCAAAGTCGAATCCACCTTGAAGCATGAGACTGTATTTATTTCAGTCAAAGACATGGGATGCGGCATCCCGAAATCCAGTCTCTCCAAGATTTGGGACCGCTTTTATAAAATTGATTCCTCCAGAGGAAAAGACAGAAAAGGCACTGGCCTTGGACTTGCTATTGTAAAAGAAATCATCAACTCCCACAAGCAGAACATCAATGTCATCAGTACCGAAGGAGTTGGAACAGAATTCATCTTCACTCTTTCCAAAAGTAAAGAAGAACGTTAAAAAGGGCTGCCAAAAAGGCAGCCTCTTTACTTCCACTCATATTTTGTTAAATGTCCCTCTAACTGCATGTGATCAAAATGATTCTGACGCAATGCTTCATACAGCACAATTGCCACAGAATTGCTAAGATTCAGGGAACGGATATCTCCAATCATCGGAATACGGATTGCTGTTTCCTGGTTTTCCAAAAGAATCTCTTCTGGAATTCCTGCACTCTCTTTTCCAAACATGATATAACAATCCTCTTCATATTCCACATCCACATAAGTTTTCGGTGCTTTTGTGCTGGCCATGTAAATCTTTGCTCCCGGATTCCTGTCCAGGAAATCCTGATAATTTACATAAGTTGTCACATCTAAATCTTTCCAATAATCCATTCCGGCTCTCTTGATGGCTTTCTCATTTAAAAGAAATCCAAGAGGCTCAATCAGATGCAGCCTTGTTCCTGTAGCCACACAGGTTCTTCCTATATTCCCTGTATTTGCCGGGATTTCCGGCTCAAATAATACAATATTTAACTTTGCCATGTGTATTTTCCTCTGCTTTACTGGTAAATTTTATATAATTCATCACTCTGCGGTTTATCCAGATATCTGGTTTCCTCTCCATTTCTGAGAATACGGTCATTTCCATCCGTGGCTTTTCCCACAACAGCTGCATGAATACCTGCCTGTGCCAGCTTCCGTACCAGACCATGCCCGTCATCTGCCGCGATCATCATGGAACCACTGGACATAAGAATATAAGGATTCAATCCCAATGCTTCACACACTTCAACTGTTTCCTGCCGGATCGGAATACTCTTTAAATCAATATCAAGACCTACTCCTGAACCGCTTCCCATCTCCCATAGAGCACCAAACACACCGCCTTCTGTAATATCGTGCATAGCAGAAACACCCCATTCTCTGGCTATTTTTCCTTCCGGGAGCACAGACAGATACTGGTCAAACTTTTTCGCTGTCTCCACAAAAGAAGGTGCAAATCGCTCCAGCAGCAGTTCTTCTTTTTCCTTTGCCGCAATGGAAGTCCCCTCTAAGCCAATCCATTTCGTCACCACAATATCCTGCCCCGGCTTTACCGCAGAAGTCACCAAAAGCTCCTCTTTCTTCATTTTTCCCACACCGGTAAGAGAAATCAGCGGCTGTTTTACCACATCGGTAATTTCTGTATGTCCGCCCATAACTTCTATGTTCAGCTCTTGACAGGTTTTTTCCACTCCACGCATCATATCTTTTAATTCTGCTTCGTCTGTATCGGGAGTCAGAAGAATAGTAATCATAATTCCCACAGGTTCTGCCCCGGAGGCAGCCAGATCGTTGGCTGTGATATGAACACTATGGCTTCCGATATCCTTCGTAGTACCAGTAATGGGGTCTGTAGAAAATACCAGCACTTCCCCTTCCTTTGCCTCCAGCACAGCACAATCCTGGCCTACTGCTGGCCCAACCAGTACCTCCGGCCTTCTGTGCCCTACTTCCTTTAAAACAGAACGGATCAGCACAGATTCCGGTAATTTTCCTATTTTCATCTGCCACTTCCTCCGTTTTTATAATACATACATAGCCATAGGAATCACCATAGCCAGAATAATAATCACCGCAAGAATCCCTGCTGCAATCCGTCTTGTCTTATTATGCTTCATATTCTTCATAATCTCTACCTCATTATCTTTCCATAAGTGCTCAAAATCTGGTCAATGAGCCTGGATGCATCATTTTTCGTAAGACTCTCCGGGTTCACATTCAGATTTATTCTATGATATTTTACCAAATCCTGCAAGTACCGTTTTTGAGCCGGCGTGATAGGTCCCTGTTTCTTTACTTTATAAATCAAATCTTTTGGGCAAAACAGCTCTGGCCTGGTTTCTTCAAATTCCTGTTTGAGCCGCTCATACAGACGGTATGTGGTGCGGGCATCTTCCAGTGCTCTGTGGGCATCCTCCTGGGGAATCTCATAATATACTCTGAGGCTTTGCAGGCTTCTGCTCGGAAGATCAGGTAAGAGAATTCTGGCAATCTTCAGGGTATCTACCCCCTGTTTTTCAAAACTCATACCATAGTTTACTGCCTGATGCTTTACAAATCCATAATCAAACATAATATTATGTCCAAGAAGCGGCAGCTCACCGCAAAAGTGCAAAAGCTGTTCCAGTGCCTCCTGTACTTTTGGTTTGCCTGATACCATTTCATTGGAAATACCCGTAAGCTGTGTGATTCTCTCTGGAATTTCCATCTGCGGGTCTATAAGAGAAGCATACTCTCCTGTTACTTTCCCATCAGATATTTTCACAGCCCCGATTTCTATAATCCTGTCACGCTTTGGCTCCAGACCTGTGGTCTCCAGATCCAGTGTTACATACTCTCTCATACTTCCTCCTGTTCTTCCAGGACAATTTCATACATAGCCGCATCATAAGTAAGTGGATCCCGCTTCTTATAATCAAAGACGATAGGATATATCCCCTTCTCTTTTTTCCCCTCTGATACCTTATAAGTAAACACTTCCAAATGAGTCATTTTTTCTGTCTGTTTTGCCTGATAACCAGCGTAGTTCTTCAAAATATCCGGTTCTTCTGCCTCTTTCGCATAAAAATTTTGAATCTGTTTTTTATACGGTTTCAAATCCCTTGCCCAGGAAGGACGGGTTTTCATATTTTCTCTGGCGTAAAGATCAAAAATCATAAGTTCATCATAAAATTCCAAATCCCTGATTTCTTTTTCCCTGAGAAATTCCCGCAAAATCTCATATCTGCTGATTCTTGCATGTGATACCGAAAAGTATCCATGGGCTTCATAAAAATCAGCCAATGCTTCATACATGGCAAACGCATTGGGAAATTCCTCTTCTAAAGCCTTCATGGTATGCGAAAACTGCCCGCTGTTATAATAAACCTCTGTCACCTCTTCGATTCCCTTTAACCGGATGATTTCTCCATAGGTCAGCCACCGTGTCCCAAGAACTTCATAAGGCTCCTTATCTTTATATACACAACCATAAGTTTCTGCCATTTCCTGCATATACGCACCTTTTAAAACTTTCAGAAAGCCTAACTGAAGCTGCTGTGGCTTTAAACGATACACATCACAAAAAGACTTTCCGAAGCTCTCATAATCTTCATATGGCAGTCCTGCAATCAAATCCAGATGCTGATGAACATTCTTTCCTTCCGCCACTGCACATACTTTCTTCGTGATTTCCTCAAAGCTTGTTTTCCTGCGGATTTCTTTTAATGTGGTTTCATTGGTAGACTGTACCCCAATTTCCAGCTGAATCAATCCCGGCCGCATGGTTCTGATCAGGCTGATTTCTTCCTCTGTGAGAAGGTCTGCTGCAATCTCGAAGTGAAAATTTGTGATTCCATTGTCATGCTCTTTCACATACTTCCAGATTTCCATGGCATGTTCTTTTTTACAGTTAAAGGTTCTGTCTACAAATTTCACCTGCGGAACCTGATGATCTAAGAAAAACTGTAATTCCTGTTTCACCAGAGAAAGACTTCGAAAACGCAGCTTCTTATCAATAGAAGACAGGCAATAGCTACAGGAAAACGGACATCCCCGGCTGCTTTCATAGTAAATGATTTTATGCTCAAACAAAGAAATATTCTCATAAGGAAACACCAAATCATCCATGTTCATAATTTCTCTTGGAAGAGTTCTTACCAGGGCATTCTCTGTTCTGTAAACAATACCCGGAATTTTTTTCAGTTCTTCTATCTTTTCCTGACTATTTTTATAGTTTACATAACATTTCACTAATTCTAGAAATGTCTGCTCTCCTTCCCCACACATGACTCCATCTGCCTGCGGCATATCCTTTAGAAATTGTTCTGCATCATAGGATACTTCCGGTCCTCCGGCCCATATGATAACATGTGGAAGAATTTTCTTAATATCACAGATTAATTCCTTTACAAAAGAAATATTCCAGATATAGCAGGAAAAACATAAAATATCCGGCTGCTCCCTGTAGATATCTTTCAAAATCAAATCCTGCTGCTGGTTAATGGTGTATTCCTTTAACCTGAGTTCTGCTCCTGCACACCCCTTTTTTTCTGCATAAGCTTTCATACTATAAACAGCCAGATTAGAATGTATATATTTCGCATTGACTGCTGCAAGTAATATTTTCATATTCAACCCTTCTCCTAACAATCTTTTTTAAAAAACCGGCACTTTTCAATCTACGAATAGTCTCCAAGTGCCGGTCACGGTTCTTTATTTATCCTTTTCTTCTGTTACAAAGCGGCTCTTATCCTGCTTCTCTGCAGCTTCTACTGCGTTTACCTTTTTCATCAATCCACTTTCTTCATATCCGCTTTCTTTTTCCTTTTCACTAAACGTCATTTTTAAGAAAACGGGAGCAATGATTGTGGTGATTACTACCACGATAACCACAGGACCCAGCAGGTTTGCAGACATTAAGCCCACTGCATTTCCCTTAGAAGCTACGATTAAGGCAACTTCACCTCTGGAAATCATACCTGTACCAATGCGAAGGCAATCCTGATTCGAATATTTACACATCTTTGCTCCAATCCCGCATCCTACGACCTTCGTCAGTACCGCCACAATAACCAGTACGACCGCAAACACAATGATCATGGTACTCATTTCCGGAAGTACTACCTGTAAACCAATATTTGCAAAAAATACTGGTGACAATAACAGATAAGACAGTGTACTGAAACGTCTTTCTATGTAGTTGGTATGTGTAGTCTTCGTAATGATCAGCCCTGCAAAGAATGCACCTGTGATATCTGCCACTCCGAAAAACTCCTCTGCACAGTAGGAAAATACCAGGCAGATAACAAAGGACAGAATAACAAAACGTCTTAAATCTCTCTCATATCCTTTCACCCATTTCTGGAATAAGATATGGATAACATAACCGCCTACTCCTACGAAGACAAAAAATGCTACGATTTTTCCCAATACCAGCAGTACATTCACAGAAGAATCTGCCAGACTGGTAATCAGGGTAAGCGCTACGATACCGAGAATATCATCAATAATGGCTGCACCCAGGATTGCATTTCCTGCCTTGGTATTTAATTTTCCCATTTCCTTTAATGTCTCTACAGAAATGCTCACGGATGTTGCTGTTAAAATAACACCAATAAAAATATTCTGAAGCATTAAACTGGTACTTGCTGTAGATTCCAGCATTCCCGGGCGGTTAAAATAAGCAGAAACAGCAAAACCACCTGCCAGCGGCACCAGAACACCCAGCAGTGCAATCACGAAAGAAGCTTTTCCTGTCCGCTTCAGTTCATCGATATCTGTCTCAAGACCTGCACAGAACATAAGCACAATGACACCAATCTCGGATACCTGATAAATAAAGTCGGTCTGGTGAAGAATCCCCAAACAGGCCGGTCCAAGTATCAGTCCTGCCAGGAGTGCACCCACGACCTGAGGTAACCTGACTCTCCTTGTCAAAAGACCAAAAACCTTTGTGCTGAGTAAAATCAATGCAAGGTCCAACAAATAGCTATAAGATTCCATCTTCCGTTCCTCCATCATTTCTTTTTCATATTTTGTTTCCCTCTGGAAAACCGAACTAATATTATCACAAATCAAGAGAAATGAAAATGTAAAACTCTATCAATATTCTTGTTTTAAATTCAAATTTTTTTGTCAAAAAATAACAGCTGCCGAAGCCCTGATGCTCCGGCAGCTATGGTAATTTTGTCCTATATCACATGGATTTCCGCTCTGCGATTTCCGCCATCTTTGCCGCATTTAATCTGGTATCACCATGGACACGGCTATAAGACAGGTATCCATTCATACGGTCAATCTTCGTGAGATTTCTGGAACCGCATACAGGACACACATCCATCTCCAGCTCCTCATGCCCGCAGTCATCGCAATATGCCAGAGAAAGATTCACTCCCTCATAGTATCCAAGAGACATTGCCCGTCTTACCAGTGCACGGATAGCCTCCACATTATACCCAACAGGATAACGCACATACTGAATTTTTCCCCCGTTGCAAAGCTCCCAGAACCGGCCTTCACAATCCTGCTTTTCAATCGGGCTCATATCTTCTGTGACATGGCAGTGAAAACTGTTGCTCACATAAGGCCTGTCAGACACACCTTCTACAATTCCATACATTTTACGGAACTGCTCCACCTGAAGTCCACAAAGGCTTTCTGCCGGAGTACCGTATATTGCATAGAGATTTCCGTCTTCTTCCTTATACTGGTTAATCTTATCATTAATATATCTTAATACTTCCAATGCAAACTCTCCGTCTTCACGGATGGATTTGCCGTTGTAAAGCTCCTGAAGCTCGTTTAAAGCTGTGATTCCAAAGGATGCAGTCATTGGCTTTAACAATGGCTTAATCTTATCCGAAGGCTTCAAATGACCGCCATAGAAGCCTCCCTCACAGTAAGCCAGAGGGTTTGTAGATGCCCGCATCTCTCCAAGATAATCATAGGTTCTGATATGCAGATGACGGATCATTTCCAGATAAAAGTCCAATACTTCATAGAAATCTCTGTTTTCTGATCTGGATTTTGCCAGAATCATAGGAAGATGAAGACTTACAGCACCTACATTAAATCTTCCTACAAATACAGGAACATCCTGGTCATCTGCTGGTTTCATACCGCCTCTTTCATACCAAGGGCTGAGAAATGCCCTGCATCCCATAGGACTGATGACTTTTTTATATTTCTTATACATGCTGGAAATATAACCTTCACCGCTCATGGACAGCCAGTCAGGATACATGGTCTTTGCAGAACAGGCAATTCCTGCCTCAAACACATCTTCTCCTTCTTTTCCCTCTCCATGAATATTCTCATCATACAAGAATACAATCTTAGGGAACAGAACCGGTTTCTTATATCCTGCCTTTCCCTGTCCTTCTTTATGTACTTCAAGAAGTGAAATACTGCACATCTTTTCGAAGCGATCCATACCAAGACCAAGCGTGACAGTAACAAAAGGATAATCTCCTCTGGAAGAACCGACTGTATTTAATTTGTATTCAATTCCCTGCCATCCCTGGTCAAAATCCCTGCGGACTTTATCCACTGCATATTCTTTTGCTTTCTCTTTCGCCTGCTCCCACTGAGGATCCACGTACTTCAAAAATTCTTCCTGATATCTTCTGTAGCTTTTCTCTGCGTACGGTGCAAGGATTTTGTCCACCTCCGGCACGGTAAACCCGCCGTACTGCTGTGCTGCTGTACTAAGGATAATGTCACCCATAACATCAAAAGCAGTATCCAGAGTCTTTGGTTCATTGTACCATACATTTCCCATTTCAAATCCGCCACGCAGAACATTTGCCACATCAAAAAGACAGCAGTTCATGGTGTCCAGTCTGGCAGACTGGTCATGAATATAAATATATCCATCTTTGCATGCCTGCAATTCGTTCCTGTTCATAAAGAACTTACGGTACAGCTCTTTATTCAGTTCATTAAAAATCAGGCTTCTTTTGGTCGCAACCAGCGCACTGTCTGTATTGGCATTGCTTTTGTCTCCGATATAGCGGATGGACTGGCTTTTGGTATATACCTCATCCATCATATGGATAAAATCATGCTTATAGTTACGGTAATCCCGGTAACTCTTGGCTACAGACGGATTTACCTTTTCCAAAGCCCCCTCCACAATGTTATGCATATCCTGTATGGAAATCTCCTGTTTGTCCAGAGACTTTGCTTTATCACGGGCATAGCCACAGATAAATTCCACTTCATTATCCTGGAATTTATATAAAATTCTGGCTGCAGATTTATTCACTGCATTCACAATTTTCTGGACATTAAACTCTTCCTTTGTTCCATCCTTTTTTACAACATACATCATCGCTTTCACCTCATAAAGTTTTACAACACTATATCTAGTATTACATTATATTTTTCATTTGTGTTCTTCACAATATTTTGTATTCCACAGTATATCACGTTCTGCCTAGGAAAGGAAGTTGGAATGTTGCACAAAACTTTACATTTTTAATCCAATTTATCAATTTTTCTTTACAACTGCCATGGTTTGAGCGATTTTTATTTTTGTAAAATTTTTCTTTTTTCCAGGTTATTTTCCATTTTTCGATTTATGGTAACCAGTTTCTTTAATTATGTTATTGAAAGTGCACAATTTTTATTTTGTCAAGCCTAAATTTGAATTTCTCCATCAAAAACAACTTCTGCCGGCCCAGTCATGTAAACCAGATTTTCTTCACGATTCCAGAAAATTTTCAAATCTCCTCCCAGTAATTTCACTGTCACCTGTTCTTCTGTATATCCGTTTAAGATGCTGGCTACGACTACAGCACAGGCTCCTGTCCCACAGGCCAGAGTTTCTCCGCTTCCTCTCTCCCAGACCCGCATTTCTACTGTATTTCTATCGATGATACGGACAAACTCTGTATTGACACTTTCCGGAAAAACATTGCTTTTTTCAAAATAAGGTCCAATCTCTTCGATTTTCAAACCTTTCACATCATCCATATATACGATTACATGAGGATTGCCCATAGAAACTGCTGTTACCTCATACACATTCTGATTGATATTTAATGGCTGTGAAATTACCTGGTCTTTGTTGTAAACCATAGGAATTTTTGATGTGTCAAGAATCGGAGCTCCCATATTTACCTTGACTTCCTTGACTTTTCCATCCTGCACATTCAAATCCAGGTATTTGATACCACTTTTTGTATTTACGCTGATACTGGTTTTATCTGTAAGACCATAGTCATACACATATTTTGCCACACAGCGGATTCCATTGCCGCACATAGCTCCCTGGCTGCCGTCAGCATTATACATCTCCATCTCAAAATCAGCCACATCAGAAGACTTTATGAGAATCAGCCCATCGGAACCAATACCAAAATGACGGTCACTCACCTTTTTTGCAACTTCTGACGGATGTTCTACATGCTCTTCTAAACAATTTACATACACATAGTCATTTCCGATTCCCTGCATCTTTGTAAATTTCATTTCTTTCATCCTCCTGCACTCTATATCTGGTAAAGATAAAACAAGCTGCCGCATTCAGCCCTTCGTGCGACAGCCTGTTTCGAAATCTCTTATTCTTCTACAACGAATTCATCCTTGCCAACACCGCAGATAGGGCATTCCCAATCTTCCGGAAGGTCTTCAAAAGCTGTTCCAGGTGCGATTCCGTTATCTGGATCACCTACTTCAGGATCATAAACATATCCACATGGTTCGCATACATATTTTTCCATCATTCTTACCTCCTAAACATAGTATCTCTTCTGATTTTAAATTCATACACATTCTATCATATCTAGTATAGAATTGCCAGCGTAAAATTAAAGGACTTGCCCCGCAGGCGACGGGGCAAGTCCTCTTGGCATGATTACAATAGACGATTGCGAATCTATTGCACTATATAAACTTTATGGGTGCCGAATCCAATTATCCAACATCCAAGGCTCTTCTTATAAGAACTGAGCTGCAACGATTGCTGCGATCATCAATGGGATATTGAAGTGTAAGAATGTAGGTACACATGTATCCCAGATGTGGTCGTGCTGTCCATCTGCATTCAGACCAGATGTAGGTCCGAGTGTTGTGTCAGATGCTGGTGAACCTGCATCACCAAGAGCTGCTGCTGCTGACATCAGAACGATAGTAGCTGCTGGTGAGAATCCAACCTGATGACACAGAGGAACATATAATACAGCTAATACAGGAACAGTACCGAAAGATGTACCGATACCCATAGTAACCAGAAGACCAATCAATGTGATTACAGTAGCTGCGATCCATTTGCTTCCGCCCATAAGTCCTACAGAACTCTGAACTAAGGAGTCAACTGCACCTGTATCTTTGATAACCTGTGCAAATCCACCTGCTACTAACATAACGAATGCGATGAATCCCATGAGTTTGATACCTTCCTGGAACTGAGCATCGATATCGCATGGTTTAATAGCACGGAATAAGAAGATTACAATCAAACCGGCTAATGCTGCAACTGGAAGAGATCCACACCAGATCTGAACAGCAACTACAACAACTAATGCTGCTAATACTACCCAGTGCTCATATTTCAATGTCAAATCTTCTGTTTCTTTGATTCCTTCTAACTGAATATCTTTGTATTCACGAGGTTTTCTGTATGTAACAAATATAGCGATCAAAAGACCGATGAACATAGCTACTGCAAGAATCCAGTTCACTGCTGTAACATCGCCCATAGTTACCTTCCATCCCCAGTCATCACCAACGTTTGCATTGATGTTGTCACGGATGATACCCATGAAGATTGCACCAAATCCGAAAGGAATGGCAATGTATGGTGCTTTATGTCCGAATGCGATGGTACATGCAACACCACGTCTATCCAGTTTCATCTTGTTCATAAGTACCAGTAATGGTGGAACCAGAATTGGAATATACGCAATATGAATTGGAACTAAGTTCTGTGATAAGCAGGCAATAATAAGTAAGATACCAATCATAACCCATTTGTTTCCGCCTACCACTTTAGCAATTTTCTTGGAAAGAATTTCTGTGATACCGGTTGTTGCCATACATGCTGCCAATGTACCTAACAGAACGTATGCAAGAGCTGTTTCACCATTTCCGCCAAGACCAGCTAAAAGAGAATTTTTGATTGCTACAATATCCATACCTCCGATAAGACCTGCTGTAAACAGGGATACCAGCATGGATAACAAAATGTTAATTTTCAGCAGACAGAGTACACACAAAAGTACTACGGCTACTACTACAGGATTAAGTAGATTAGACATAACATATAACCTCCCTCTTTTTTTGTTAGCTGCAGCTGCCAAAGGGGTCCCTCTCAAAAAACAACTGCAGCACACCCTCGCTTATTTTTTATTTTGTTTCGATTGCTCCACCGATTGCTTCTTCTACTGCTTTAATCAGAGAACCATTTGTGATGATTTCTTCACAGTAGTTGATATCGCCATATAATTCACGGTCATCGTCTAAAGTAGCTACCTGTTTACGAACTAAGTCATAAGCAGCCTGTGTACCTTTACCAAGGCCTTTGTTGCCTCTCATGTCGATACCCTGGCAAGCAACCATCAATTCCATAGCCAGAACTCGTCTAACGTTTTTCGCAATCTCACCAGCTTTTCTAGCTGCGATTGTGCCCATAGATACATGGTCTTCCTGTCCTGCTGAAGATGGAATACTGTCAACAGATGCTGGATGAGCCAGAACTTTATTTTCAGATACTAAAGCTGCTGCTGAATACTGAACGATCATGAAACCAGAGCAAACTCCACCGTGTGGTGTAAGGAATGCCGGAAGATCGCTGTATGCTGGGTTTACTAAACGTTCAATACGTCTTTCAGAAACGTTTGCCAGTTCAGCTACACCGATTCCAAGGAAGTCAAAGCTTAATGCCATTGGCTGACCGTGGAAGTTACCGCCTGAAATACCTGCACGGTCTTCCTTGAAGATAATCGGGTTATCAGTTACAGAATTGATTTCAATGTTAACTTTATCTAATACATAGTTAATCGCATCTTTACTTGCACCGTGAATCTGTGGTGAACATCTCAGGGAATAAGCATCCTGTACGCGGATTTCACCCTGGCGTGTAGTATTCTTGCTGCCTTCCAGTAATTTCAGAAGGTTTCTAGCTGTTGCTAACTGTCCAGAATGTGGACGTACATCATGTACTCTGTGGTCTAATGCATCTACTACACCATTCTGTGCTTCGAAGCAAAGAGCATCTGCGATATCTGCAACTTTCAGTAACTGTAAAGCATCATATAATGCTAAAGAACCAGCAGATGTCATAGCCTGTGTACCATTGTTCAGTGCCAGACCTTCTTTTGCAGATAATTCAATAGTAGGAATACCTGCACGTTTCATAGCTTCTGCTCCTGGAAGCAGTTCGCCTTCATAGTAAGCCATACCAAGTCCTAACATAGGAAGAACCATGTGGGACAGTGGAGCCAAGTCACCAGAAGCTCCCAGAGAACCTTTTTCCGGAATAAATGCTGTAACACCTTTGTTCAGCATATTTACCATAGTTTCAACTGTCTCTAATCTGATACCTGAGAAACCTTTTACCAGGTTGTTAACTCTCAGAAGCATAATTCCTCTTGCGATATCTTCTGAAAATGGATTACCAGCACCTACTGCGTGAGTAATAATCAGGTTTTTCTGAAGTTCTTTGCACTGATCCTGTGAAATTACAACATCACTAAATTTACCAAATCCCGTTGTAATTCCATATACTACTTTTTCTTCTGCAACCAAATCATCTACTACTTTTCTGGATGCCAGAATGTTCTGTTTTGCCTCTTCTGCCAGTTCAACCTCCGCATGGTCACGGCAAATAGCTGCAATCTGTTCAAGTGTCAGGTCTTTACCTGTAAGTGTAATTTTGCTCATAACGCACCCTCTTTTCCTGTGATTATTATAAGTGAAATTATACATATAGCGGTGTCTAAAAAGCGTCAATAAATGTCAATTTGCATAATATATTTTTAGAACCTATTTGTATTTTCATTTTTTTCTACATTTAACCTATATTTAACACAAATAAAAATATGCAATTTTAACATATTATCACAGTGAATTATTATCATAAAAAATTTCGTGGTTCAAAAAAAGCTCCGGCAATTCTAATGCTTATCAAACCGTACACCTAGAAATTACCGAAGGCTTTTCTTTTACTTACTTATATAATATTGTTCTATTTTCTTTAAAATACCTATTGTCGTAGGATTCTTAATTTTTTTTGAAACTTCCAAGCTTTCCTCATAGCATTCTTTTGCCCGGTCTTTTTCTCCTGTCTCCCACAGAAGCATAGATTTGTAGGCAAGTGCTCTTTCAAGCCCCCAGTAATATCCGTAGCCTTTCAGACAAGAAACAGCCTTTTCCAGATATTCTTCTGCCTTCTCATATTGCTGCTCCAAATATAAGACCTGTCCCATATTCGAATAAAACTGTCCGAGACCATTGGTAACCACTTTCCCTGTTCCAAGTTCAATGGCAGACTGATAAAACTCCCGCGCCTTGTCAAAATCACCTCTGGCTCTGTGTAAATCACCCAGATATCCATGGCATGCGGCAATGCTCATACTGAAATACTCTTCATCTTTTGCACAGGTTTTAAAAATATCCATTGCATGGTGGAGAACCCGGTCTGCCTCTTCATATTTTCCCGTATGAAGGAGATACCATCCTTGAAGGCGGACAAAAACACCCTTTTCCTCTGTTTCTCTGTCTTCTGTCCAAAGAGCAGAAAGCCCCTGGGTAACATACTCCTTTACCAGTTCCATATTTTCCACCTGGATTCCATAAAAAATCATCTGTTTCAGGTTGTTGAGGAGCATCTTTTTCTCACCCAAAGAATTTGCAAGTTCTATACTTTTCTGTATGCAGGAAACCCCGGCTTCATATTCGCCTACGGCAATCTTATACCGGCCTTTCACATAATTCATTTCCATTTTCATTTCCTGAGCCTGATGAGAATCATCATTGAGACGGATTACCTCTTCGGCAAGCTCCAGCATTTCTGCTGCTCCCTGGGTAACACCGAACTCTGTGTCGCCATATTCAATCTCCCAATGAAGTACAGGAAAGTTCTCATGAATAATAGTATAGTATTCCTTAAGATATTTAATCTTATATTCATATGTTTTCACCTGGTTATGGCATTTCTCATAGTGGTGAATAATCATTGGGAGACACTGGAAATTTCGCTTTGATTCTACCTGTTCTTCATAATAAGACGCCAGCATCTGATGATACATCCGGCGTTTCCCTATACTCTGCCTTTCATATAGGTATTCTCTGAAAATCCTGTGTACAAATTTGTAATAGATATTCCACCCTACCATGATTTCTTTAACTAAATGTCGTTCCTGAAGTTTCTCCAATACCCTTAACAGAGTAAGACGATCCATGGACGGAAGCAAGAGTTCCAATTCTTCTATACTGATTTTCTCTGGAAACAAAGACAGACAGTCCAGCACTTCACTTTCGATATCCGGAAGACCGGCCAGTCTTGCTTTAATCAGATTCGTAGTCTTGGGAGATATCTCCAAGGTATAGCCTTTCTCTCTGATGAGATTAATCAATTCCATCAGGAAAAACGCATTTCCATCTGTCATCTGATAAATATTTTCTTTTTTCTCCGCTTCATGATCCAGTTGTGGAAGGAATTTATGTAAAATATCGTTTGTTTCTTCTCTGCTGAAAGATTGAAGCTTAATCACCTGCAAGCAGTCCTTCCTGGTGAGTTTTTCCAACGCTTCCATGATTTCCGTGTCATTACTTTGACTGTAAGTGCACATAAGAAGAACCTTGTCTGTTCCTATTGTAAGAAGAATTCTGTTCAGCAGCTGGAAACTCATCTGATCCATCCATTGAATATCATCGAAAAACAAAACCACCCTGTGTTTCTCTGTAATCTTCCTGAATAATTTGAGTACAGCCTGTTCCATAATCTGATAGGTCAGACGCCCCATTTTTTCTTCATTGTCAGAAACAGCCTCCTTTAGAACACGTTTCATTTCATCATCTTTATCTTCTGCAAATTCTTCCTTCAGCACGCCATTTTCCACACACTGACGGATTTCCCAGAAGATATCATTCCAAGGTCTCAGGAAAAAATCTGCCTCATCCCGGTAGCAGGCAGCAAAGAATGGAATCATATGATTCCCCTTTACCATCTGTCTGGCTTTTTCCAAAAGGGAAGATTTTCCAACACCTTCTTCCCCACCAATAGCAACACACTGGGGATGTTCCCATCTTCCTGTTCCGGCAAGACACTGGCTGATGCGGTATATTTCTTCTGTTCTACCCATAAAAGGAAGGTTCCAGGTAATATTTCCTGCTGCTACATTCCCCTTCACATTAAAAATACGATGAAATAATTCTGTAATTTCTCCAGAAGGCTCTACTCCCAGTTCTTCATCTAAAATCTTCTCCAAATCATAATAGAGCTTGATTGCCATATTATAATTTCCGCCTGCTGCATAGATTTCCATAATTTCCTGGTAAAGCTTCTCATTATACGGATCATGTTTCAACAAAATATTGCTGTATTTCTGAATCTGTGCCATATCCTTAGCAGAACTTGCTGCCGCAAGCTGCTGATGAGCAGAATCAATAATAGACTGGTCGTACTGTTCCTGCATAGACGCCATCCATTCTTCAAATTCATAACTGTTTTTTATATGAAAATGAGCCAGAAATCCTTCTTCGTCCTGCTCCAGAATATTATCCTTGTGGATATGATCCCAATCCACCTCCAACCCTGCCTCAGGATTTAAAGAAATACTGGTATGACCTGATGTAAGAAGAACTTCTTTCCCCAGCAGCTTTTTAATCTGATACACAGCTTCTCTTAAATTTTTACGTCCGACATTTTCATTGTCAGCACCCCAGAGAACATATATTATCTCTTCTCTTGTAGCCGTTTTTTTCACACATAAATAATAAAAGAAACCTTCTGCTTTTTTATAGGGAAAGTTTACTCTTTCTCCATTTTTTTCCACATACGGCCTGCCAAGAAGATGTACACTGATTTTATCCAAATTTCATCCCTCGCAATCTATATAGTTGTTAGTATACTAATTTCTCAACTCAGTGTCAACCAAAGAGAAGTCCCAAAAAACCCGTTGAATTTTTTAGGTTTGCAGTATATGATGAAAGTAACAAATATTATACAAGGGGGAACTGTCATGCCTTTCCACAAACCTATGATTCTCTACTATGACAACAGAAACACACTCAAAAGAACCGCCATTGAAAAATCCATTCTGCCTCTTGGAATCACACTTGTCCCAGTTGTACCCTCCCAGTTTCTTCAAACAGTCGGACATCTGGCCAAAGTTAAAGGATTTCCGCCCAAAAAGCTTTCTCCTCTGGAGGTTATACCGGAAATCCCTGAGGAAATCATGCTCCTGTGTAACTTTACTGAAGAAACACTGGATATGCTTCTGGCTGCCATGAAAAGCGGTTCTGTCCCTCGTGTTCCATTAAAAGCAATGCTCACACCCCAGAATTGTTTCTGGACCTTTGCCCAGCTATTTCAGGAATTACAGGAAGAACATCAGCATTTTTACGGAAAAGACTAAAACAAGTTCTTTTTTTCTAATCGGGAAATAAAATAGTAACAAACCTTTTTGAAGGGAATTCTATTTTGCCGAAAAGATTTTTCAATTCCATTATCATTCTTTCTTTTGCCGGACTTCTGGTATGGTGTGCTGCCACCTATCTTCCTGATATCATCACCATCAGCAGCACACCCGGAGGCCGGAATCTTCCTATCTATTGTGTAGAAACAGAAAAGCCCCAGGTAGCCATCAGTTTTGATGCTGCCTGGGGAAACGAAGACACACAGACACTTCTCGATATTCTCTCCCGAAACAATGTAAAAGCCACTTTTTTCATGACCGGAGGCTGGGTAGAAAGTTACCCTGAGGATGTCAAAAAAATCTATGAAGCTGGCCATGATCTTGGAAATCACAGCCAGAACCATAAGTACATGACAAAATTAAGTGATGAAGAAAAAACACAGGAACTGATGTCTGTACATAATAAGGTAAAAGAGCTCACCGGATACGATATGTTTCTGTTCCGCCCTCCCTATGGCGATTATGACAATCAGGTCGTTGCCAATGCAAAAAAAAATAATTATTATCCTATTCAATGGAATATTGATTCTCTGGACTGGAAAGATTATGGGGCTGATGACATTGTAAAACGTATCACGGAGCATAAAAATCTGAGCAACGGAAGTATTATTCTCTGCCATAATGGTGCCAAATATACAAAAGATGCTCTGGAGCAGGTGATCATTGCCCTTCAGGATAAAGGGTATGAATTTGTGCCTATCTCCGAACTTATTTACAGGGATCACTACCATATGAATCATGAAGGGCGGCAGATACCGGATAGATAGGCTAAAATGGAGAAATGAGAAAAAGTGAGTGATTTTTGAAAAAAGTAAGCAAGTAAAAATAAAAAACGGGGCTATCTATTTACTGATATGCCCCTTAGCCTGCGGGCAACAGGACTTGAACCTGCACGTCATAGACACCAGAACCTAAATCTGGCGCGTCTGCCAATTCCGCCATGCCCGCATATTCTGTTTTGATAAAAAAGAGCCGAAATCCTACGTCTGCTGGATTTCAGCCATCTCTTAAAGTGAAGCATCGGGGATTCGAACCCCGGACAACTTGATTAAAAGTCAAGTGCTC
>Peterbilt_p2__coassemble_556_pt1 | contig 26192 bp, 23 predicted proteins | sample Peterbilt_p2__metabat2_high_PE_039 | metagenome-assembled genome bin Peterbilt_p2 | reverse complement strand
CATCCAGTATATCACACCATTTTTCACCTCTTTGAAATCTGGATTCATATTTTCTCTGAACCAGATCGCCATAATAATTATTTCGATTCAGCACTGCACGTATCGAAGAATTTCCCCACTGATGAAGATTTTCTCCGTCCTGACAGTACACATGATGATATCGGTTATAATCTGAAATTCGATGTACCCCATCCTCAAACAACCTGTCAATAATGCTCTGTATGCCATCTCCTGAAGCATATTCTCCAAAAATCCTGCGGACAATCTTTGCGGCTTCCGGTTCTACAATTAACTTATAAATTCCATTTACCTTTTCCACACAATATCCGTATGGAGCTGTAGATCCCACATACTCACCGTTCTTCTGTGCAATACGTTTTGCTGCCCGTTCCTTTGCAGAAATGTCTTTTGCGTAAGCATCATTCACCAGATTCTTGATATTCATGGATAACTCCTGATTCTTAGCACCCAGTGCATAGGAGTCATAGTTGTCACATACAGAAACAAACCGCACTTTCATAAAAGGGAGAATCTTTTCCAAATAATTTCCGGTTTCGATATAATTTCTTCCAAATCGTGAGAAATCCTTTACCAGAATACAATTTATTTTACCTGCCCTGACATCATTCATCATCCGTTCAAATCCCGGTCTGTCAAAATTTGTTCCGGTTTTTCCCAAATCAGAATAAATATCATATACAGCAATCTCATACTCTCTGTCTGGATTTTCATTGTGCTTCTGAATGAATTCTTTTATCAACGTAACCTGTGTTTCAATAGATTCTGACTTTTTTTCATCACTGTCTACAGATAATCTGGCATAAATTGCAGCCATACATACCGAAATTCCAAGAACTTTCTTCTCTGTGTTTTTCTTATATCTTTTTGCTGTCCTTGCCATTTATCTCACCTCTTTCCTGCACTCTGTCCGGTGTTCCGCATAAAACCGTCTTATGACTTTCATTTTCTCAATCATATCCTGATAACGGATGTGAATTTTAATTTGCTTATTTTCATAAATATAAATTTTATCTACGGTCAGTGCCAGCAATGTGCGATCCAGTTCTTTGATTTCCAGTGATTTCTTCCAGTCCTCCAACTGAACAGTTGCAGACACTCCATCCTCAAACATTTGCTTCACCAGCTTTTTCTGATTTTCAATCATCTGCTCCAGTTCTTCACATTTTCTTCCGTAACTTTCCCGAAAATCATCGAACTCCTCTTTACTAATCAGTCCCTCTTTCAAGTCATCACTTAAAAACGCTTTCAGGCTGTAATAACGGTTATATTCTTCCTGCAACTTACTAATCTGCATATCATAACCGATTACCTGATCGTAACTGACTTTCATTTCACAAAGTTCTTCCATAATCATCTGATAGTCTACGAAAAGTGCCGTATATGCCTGAATCTCTTTCAATACAATCCTTTTCAGCACCTCTTCCTGAATGCTGTGTCTGGTGCAATCTCCACCTTTATTTTTTGTCTGGCAAATATAAAAGGCTTTTTTCTTTCCCTTATACTGATTTACCCTGTGTATCATCGGTGTATGGCAATCTCCGCAAAATACAAAACCCGAAAAAAAGTTTGCACTGTCCGATGTTTTCGATGCCCTGCCATCATATTGAAGCAGCTTCTGAACCACATCAAAATCATTCTTCCTGATAATTGCCGGATGCGTATTTTCTACTTTCACCCACTCTGATTCTGGCTTATCCAGGCGTTGCTTTACTTTATAGCTGATTCGTTCCTGCTTGCCCTGTACCATGTTTCCAATATAGACTTCATTGGTCAGAATCCTTTTGATCTGCACTGCCGACCATTTCGGTGTATCTGAACTATGGAATCCGGAATTGTAATTTTCACCATTTGCCTTTTTATATTCTTTTGGCGACTGCACATGACGTACATTCAGTTTTTCTGCGATTGCTCCAAGACTGAACCCATCAATTTTCCATGAAAATATTTTTCTTACAATATCCGCTGCATAAGAATCAATCACCAGACAGTTCTTATTCTCCGGATCTTTGCAGTAACCATACGGGGCAAATGCTCCAATAAATTCACCTTTTTCACGTTTGATTTTCTGGTGGCTTCGCACTTTATCGGAAATGTCCCGGCAATAGCTTTCATTTACAAAATTTTTGATTGGAACAACAAATGACTTTTCTGAAAAATCTGCTGTTTTACTGTCAAACTGGTCTGTAACTGAAATAAAACGCACATTTAAAGCCGGGTAGGTCTTTTCGATCCATCGCCCGGCTTCTATATACTCTCTTCCGAATCTGGATAAGTCTTTTACAATCACGCAGTTTACTTTTCCAGTTTCTATATCAGTTGTCATTCGTTTAAACTCAGGTCGGTCAAAATTTCCTCCTGAGTATCCGTCATCCACATATATATCAAAAATCTGAATATCCGGCTGGCTTTTTACAAAGCTCCGAAGTAACTCTCTCTGATTTGCAATGCTGTTGCTCTCTGACTTCGCACCGCCCTCTTCCATATCATCTTTCGATAACCGAAGATACAATGCAGCGTCGTACATATCTGGCATATTCATTTGCATCTGTTCCATTTTACATCGCTCCCAACTTACTTATGCCATTGAATTTGAAGTCAGAAACCATGTATCACGTTCATTTTCCCTGACTTCACATTAACATAACATCTGTAGCTTCGCAAGATATTTTTTCAAGACTTGCATCTAATACATCAACTCCGTTCTTTTTCTTAGATAATCACTGATTGCATCTGTAGCATCCATTTCTCCTGTCATTTCCACGACTACCACATACCCTTCATTCATGTGAGCATACGGCTGATTGCCGGATTTATCCAGAAAAGTTTCCACTTTTTCAGAAATAGCTTTATCCATATCAGGAATTAAATCTTCAATGTCCTTTAACTGCTCCAGATTAACACTGGAATCTATTACTGACTGATTCACCATAATGCTCACCTCTTTTCCAACATATTCTTTGTATCAGTTGTCCTATACCTGCAATTTTCTCACCTGCATCACCTTACCTTTCTCATTTTGTTCTCACAGTTTATCTATTGTTATGTTATTGCATATTCTGTTCGGCGTGTTGGCTTCCATTCGTATAATCTGTTGTCAGCGTTACGTCCAACCTCTATCAGAATATTTCTGAATGCTGGCAGCTTCTTCGCAAACTCACCAGCCGTTTCCGGAGTATCTTCGACGCTCGCCAGTAAAATCATTTACAGGGTTATGGCATCTGTGGAATCAGATTATACAGCTCATGCAGTTTTCAAGGTACAAAAGAAAATTGGAAATCTGATATGACAATCGGTGATAAAATAAAAAAAATCCGGACATTCCGGAATATGACACAGGCAGAACTGGGGGCTACTCTCGGCTGGGGCGATAAGGGTGCAAACCGTCTTGCCCAATATGAAACGAATTACCGGGTTCCCCGCAAAGATCTGGTAACTGAAATGGCTAAGATTCTGGATGTAAATCCACTGGCACTGCATGAACCTACTACTATGGATGCTTCTGAACTTATGGAAATCCTGTTCTGGATTGATGAATTTAACCCGGCAGCTATCAACCTCTTCCAGTTAGAAACCTATCCGGGTGAAAAATGTAATTTCAGCGAGGATACCTCTGTCCGCTACCACGATTCGGATAACTGGCCTGCTCATCCACCTGTCGGTATGTGGTTTAATTATGGGGTTCTGAATGAATTCATGAAAGAATGGGTTCTAAGAAAAGAAGAACTGAAATCTGGTGAGATTACCAGAGATGAATATTTTGAGTGGAAAATTAACTGGCCACAGACCTGCGACGATTGTGGGAAACATGAACCTAAAAGGAAATGGCGATCTGCAAATGTAAAACTGCGCGAAACTTAAATTCGTTGTATTTTCCTTTGTAGTCAAAGAAAAAGCACTATAAATCGTGATGATCAGCAAACGATTTCAGTGCTTTTTTACGTGTTATTCTATTAAATTTTACCTATTAGCTTATATAAATGAAACTTATCGATACTTAAATAGCCCGCTCTTAGAGGAAATTTAAAAGTTGCCGTCTGTGTCTAGTTATTTAACAGGAAGAGGAAGAATATATTTTCTCATCCCTCCCATTGAACCGTGCGTACGGGTCTCTTATACAGATCTACAGCTTATATTCCAACTTTAACTATGGTGTTGTGAAGTTCAATCAACTTTCAGCATCCTATATCCCACTCCAATATGCGTTTGGATATACTGCGTAGAGTTTGGTCCTTTTTCGATTTTTTTGCGCAGTGTAGCCATAAAAACACGGAGCGAAGCAATATCATTATCCCAACTATTTCCCCAAATATTTTGCATTATAAAAGTATGTGTCAAAACTTTCCCTACATTTTTAGAAAGTAAACACAGCAACTTATATTCAATAGGTGTTAAATGCAATTCTTCATCATTTAGATAAGCACAACCAGCAGCATAGTCCACCCGAAGGTGTCCATTTGTAAAAACAGCAGCTTCGGCTGGTGATTCTTTTTGCATCATCGCAAGCCTTCTTTGTGTGACACGTAATCTAGCAAGCAGTTCCTCCACGGAGAATGGTTTTGTCAGATAATCGTCTGCCCCAGCATCAAGAGCATCAATTTTATCGGTGTCCTCGCTTCTGGCACTGATTACAATAATCGGTGTATTTGACCAAGAGCGAATCTTTTCAATAACAGCAACACCATCCATATCAGGTAGTCCTAAATCCAACAAAACAATGTCCGGATTATGGGATGATGCTTCTAAAATTGCTGCCTGACCGTTTGGTGCAGTAAGATAGCGATAATCGTGTGCTTTTAATGTAGTTGTAATTAAATTTCTGACAGATGTATCATCTTCTACAACCAATACAAGTGATTTATTCATAAATTTTAACCTCCCCAACAGGTAGTGTAAATGTAAATATGGTACCATGCGGTAGATTATCAGAGACACTGATTTCACCGCCATGAGCAAGGATAATGGACTTACACAATGATAATCCCAGTCCTAAACTACGGCGGCTATCTGCAATCTGATTTGCACCGCTGTAAAACATATCAAATATCCGTGGCTTCAATTCATTAGGAATTCCATCGCCATCATCAGAAATAGAAATAACCGCTTTGTCTCCAACTCTCTCTGTTTTTATCACAATGTGAGATCCTTTCGGCGTATATTTGACAGCATTATCAATAATGTTAATAATTACCTGAACAATAAGTCTTGCATCCATTTTAGCAAGAAGGAATTCATCTCTATTTTCAACAGAAATCGAATGTTCCACGCTTTTTCGATTAATATGTAATAATGCTTCTGAAATCGCATCATCCACCAGTTCTTCTGACATTCTCAGATTTAAGCGACCTTCTTCAATCCTTGTAACAGCCAGCAAATTTTCCACAAGGTTAATAAGCCATATAGAGTCATCATAAATATCCATGTAAAGCTGTTTTTTTGTCTCACTGTCAAAAGAATCTCCATTAGAAAGTAAGTTACTGGCATTACCTGAAATAGATGTTAAAGGAGTCCTTAAATCGTGGGAAATAGCTCGAAGAAGATTTGCCCGCAGTTGTTCGTTCTTTGCCAAAACAGCTGCCTCCTGCTTTTCGCGAGCATTTTTTTCATTCTCCAGAGCTAATGCACATTCTCCTAAAATGGATAAAAGAATGCTGTTTTCAAATGGATCAATAGGGGACTCATCCATCACAATCCCCACAACTCCATATACCATATTGGTGCTACGAACAGCAAGATATAAACATTTTGCGTTAGAAAGAGTCCCTGTTGTCGCACCTGCGTGCTTATTGTTTTTTAATACCCATCCAGCGACTGCTTTTTCATTATCAGAAGTACATGCACTCAAATCTTTTTCATCTGTAGAAAAAATACGAGGAACTTCCAGTTTTTCGCCATCAGACAAATAAAAAATAATGTCTTTTCCCAACAGCTTAATGAGTTGGTTCGATGTTACAGATACAATTTCATTTTTATCTTTTGCCTGTTGTAATAGTTGGTTAGTATCAAACAATACTTTGGTGCGATAAGCAGATCTTGCCGCCTGTCTTGCCTGATTTTTAATCCTTATAGCAAGAGATCCTGTAAGGAATGCTGCTAAAAACATAATAAGGAAGGTAACTGGATAACCCTTATCATATGCTTGCAAGGAAAATTTCGGCTCTGTAAACAAGAAATTAAACACTAAAACACTTACAATCGAGGAAAGCAGGCTATATACCTGATGTTTTGTTGTAACCGCTGTAACAAGTACGCCAAGAACAAACACTGTAATAATGTTCGCTTCATCAAATTCCAACTTTTGAAAAATCATTCCGATAAGGCTGGAAACAATCAAAATTCCAATACATCTTAATATATCGGAAACCGAGAAAACAATAAAATTCTTTTTCTTTGCCTTCTTCAATCGATAAATGGATGTATTGGAAACTGTATCTGGAATGATGTGGACATCCAAATTAGGGGCAAGGAGAATCAGTTTTTCTGTAAGAGTCGGTTTGCTAAAAAGGTGGCGCTTAGCGGCAGAACTACGTCCAATCACAATTTTTGATACGCCAGACAGTCTGGCAAATTCAGCAATTTGAAAAGGGACATCCTCTCCATATACTGTTTCAATTTTTGCTCCAAGCTGTTCGGCAAGACGCATATTGGATCGTAGACGCTTTACATTATCTTCACTCATCACCGAAAAATCCGGGGTTTCTACAAACAGTGCTGTAAAAGTTCCCTTGAAGGCAAACGCCATTCTTGCAGCGGTGCGAATGATTTTCTCATTGGAAGGGGAAGAAGAAAGACACACAAGAATATGCTCATCTGTATGATAATCTCCATTATTTTTAATACGAGCATTTTCTGTGAGGATATTCACCCGGTCTGCACAGCGACGTAATGCAATTTCCCTGAGAGCAGTCAAATTCTCTACAGTGAAAAAATTTTCCACCGCTTGCTTTGCTTGATTTTCCCGATAAACATTCCCCATGCTAAGACGTTCAATCAAATCCTGTGGTTCAATATCTATTAGCTCTACCTGATCTGCGTGATCAAATATGGAATCTGGAATACGTTCCCGTACAACGACTTCTGTGATAGAGGCAACCACATCACAAAGGCTTTCTATATGCTGCACATTTACCGTTGTATAAACATCAATCCCCGCTCTTAAAAGTTCTTTAATATCCTGATAACGCTTTGCATGGCGACATCCTTCTGCATTCGTGTGAGCAAGTTCATCTACAAGAATCAATTCAGGGCTTCTTTGTAGTGCAGCATCAATATCAAATTCGTGCAGTACCATACCATTATAGGTTACTTCTTTGGTAGGGATAACTTCTAATCCGTTCAAAAGTGCGGCTGTTTTTGGACGTTCGTGGGGTTCTATGTATCCTGCCACTACATCAATTCCTTGTTGTTTTGCTATATGAGCCGCCTCTAACATAGCATATGTTTTTCCAACACCCGCCGCATATCCGAAGAATATTTTCAAATGTCCTTTGTTTTGATTCACTTCTTCGTCCTGAATCGCTTTTAATAATTGATCTGGATTCTGCCTGCTGCTCATACAATCACCCCTTCTATTGAATATTATAAAGGAAAACAAATAAATTTTAGACAAGTATTGCAAGCTAAACATTAAGAACGTATAAAGATTATAGCATGTTTCCTTTACTTTTTCTATTTCTTCGTGTGGACAAAACTATATGAAAATAACAAGTCTCATGAAGAAGTTCGCAATACATTCAAAAGTATTTCTTTCATATGGTTATCGTTAGATTCCCATATAACCCTTACTTGCTTTTCCGTTTGATTCAATGGATACACCATAAGTCCTACAGATTCAGAAGCGATTGCACTTTGCCTAATCGAGAGAGATAGAGATTGAATCTTGCTTTTCGCCCCGTTATCAACCCAATTTTCAAGAATCCCAAAATCAAGGTCTTGATTTTCTATCCCGCTTTTTATTTCGTTTACAGAACCATAAAAAAGATACATTTCACAGTTTGAATTCTCCTTTGAAAAGCGCTCCAATAAAGCAGCCATAGCATCTATCATTACAGGAGATTCAAATCCAATCCGAAGAGTAGAAGCAGAAAGGCTGTCGCCAAATTGATTTTTAGCAAGAAATATATCCAATTTTTTCATAATAAAATAGCCAAAAATAAATATTGCCATTACTGATAAAACTAAAATAACATTCTCCATATCATTGACTTCTTTCTAAACATGAAAATATTTTTGTATATACTTGATTTCTCCGAGAACAAGCATAGAACTATCTGCTGATAAATATGTATCTGAATTCACTTTCAAATTCAAAATGCCATTTATTTTAACAGCCATAATATTAATATCATATTTTTTTCGTATATCTAATTGACCGACTGTTTTTCCAGTCCATTCATGCGGTACAGACAATTCAAAAATAGCATGATCTTCATCCAGTTCTATATAATCAAGAATGTGGTCGGAGCTGTAACGAATTGCAGTCCAATTAGCAAGCTGCTTTTCTGGATAAACAATCTCGTCTGCTCCATTGCGTAAAAGAAATTTTGCGTGAATATCTCTGGATGCACGAGATACTACCATTTTTGCGCCTAATTCCTTCAAAAGAGAGGTCGTTTCCAAAGAATTCTGAAAATTATCCCCAATTGCTACAATACAAACATCAAAATTCCGAATACCGAGAGAACTTAAAAAATCTTCGTTTGTTGCATCGCCTATTTGTGCGTTAGTTACAAAGGGAAGAATAGCTTCCACACGGCTATCTTCTTTATCTACCGCCATTACCTGATGATGTAGTTCATCTAGTTTCATTGCGATATGTCTTCCAAATCTTCCAAGTCCAATCAGTAAAATAGATTTCTTACTTGTCATCTTTTTTCTCCTTTAACCTACTGTTATTTTTTCTTGTGGATATTTTGAACTGTTGGGTTTTCTTTCTGAAAGAGCAGCAAAAACCAAAGTCAATCCACCAACTCTGCCGAGAAACACCAGAAAAATTAAAATCAAATGGGAAATGATTCCCAATTCAGATGTAATCCCCAATGATAATCCTACTGTCCCAATTGCCGACGCTGTTTCAAATAGAGCTGTAATTAAGGGAATATTATCAATGCTACTGATAATCATACCTCCTGTGAGGAATAATGTAATATACATCAAAAGGATAGTAGCTGCATTTTTAATAGTATTATCAGAAATCCTTCTGCCGAAAAAATGAGCATCTGTCCGACTTCACTTATCAATGTCAAGTCTACTGAATTAAAACCTGCATCAAAGCCATAATTGTCATATTCACGATTGGCTGTGTAGAATAAGAGGTTATAGAAGAAAAGTGGGTGATCTGACCATCTTTTGTTGCTATCGGCAACATTAAAAATAAACTTCCCAAAAGAATCACGGATAAAAACCCTAAAATAATAATCTGAAACGATGTGATATGTCGGTGTTTTAATTTATTTATTTTCTGCATAACAATATCCTCATCATCCTAATTTCTTATTTATATTAGCTTTATTTTATCTTTATTTGTATTAAATGGGCATAAAAAATAATATCTCGAAATTAAGATTGCATAAAGGAGAGCGAAAGTCCAAAAACTTCCGCTCTCCTTTTGGAATGTTGTTATAGAATGCCATCCAACATCAAATTAACTTTCAGGACATTTACAGTCTCTTCACCAAAAATTCCCAAAAACCTACCATCGGTACACTGTTTAATAATCGCTCTAACTTCATCTTCCGTCATATCATTTGCTTTTGCAACTCTTGCCACCTGATATTCTGCTGCTGCAGGAGAGATATGCGGATCAAGTCCACTACCTGAACAAGTCACGAGGTCAACTGGAATTGAAGTCTCATTCATATCAGGATTTGCTTCACGAATCATTTTCACTCGTTCAGCAACTAAATCTTCAAATTCATCACTAGCAGGAGAAAGATTCGACGGTGCCGCATACATCAATGTTTTACCGTTTTCATCTTTATAAGTAGATATATCAACATTCATAATACGTCCCCACATATGTTCTTCATCGGTATATTGTTGTCCCAAAAGTTCACAACCATATTTTTTCCCGTCCACTTCGATTAAACTGCCATTTGCCTTATCTGGAAAGATAAGCTGTGCTACTCCGGTTACAACCCCTGTATAAGCGACTCCACAGATAACAGTAAATAGTAAAAATATCATAAGTGCTTTCGGAAATACACTTTTTAATGCTTTCATCATAATCCCTCTTTCCTTATACCAATCCTAATAGAACTAGCAGCATATCAATCAATTTTACGAAAATAAATGGAGCAGCCAGTCCACCTAAACCATAAATCAGCAAATTTCGTGATAGTAGTTTTCCCGCTGAAACTTCACGATATTTTACACCTTTTAACGCCAATGGAATCAAGGCGATGATAATAAGTGCATTATAGATGATAGCCGAAAGTACAGCACTTTGTGGAGAATGCAATCCCATAATATTGAGTGCAGACAATCCAGGATAAAGTCCCATAAACAAAGCTGGAATAATTGCAAAATATTTTGCCACATCATTTGCGATAGAAAAAGTAGTCAAACTTCCTCGTGTCATCAATAGTTGCTTGCCAATACGCACAATATCGATCAGCTTCGTAGGTGAAGAATCTAAATCCACCATATTACCGGCTTCCTTTGCCGCCTGTGTTCCTGTATTCATGGCAACTGCCACATCTGCCTGTGCAAGAGCCGGGGCATCATTAGTTCCGTCGCCTGTCATAGCAACTAAATGACCTTTTGCCTGAAAATCACGAATCATAGACAATTTTCCTTCAGGTGTTGCCTCAGCAAGAAAGTCATCCACCCCGGCCTCGGCTGCAATCGCAGCGGCAGTCATCGGATTGTCCCCTGTAATCATAATAGTCTTAATTCCCATTTTCCGAAGATCTGCAAATTTTTCCTGAACGCCCTGCTTGATAATATCTTTCAGATGAATGACTCCAAGGATTTTATGATTTTTTGCAACAACCAAAGGGGTTCCGCCTTGTTTTGCTATATCCTGTACAATGCGGTCGCATTCCTCCGAGTAGACGCCGCCTGCCTGGGTAACATAAGCCTGCATAGATTCTGCTGCACCCTTCCGAATCTCATTCCCATCAAAGTCTACACCGCTCATTCTGGTTTTTGCTGTAAATGGGACAAAAATCATATGCTTATCTGCTAATTCTCTCCCCCTAATTCCATACTTTTCTTTTGCAAGAATCACTACACTCCTTCCTTCTGGAGTTTCATCGGCAAGAGATGATAACTGTGCTGCGTCAGCAAGTTCTTCTTCACTTACACCGTCTACAGGTATAAACGCATGAGCCTGACGATTACCGAGTGTGATTGTACCTGTTTTATCAAGCATCAGAATATCTACATCGCCAGCAGCTTCAATCGCTCGTCCACTCATAGCAAGTACATTTGCCTGATTGAGCCTACTCATACCAGCGATACCAATGGCAGAGAGCAATGCACCAATAGTAGTAGGTGCAAGACACACTAACAAAGCAACCAATGTTGTAATAGATGTTGGATTATCAATCCCTGCCTGTTTTGCCGAAAAAACAGAATATGTATAGAGAGACATAGTAACAAGGATGAAAATAATGGAGAGTGCTACAAGAAAAATTTGCAAAGCGATTTCATTAGGGGTCTTTTTCCTCGCGGCTCCTTCCACCATTGCAATCATTTTATCAAGAAAGCTCGCTCCAGCTTCGCTCGTAATCTGAACAACGATCCAATCGGACAGGACGGTTGTGCCTCCGGTAACGGCACTTCTGTCGCCACCGGCTTCACGAATAACTGGTGCAGACTCGCCAGTAATGGCACTTTCATCTACAGAAGCAGCTCCCTCAATTACCTCTCCATCGCCAGGAATTTGCTCACCTGCTTTTACAATTACAATATCTCCTTTTTTCAAAGTAGCAGAAGATACATTTGTAATTAACTCTTTTTTGTCAGCAGATGGAATTTTATGTGCTTCCACATCTTTTTTAGAAGCTCTTAACGCATCAGCCTGAGCTTTTCCTCTACCCTCGGCAATTGCCTCTGCAAAATTTGCGAAAACACAAGTAAACCACAGAATAACTGCGATTGAGAATGTATATCCGCTAGATGCATCTTTTAATCCAAATAAAGAAACAATCCATAATACAGTTGTTAGAATTGCAGATAAATATACCAACAGCATAACCGGATTTTGCACTTGCGTTTTCGGATTTAATTTTATAAACGATTCTTTTATCGCTCTGCCAATCATTTTCTTATCGGCGAAGGCGCTTTTCGTCTTTGATGTCATAACAATATCCCTCCTTAAACGATACTCTGGAAAAATTCTGCAATGGGACCTAATGCCAATGCTGGGAAGAAACTCAATGCACCCACAAGCAGGACAATAAAAATCAGCAGAAATACAAACATTGTATTCGTTGTAGAAAGTGTACCGGCAGTTGTTGCAATTTTCTTTTTCTCCGCAAGGTTTCCAGAAATTGCCAGCGTCCCGATGATCGGCAAAAATCGTGCAAACAACATCACACATCCCAATAATAGATTTAAGAACATCGTATTTCCATTAAAACCAGCAAAGGCAGAACCATTGTTTCCACCACAGGAAGAAAAAGTATAAAGCAGTTCTGAAAAGCCATGTGCTCCTACATTATTCAAACTGCTTTCAATACCTGGCCATACTGCTGCAATTCCACTTCCAACAAGAATTGCAATCGGGGTTGCAAGACATACCAGAACAGACCATTTCATTTCATATGGTTCTATTTTCTTGCCTAAAAATTCTGGTGTTCTTCCTACCATTAGTCCAGCAATAAAAACGGTCAGAATTGCGAAAGCAAGCATTCCATATAAGCCACATCCCACACCACCGAAAATAACTTCGCCAAGTTGCATCAAAAGCATTGTTACCATGCCTCCCAGCGGCGTGTAGCTGTCATGCATAGAATTTACGGACCCATTGGAAGCAGCTGTAGTAAATGTAGCCCAAGTAGAAGATGCAGCAATGCCGAATCGGGTTTCTTTACCTTCCATGTTTCCGCCCGCCTGATCTACCATAGAAACATCAACATTTCCGTTTTGAATAAGTTGTGGTGTTGCAAATTGCTCATTAACAGCAACCACGCTCAGTGCAAATACAAGGCAAAGGAACATTGCCATAAAAATTGCGATTCCCTGCTTTTTATTTTTTACTGCGTTACCAAAAGTAAAACATAGTGCCGCAGGGATTAAAAGTAGTGAAATCATCTCAATCAAATTAGTAAATGCATTAGGGTTTTCAAGTGGATGTGTCGAGTTGACTCCCATAAATCCACCGCCATTTGTACCTGTCTGTTTAATGGCAACCTGACTTGCAGCTGGTCCCATCGGAACAAACTGCTCTGTCACAATTTCTGCATCCTCTACAATCTGACCGTCAACGACAACAGTTCCAGCTTCCAAATCTATTTTTGCATTTTCTAGTATTTCGCCTTCAGCACTTACTCCGATTGGCTCCACAAGAGATACGGTTTCTCCAGCTTTCAAATTCTGAATAACGCCACCACTAACTAGCAGCAAGGAAATTACCAGGTTAAGCGGGATTAAGATATGGATGATAATTCTTGTCATATCTACCCAAAAACTGCCCAGACCATCTGTTTTCACCCTCATAAATCCTCGAATCAAAGCAAATAGAACAGCAATACCTGTTGCAGCAGACACGAAGTTCTGCACAGTCAGGCCAAGAGCCTGAGTTAAATAGCTAAGGGTGGATTCACCACTATACGCCTGCCAGTTTGTATTTGTAATAAAGCTAGCGGCTGTATTAAAAGACAAATCCCATTTTACACCAGGTAACCCTTGTGGATTTCCGGGTAGAAAACCCTGAAAGAGTTGAAGCAAAAACAAAAACACCAATCCGATACCAGAAAAGATGAGAACAGAAATGGTGTATTTTTTCCAATTCATTTGTTCATCCTTATCCACCCGCAATACCTTATATACGGCGTTTTCACAAGGGGTGAGAAGTTTAGATAAAAAAGTTTTTTCACCATTCATTACATTTTTGATATATGCTCCAAGTGGAATTGCAAGAACAACCAAAATAGCAAGATATAGTATGCATTGTATAACTACATTCATTATTGTTTGTCTCCTTTCATAAGAACATAAACATAGTAGATCAGTAACGCTACAGCGCACAGACCAATAACTCCAACAAGAATACTCATAATATTTTCCTCCTTTGCTTTCTGCATTTTACTACTATTTGCGTTAAAATGGGATTAGCAGCATAGATATAAAATTAAAACTATCTAAAGATGATTACAGCCAGCCCAAAATCCATGCTATAGGCAATATAAGTACTGTTGTTGAAGCAGCAACCGCCATTAAAGTGAAAAGCGGAATTCCAATGAACATCATTACAAACGCAATATATAGATGGTGAAAAGCAAATCGTTCTGCCTTTCTATCGAAGTCATCTTCAAATTTATGGATTGATTTTATTATTGCTGTCATAACACATTCCTCCTTACATTTATACGATAGCACAGGAGAAATTAAAATAGAAAAAGTAGATGTGCAAAGCAAATTAAGATATTCTAAAAATACAAATTAGCAAGCAATACAATCCTCAATGAGATTGTGTATTTTGCAGAAACCTATCTTTGGAATTTCCGAATTTCGTCTTGCATTTCGTGATTCTCGAAGAATAGATTTTGTTTTTCCATTTTCAGCTTGTGTGTCCTTTCCTGAAATTCCAGGATAAACTCGTTCATCTTCTGATTTCTTACCTGTAACTTGTCCCTCTCTTCCGTCACTAGCTCCAGTGACGCCGCCTGCTCCTTCGCAAGCTGCTTCCACTTGTCGGTAGTATCCGGCAAGCTCTTCATCTGCTCCGTTTGTTCGTTCTGCTTCGGCTCGTACCCTTTTGTAATTTCTATCAAATTCATTCTCTAAGTCCCCCTTACTGATATCCAGATGAAATGTTTTTGACAGATTACTGTCACGCACTTTCTTCCCATTCTGATTCTGAAATGTGATGTGCTTCCGTTTTTCTGTCCAATTTACACTCCATCCGAACTGTTTCATTTTTTCTATAAACTTTTCTTTGCTGATACAGTTTTCCAGTGCTTTTAACACTGCTATTGCACAGTCTGCTACAAAGCTGTCTTTTACCTGCTGTCGGAACAGATTGTATTTATCCTTGCTCCATGCAATAACTTCCCCTTTTTCAACCTGACTTCCATCAAAGTGCTTTCCTTTCTCGGCAACGGTCAGTCCACGTTCTCGGCACATCTGATTGGTAAACTTATCACTTCCTTTCAGGCAAAGAAAAAGACGCAAGCCATATTTTATGACTCACGCCTTACTTCACTCACAATATTCTATTTTTATCAGTTACCTGCCAGATTGATTACTGGCTATCCTTATACATAAATCAATTCTTTCAGGATAATCTCTTCTGCAATCACTCTGTGCTGATTGGCAGCTCTTACCCATGCCATCTGATCTTTCTCCTTATCCGGCAGTGGTTCTTTTTCTTCCAACTGTTTCAGAATCACTTCTTCCCGTTCCCTGGCTGCCTTGTCCACTGCCAGAAGATGCTCTCCTATGGTATCCTGTAAAAGCATCACCTGATACGTTGAATTTCGATGGTTCTTCAGATAATCTCTTCATAAGAATCCATATTTGCCAAGCTGCACCATCTGCTCACCAGATATATAGGTGAGGTTCGGAATCAGGTATCCATTTACATTTGTATAAGTCAGTTTCATATTCATAAGACCTCTCTTTCGTTTAAACTTTTATCTGTAACAGAACCAGATGTTCATGTTACGTCATTGCTACAAATCTTTCTTTCCATATTATTTTGAATCCAACCCGGGCAGATTTTCTTCAAAATCATGGCGGAAGTGCTTCGTTTCTGTGTTGGGAAAATGAACGGAAACACTTGATTTTACTGACTTTCTTCAATGTAACCTTATTATAACGTCCTCCCCATACCCCAGCCTCTCATTGGGATACACATTTCCCGGAAGCTGTCTTGCCCCTCTTCGCAAATACGCCTTTACCTTCTCTCCATACAAAAACGGGTCATTCCCTCTCACAATCCCCCATTCCATTAAAAGTGCCGCAGCCCCTGTGACAAAGGGTGCCGCAAAAGAGGTTCCTGTTCTTTGTGCATATCGTCCCTGTGGTGCTGCTGTCCTGATATCTACCCCCGGTGCCGCTATATCTGGCTTCACCTCATTCGTCACTCTGGTATAACCTCTCCCTGAAAAGTCTGCATAAGCCAGATATCTGGAATCGTATGCACCTACAGAAATTACGTTTCTTGCTGTTGATGGAATGGTCAGCGTTGTTTCTGGTGTTGGATAGAGAAATTTTGTCTCAAGATTCAGCACCCCTCCGCCTGGCAGCCACAAATCATACCTTCCATCCACAATTTTTCTGGGAATCAGGTGGATTTTCCACGTTCCGCTGTCCACATACTGATTCTTGGGGATAAATTCGATATAAATTTCCTGAGAAAGACTAAACGGTGCAGGCTCCCCGTAGTAAAGCAATATTTCTGTAGAGCCAAAAGAAAACCTTTGAGGTCCTAAAATTTCCCGGAAAGGCCCTACCATCTGCCCATTTGGATGAATCAGCAGAATCTCCATTTCGTCTACATATTGTTTCCAGAGCTGTACGTTTAACGAAACTTCATAGGCATCCACATTAAGGGCAATTCCATAAGGTTCACCCTCTGTCAATTGCCCTGACGTATGAAGTGCCGCATTTCCTTCATTTCCCATCCCCACAGAAATCACATTCCGCCCCAGATTGGACACACTGTCTATATAATTTTCAATCAGCGATTCCCCACTGTGGGAACCATAATTATTCCCAAAACTAAGATTCAGAGCCACAGGCTTTCGAAATGCCACAGCCTGCCGGATCACATAATCAATTCCCTGCATCAGTTCTGTGGTTCTTGGAAATCCATCTTCTCTGGAAAGCCCCAGCTTCACCACAATCAAATCGCTCTCATATGCCACACCTTTATAGACCCCATCGGAAGCTCTTCCATTTCCTGCGGCAATCCCCATCACCCCTGTTCCGTGACCGCTCAAATCCCGGCTTGGAACGATACGTTCCTGTTCTGCTTTTGTAGAAGCAAGCAGTGCTGCGTCAATCTGTTCTTTTGTATATTCTGTTCCTATCTGATATCCCTGTGGAGGATTTCCCGGCACACTCTGATCCCACAGCCTTAAAATCCTGGTGCTGCCGTCTTCCTTCCGAAAATCAGGATGACTGTAATCAATTCCCGAATCCACACACGCTACAAGAACCCCTTTTCCGGTTAATGGTTCTCCCAAGGGAGAAAACTGGCTTTGTACAGAAGTCATGCAGGATGCACTCTTACCCTGATTCACAGAAAAAAAGAGATGTTTCGGCTTTTCTACAAACTCGACTTCCGGAAAATCAGCAAGCGAAGATATCCTGCTTTCCGGCATCGTGAGAATCGCATATTCATTCAGCAGTTCCACTACCTGAATATCCTCACCCAGAACGCTTTTTAAATCACCGGAATATTTCACGATCAATTCCCAGGTTTTCTCCGAAGGAGCATAGCCCACATTAAGCTGCAAAGATTTTTCACGTTCTTGTGGTGTGGCATTTAAAGCAAGATTTAACATATTTTCCAGCTTCTGATTGTTCATATTCCTATTCTCCATCCAGTTCAGATGTTCTCCACTTTATTCTATGTAAGACTGCAAAAACAAAACACCCTTGTAGATGCTTTTTTCTCTAATTTATTTCTTCTCTCCCAAAACTTTACAAGTATATAAAACAACGATATAATGTTAATATTTGGTATTTCCTTAGAAAAAACAAGCTTACTACAATTCAAGGAAATATATCTACCAAACCTTCTCTGGTATTTCTCCCAGTAACGTACACATACGGAGGAACCACAAAAGAAAATATCTGCCAGGAGGAATATCATGCAACAAACTAAATTAATTGCCGAAAACCATATCACCATAACCCGTCCCCTTTTCTATGAAGGAATGCGTGCTATTGGAAAGAACGGATATCAAAAGGCTATCAAAAAACTTATTCTTTTACTATTGGTTTTATATCTCGTTATCACTGTCTGGATTTTGCACAGTGGAGGTTCTCTGTTTATGCTTGCAGGAGAAACCTTAACCATTACAGCACTTCTTTTATGGATGACTGTATTTCTTCCAAGAAGTAAATGGAAAGCAAAATACAAAACCATGTCACAATATGGTGAGCTAATTCCGGAAAGAACCGTATATTTCTACGAAAAGGCTTTGATGGTCACAGGAAATTCCTGTAAGACATTAAATATTTCCTATTCAAAAATCAGCGGATGGCAAGAGACAGAACACTTTTATATTCTTGAATGCGAAGAAAATATCCGTGTCCTTGTCGGAAAAGATGGTTTTACTCATGGAGATTTTGATCTTGTGAAAACACGATTTCCTTTTTCAAAAAATTCTTGATAAAGATAAAAAGCAATACGCTTTGCACTTATTTGTTTGCAAAGCGTATTGCTTTTTCTAAATTATATTCTTATAACATGCCCGCAAATACGGAGGCTCCTATTACCGTAAGTAGACCAGCTACCGCAATAGCCAGACTGCTCATAGCACCCTCAACCGGTCCCATTTCCATTGCTTTTGCCGTTCCAATGGCATGAGAAGCAGTTCCAAGTGCCAGCCCCTTTGCAATGGGATGGTGAATTTTAAACACTTTGCAGACAAATTCCGCAATGACATTTCCCAAAATTCCTGTGATAATAATGGATGCCACCGTAATCGTAACAATTCCGTCTAATTCCTCAGAAATCCCCATTCCAATAGCTGTTGTAATGGATTTAGGGAGCAGCGTCACATACTGTTCATGATTCAATCCAAAGAGCACGGACAGTCCCAGAACACTGACCAAACTGGCAAGAACTCCCGAAATAATTCCTGCGGCAACTGCCTTAAAATTCTTTTTCAAAAGTGATAATTGCTCATATAAAGGAACCGCCAGACACACTGTAGCAGGTGTCATAAGATAGCTGATATACTTTGCCCCTTCATTGTACTGTTCATAATCCACATCCAGAATCACCAGCACTGCCATAACACAAATCACTGCCAGGAGCAGAGGATTTAAAATCGCCAGTTTGAATTTTTTCTTTAGCAGTAACCCAGCCTCATAAGCAAGAAGACTAATGACCGCACCAAAAAACACAGAGTCAATGAGAAACTTTTCCATCTTCTTTGTTCTCCTTTTCAATTATTCTCTGAGCCACTCTTCCTGTGACCACCATAACAATCACCGTAGTCAGCATGGTAATTAGCATAATCGGAATCCAAACGGGACGAAGAGCTGGCCATGCTTCCAGTAGCCCTACTCCGGCAGGGATAAACATGACCGGCATGATTTCTATTAAAAAAGAAGACGCTTCTTTTACCTGATGTACCTTCAATACCCCTGTAATAAGCGCAAGAAGCATCAGAACCAGTCCATAAACACTTGCCGGAATCGGCAGCGGAATCAGAACACGAAGCAATTCTCCCAGCAGGGAAATAAATAAAATAATGGCAAACTGCCGCAAATATTTCATATACAAACCTCTTTTCTTTTATCTGACATCAAATCACTCATTCATTATAGACACCCCCAAAAACGAAGTCAACTTTTTTCTCTCGAATTATAGACAAACTTTTTTCTCTGTGATAGCATATTTTCATACTTATGTTCCAAACTATACTAGAAAAGGAGTAAAAATTTATGAAAGTACAAGAACGTTTCCTGAAATATATTTCTGTTGACACAACCTCCGACCCTTCTTCTGATACCTTCCCAAGTACCGGTAGCCAGTTGGATTTTGCAGCACTTTTAGTAGAAGAAATGAAAGAAATGGGACTGCAGGATGTAAGCTGTGATGAAAACGGTTATGTTTTCGGAACTCTGCCTGCTACAATTACAGATTATCATGGACCTGTGCTGGGATTTATTGCACATATGGACACTGCCCCCGCATCTTCCGGTGCTAATATCCGCCCACGCACAATCGAAAATTATGACGGAAAAGATATCCTTTTAAACGAAGAAACTCATATGATTATGAGTCCTGCTGATTTTGAGAATCTCAGACAGTATCAGGGACAGGATTTAATCGTCACAGACGGCACTACTCTTCTGGGTGGGGATGACAAAGCCGGACTGGCAGAAATCCTCACGGCCGCAGAATTTCTCCTAGCACACCCTGAGATTCCACACGGCACCATCCGCATTGGTTTCACTCCAGACGAAGAAATCGGCCAGGGTGCTGACCGGTTTGATGTAAAACGTTTTGGTGCAGATTTCGCATATACTATGGATGGCGGCGAATGCGGAGAATTGGAATACGAAAACTTTAATGCCGCTTCTGCTATGGTGGAGATCACAGGATTGAGCATCCACCCAGGCTCTGCCAAAAACAAGATGAAAAATGCTCTCAGCATTGCTATGGAATTTGAAAACCTCATGCCATCTGCTCAAAAACCGGAACATACCGAATGCAGAGAAGGCTTTATTCATCTGGACAGCATGAACGGCTCTGTGGAACACGCTTCCATGGAATATATTATCCGTGACCATGATAAAACCTTATTCCAGCAGAAAAAAGAAGTGATGGAACATGCAGCTGCTTACTTAAATCAAAAATACGGTGACGGTACCATTGATTTGCAAATCGAAGATTCCTACTTCAACATGAAGGAAAAAATTGAGCCTCATATGCACCTCATCGACAGTGTCCTGTCTGTTTACGAAAAGCTTGATATCCAGCCAAAAGTAGTTCCTATCCGTGGCGGTACAGACGGTGCCAGACTTTCTTATATGGGTCTTCCTTGTCCAAACCTTGGTACAGGGGATCACAACTGCCATGGTCATTACGAGTTCGTATGCATCCAGTCCATGGAGAAATGCGTACAGGTAATTGTAGAGCTTTGCAGGCTTTATGCTGGTTTCTAATTAATAATAAACATAACTATCACTCAAAAAAGGCTTTGCAACGTATCATGCTGCAAAGCCTTTTCCTATCATTTTTCTCACCCAGCTACCTGGTTTCCCGTGTATAACTGATAATATTTTCCCTTCTCAGCCATCAGTTCTTCATGAGAACCTCTCTCAATAATCCTTCCCTGCTCCAGTACCATGATACAATCACTGTTGCGTACTGTAGAAAGTCTATGGGCAATGACAAAGGTAGTTCTTCCTTCCATCAGTCTGTCCATACCTTCCTGCACTAATTTTTCTGTTCTGGTATCAATAGAACTTGTGGCTTCATCCAGAATCAAGACCGGAGGATTTGCTACCGCTGCTCTGGCAATCGCAAGAAGCTGTCTCTGGCCCTGGCTCAGATTGGAACCATTTCCGGTCAGCATGGTATCATAGCCATCTGGTAATCTGCGGATAAATCCATCTGCATTTGCCAGTTTTGCTGCTGCTATAACTTCCTCATCTGTGGCATCCAGTTTTCCATAACGGATATTTTCCATAACCGTAGCTGTAAACAAGTTGGTATCCTGCAGTACGATTCCCATGGAACGGCGTAAATCTCCCTTTTTAATCTTATTTACATTGATTCCGTCATAACGGATTTTGCCATCCTGGATATCATAAAAACGGTTCAGAAGATTGGTAATAGTGGTTTTTCCAGCCCCTGTAGAACCTACAAAAGCAATCTTTTGTCCCGGTGTGGCATACATCTTAATATCATGAAGTACGATTTTGTCATCGTTGTATCCAAAATCCACCCCATCCAGAACCATGTCACCCTTCAATTCCACATAAGTTGTGGTTCCGTCTGCCTTATGGAAATGCTTCCATGCCCAGCAGCCGGTACGTTCTTTGCTCTCTGTAAGCTGCCCATTTTCTTCTTTTGCATTTACCAGCTCCACATATCCCTGATCTGCTTCTGACGGTTCGTCCATCAGATCAAAAATTCTCTTTGCACCTGCCAGTGCCATGACAATACTGTTTAACTGCTGGCTGATCTGATTAATCGGCATGGTAATACTTTTATTAAACGTAAGAAAACTTGCCAGGCCTCCCAGGGTAAATCCCCATACACCATTAATAGCCAGGATTCCGCCTACAATGGCACATACCACATAATTCAGATGGCCTAACTGAGCATTTACCGGTCCCAGATAGTTTGCAAATTTATTTGCATTGTTGGCACTTTCAAACAACTTGTTATTAATCTCATCAAACTTTTCTCTTGACTCTTCTTCGTGACAGAAAACCTTTACCACTTTCTGTCCTTCCATCATTTCTTCAATATAGCCATTGACTTTACCAATATTGATCTGCTGCTCCATAAAGAATTTTCCGGAAAGGGAGGCGATTTTCTTAGTTGCTGTCACCATAATCACCAGCATGACCATTGTGACAAGTGTTAGCGGCACATTGAGAATCAGCATACTGATAAATACACTGACAATGGTCATCAAACTGGAAAGCATCTGGGGAATACTCTGACTCACCATCTGCCGCAATGTGTCAATATCATTGGTATAAACGGACATAATGTCTCCGTGCGGATGAGTATCAAAATATTTGACAGGAAGACTTTCCATCTTTTTAAACATATCATTACGCAAATCTCTCAATGTTCCCTGGGTAACATAAATCATCAGACGGTTATACAAATAAGCGAATACTACTCCAATAAGATAAAACATTGCAACTCTCAGAATCGCCATGCCAAAAGGGCCAAAATCCGGCTTGTCAGCCTGAAGAAGCGGCACGATATAATCATCAATCATGGTTTTCATGAACATGGTTCCCTGCACATTTGTAAGCACACTGGCAAAAATTCCAATCACTACAATAATCAGATGAAACTTATATTTTTTTCCTACATAGGCAAACACTCTGCCCAGAAGTTTTCCTGGATTATCAACCTTTGTCCCCGGCATGTTGGGATGTTTTCTGTTCTTCATTCCTGACATTACTGTTCACCTCCCATATTTGCTGCCTGGTCGAAATCTCCTCCGCCCTGATTCTGGGATTCATAGACTTCACGGTAGATTTTGTTATGTTCCATCAATTCCTCATGAGTACCAAAGCCATTGATTCGTCCATTGTCCATGACAATGATGCGGTCAGCACCTTTCACACTGGAAATCCTCTGTGCAATGATTAATTTGGTTGTATCAGGAATCTCTTCTGCAAATGCTCTGCGGATTTTGGTATCTGTAGCCGTGTCCACAGCACTGGTAGAATCATCTAATATCAGAATTTTCGGTTTCTTTAAAAGTGCCCTGGCAATACAGAGACGCTGTTTCTGCCCACCAGACACATTGCTTCCGCCTTGTTCTATGTAAGTGTGATATTTCTCTGGCATCCGTTCAATAAATTCATCTGCACAGGCTAACTGGCATGCCCGGATACATTCTTCCTCTGTAGCATTTTTATCTCCCCATCTCAGGTTTTCCAAAATGGTACCGCTGAACAATACATTTTTCTGTAACACCACAGAAACCTGATTTCGAAGAGCTTCCATATCGTAATCTCTTACATCAACACCTCCAACCTGCACACTTCCTTTTGTTACATCATAGAGGCGGCTGATCAGGTTGACCAGGCTGGATTTTGCACTTCCTGTACCACCAATGATTCCAATAGTTTCTCCTGAATGAATTTTTATATCGATATCTTTCAGTACCGGTTCACCACTGGATTTCCTATATGCAAAATCCACATGATTGAAAACAATGCTTCCATCTTTTATCTCCATCACTGGATTTTCCGGATTCTGCAAATCGCTTTTTTCATTGAGAATCTCTGTGATACGTTCTGCGGAAGCAAAGCTCATGGTGACCATAACAAAAATCATAGAGAGCATCATCAAACTCATCATAATATTCATACAATAAGTCAGAAGACTCATCAATTCTCCCGTAGTAAGACTGCCTACTACAATCATTTTCGCTCCAAGCCAGCTTAAACCTAAAATACAAGCATACACCGTAAACATCATAAGAGGCTGGTTTACAACAATGATGTTTTCTGCTTTTACAAACATCCGATATACATTTTCTGCTGCCTTGAAGAACTTCTGATTTTCGTAATCTTCTCTCACATATGCCTTTACCACACGGATTCCTGTGATATTTTCCTGGACACTGGCATTTAAGTCATCATATTTCTGGAATACTTTCTGGAAATATTTCACTGCCCGGCTCATAATGAGAATCAGGCATGTTCCAAGAACCACCACTGCTATAAGATAAATGCTGGCCAGCTCCGCATGGATTGTAAATGCCATGACCATAGCACAGAGCAGGCTGGCCGGTGCTCTGGTAAACATACGCAGCAGCATCTGGTAAGCATTCTGCAGGTTGGTCACATCGGTTGTCAGCCTTGTGATCAATCCCGCTGTACTGTATTTATCAATGTTAGCAAAAGAAAAATTTTGTATATTGTCATACATTGCTTTTCTTAAATTCCTGGCAAATCCTGTAGAAGCCTTGGAAGCATATTTTCCTCCCATAACACCAGCCCACAGACCACAAAGTGCCAAAACGCCCATCATAGCTCCGACCTTATAGATATGATGAATATCTCCCGTCTCGACGCCTTTGTCAATAATAGAAGCCATCAGCAACGGAATCATTGTTTCAAACAATACTTCTAAAATCATAAATACCGGGGTCAAAATCGAATCTTTTTTAAATTCCTTAACTTGAGAAGCTAAGGTTTTTAACATAAATTACCACTCCTTTTTCTGTAAAACCTTGTTGTCTTTTAATCTTCTCTGGGGTCACCAACCGCCTCTGTCTCCAGATACTCTTCCAGGGTAATTCCCTGCTCCGTAATTTCTTTCGCTGCTTCTTTTCCCACATAACGGTAATGCCATGGTTCAAAAATAACACCTGTGATTTCTGTTTTATCCACAGGATATCGGAGAATAAATCCATACTTCCAGCAATTTTCCATGAGCCACTGCTGGTCTTCTGTCTCCATCTGCCCTTCATCCAGATTCGTATAATCAGACGCTGTGATATCCACTGCCAGTCCAAGCTGATGTTCACTGGTTCCAGGGCGTGCCACTACTGTTGCCGCCTCAATTTCTGCTGCTTCTCCGGTAAGCCCTTTCGATTGTTTCACTCTGGCTATCTTGTTTTCAAACAGCATTTCCTGCGTATCCCAGCTTCTGTATGCAGAGCATACTACCGGATATCTTCCATCACTTTGGGCATCAGAAAGCATTTCTTCCAGGTCATCAATAATCCTCTCGTCTACCACATAATCACTGCCATTTACTGACACGGTATTGATTTCCGGAAGATTATCTTTATCCAGAGAATTTTTTGCATTGACCAGTTTCAGGTACCACTTATTTTTTTCACTTTCTTCTGCTGTTTTAATTCCGGTATCTTTTTCCTTTTCCTGCTCCTGTGCTTTCTTCTTTGCTTCCTGCTCGGCATAAACCTGCTGTGCCTTTTCTTCTCTCGCTTTTTTATTGGCTCTTACCGCACCTGTAATGCCAGCACCAATAAGAACCACCACTACAAGAATTGCTGCTGCAAAACGGCGGTTTCTCTGCTGTATTCTTTTTTTGTTTCTCCGCTGTCTGGCACGAGCCATGGCTCTCCTTCTCGCCTCTTCATCTTCTGTCTGCTGCACAGAACGCCTTCTTGCAGACGTCTGGGCAGAGTGCTGTGCAGAATTTCTTTTTTTATGCGTTAAATCCAGCAGCACAAGTTCTTTTTCCGGATTTTCCTTCCCCCTATTTTGTACATCATTTCTATAATCTTCCGCCATATCTGCGTCTCCTCTGTGCTAATATAGTACATTATTACCCCAGAATATTATATCATGTTTTTTCTCTGAATTTCTAACAATATTGCATCTTTTTTTCTTTTTTTACAATTTATTTATATTTTCGTTTTTTATGGGATTCACACCGTACTATTAGTGTATTGATCCCATATAGTTATTCGTTGAATGAGGTCTCACATAGCTGTACCAGTGAAATACTAAAAAAGCCATTACAAAGAAACCTAAGTTCTCTATAATGACTTCTGAATTTTTCAATTATCCTTTATTTACTATAAAAAAAGCTCCCCCTGTTGGACTCGAACCAACGACACTGCGGTTAACAGCCGCAT
>Peterbilt_p2__coassemble_493_pt1 | contig 28659 bp, 25 predicted proteins | sample Peterbilt_p2__metabat2_high_PE_039 | metagenome-assembled genome bin Peterbilt_p2 | reverse complement strand
AATGGACGTCCGGCATTGGAAAAAGGATTTGGCGTCTACATGGCTGACCGTGAGACCGTGAATCTGTCAGAGCGGATGAAGGTAACCGTTTGCTTAAATCCCGTGCACTCTGCAACAGGACCACTTGGAGTTGCACTGGGATACGATTTGTTCGCACACATGCTTAACACAGACGAAGATATGATGAAAATGGCACGTATGGTTGCTTATGATGAAGGGCTTCCAGTTGTACCAAATCCGGGCATTCTTTCCCCTCAGGAATTTGTGGATGAGCTTTTCAATGACCGGTTCCCAAATGAATACCTGGGAGATACCAATCTCCGCCTGGCCGTGGATGTTTCCCAAATGGTTGGAATCCGTTTTGGGGAAACCATCAAAGCCTATGTGGCAAAGTATGGGGATGCATCCAGACTGACAGCCATCCCTCTGGGAATTGCCGGATGGCTTAGATATATGCTTGCAGTAGATGATGCGGGAAACAAATATGAACTGGCTCCGGATCCAATGAATGAAGAAATCACAGAGCAGTTAAAAGATATTGTGGTAGGAAAACCAGAAACCTTCAAAGAGCATTTGAAACCAATCCTCTCCAATGAGCGTATTTTCTTTGTAGATATCTACACAACAGGACTGGGAGAGAAGATTGAAAACATGTTCCGGGAAATGCTGGAAGGTCCTGGAGCAATCAAAGCAACTGTACACAAATATATAGGGAAAGTCTGATATGCTCTCATGTATCAAAAAATATACAAAATTATTTACAAATTTCAAGTGTTAGCAGTGATTCTTAACAAAATAATATAAGAAATACAAAATAGTGTTGTTAAAATATTATCAATATGGTATAGTTACAAAGTAAATCGGAAAAGTCACAAGATACAGAATTATAAGTGATTTCTTAGTAGTCAATATGATATCACAAATTTCAAATATTTTTGTGACAAAACCGATTATATTTTTTTAGATTGCATTGTTAAAAATTAAACAATTCCATGCTGAATTTGGAAAAACAGAAAGGAGTACCATATGAGCAGTAAAATTACGATTATCGGTGCAGGAAGTGTTGGGGCGACTATTGCATATAACTTATCCAATGAAGAGATTGCTTCGGAGATTGTTTTAATTGATATCAACGAAGAAAAAGTAGAGGGAGAAGTTCTGGATATTGCCCAGGGAACTTGTTTCCGTGATCCAATCTCCATTGTTGCAGGGACTTATGAAGATGCAAAGGATTCAGATATTGTCATCATTACTTCTGGAATTGCCCGTAAGCCGGGACAGACCCGTATCGAACTGGCACAGACCAATGTTAATATCTTAAAATCCATTACTCCTCAGATTGTAAAAGCAGCTCCGGATGCACTTTATATTATCGTAAGTAATCCGGTAGATGTTATGACCTATGTATTTACAAAGATTTCAGGACTTCCTGAAAATCAGATCATTGGTTCCGGTACGATTCTTGACTCTGCCCGTCTTCGCTGCGGACTTTCAGAACATTTTAAGGTTGCTCAGAAAAACATTCATGCTTATGTATTTGGTGAGCATGGAGACAGCTCCTTTATTCCGTGGACAGGTGCTTATATTTCCGGTGTCAGTGTGGATGAATATTATCAGTTAGCAAAATCACTGGGAAAAGATGTGGAAGAGCTTGATAAAGATAAGATGCTGGAATATGTCCAGAAATCCGGCGGAAAAATCATTGCAAAAAAAGGTGCAACCTTCTATGCAGTGTCCAGGGCAGTATGTAAACTCTGTAACATCCTTCTGTCTGCTTCCGATTCCATTACAACAGTATCTTCCATGATGCATGGGGAATACGGAATCGAAGATGTATGCTTTAGTACACTTACTTTGGTAGGTCCAAACGGGGTACAGGGAAAAGTGCCTATGCGGATGAATAAAGCAGAAATCGAACTTCTGAAAAAGAGTGCAGATGCATTGAAGGCAGTCATAGCACAGATTGATTTGAATTAGAAAGGATAACGGAAAAATGAAATACAGTTATTATCCGGGCTGTACCCTCAGGACAAAAGCCAGGGAACTGGACAAGTATGCAAGGGAGAGTGCCAAGGTACTGGGGTTTGAACTGGAAGAAGTAGAAGACTGGCAGTGCTGCGGAGGAGTATATCCCCTGGGAACCGATGAGATTGCAACAAAGCTTTCCTCCATCCGTACCTTAAATGCTGCCAAAGAAAAAAAACAGGATCTTGTGACCATCTGTTCTGCCTGTCATCATGTGATTAAACGTGTCAACGATGATATGAAGAATGTAGAGGATATACGTACAAAAGCCAATAACTATATGAAGCTGGAAGAACCCTATGAAGGAGAAACCACAGTTCTTCATTACTTAGAGGTATTAAGAGACAGAGTTGGATTTGACAAAGTAAAAGAAAAAGTGGTTCATCCTCTTACCGGGAAGAAAATAGGTGCTTATTATGGCTGCCTGCTGTTAAGACCTGGAAAGATTATGGCTTTTGATAATCCGGAAAACCCAGCCATTATGGAAGACTTTATCCGTGCATTAGGTGCAGAACCTGTAATCTATCCGTACCGGAATGAATGCTGCGGCGGATATATTTCTCTGAAAGAAAAAGAGATGGCACAGAATATGTGTGAAAAAATCATGGACAGTGCATCAGGATTTGGTGCAGATATGCTGATCACAGCCTGTCCATTGTGCAAATATAACTTGTGTAAAAATGGAACAGACAGCGTTCCGGTCTATTATTTTACAGAGCTTCTGGCAGAAGCCCTTGGTGTGAAAGAGAAAAAGGAGGAGGACTGAACATGGAGCGATATATGAGCGGAAAAGATGCGGCAGAACGCATCAAAGAAATTTCCGGAACCAATCCTTTAAAATGCATGAAATGTGGAAAATGTTCTGCAACCTGTCCTTCTTTTGCTGAAATGGATATCAAACCCCATCAGTTTGTATCTTATGTTGTCAACGAAGATATAGAAGCACTTGTAAATTCCAAATCTCTCTGGAAATGCCTCTCTTGTTTTGCATGTGTGGAGCGGTGTCCAAGAGATGTAAAACCAGGAAAAATCATTGATGCTGCCAGACAGCTTGTGGTTCGTAAAAAAGGCGGGGATTATCTCTCACCTGATGAAATCCCGGAACTTCTTGATCCGGAGCTTCCTCAGCAGTTACTGGTAAGTGCATTCAGAAGATACAGGAGGTAAGCAAAGTGCAGAGAATCGGTGTGTTTGTCTGCCACTGCGGAAGTAATATTGCCGCTACGGTAGATGTGAAAAAAGTAGTAGAAATGGCTGCAAAAGAACCTGGAGTTGTCCATGCAGAAGATTACCAGTATATGTGTTCTGAGGCGGGGCAGGCGAAAATCCAGGAAGCCATCAAAGAAAAAAATTTAACAGGAATCGTAGTGTGTTCCTGTTCTCCCCGTATGCATGAGGCTACCTTTAGAAAAGCAGCGGAACGTGCAGGGCTGAACCCTTATATGGTGGAAATCGCCAACATCCGTGAGCACTGCTCCTGGATTCATAAGGATATGGAAGAGGCTACAGAAAAGGCAGTTATCCTTGCAAGAGCAGCCATTGCCAAGGTACATCTGAACAGCCCGCTGAAACCGGGAGAGAGCCGTGTGACCAAGAGGGCACTGATCATTGGCGGAGGTATCGCAGGAATCCAGACAGCTCTTGATATTGCAGATGCAGGATACGAAGTAGATATTGTGGAAAAGACACCAAGCATTGGCGGAAGAATGTCACAGCTTGACAAGACCTTTCCTACCTTAGACTGTTCTGCATGTATTCTAACTCCTAAGATGGTGGAAGCCGCTTCCCACGAAAAAATCACTATTTATACATACAGCGAAGTGGAAAAAGTCAACGGTTTTGTGGGCAATTTCTCAGTAGATATTAAGAAAAAAGCAAGAAGTGTAGACATTGATAAATGTACAGGCTGCGGTCTCTGCCAGGAAAAATGTCCTTCCAAGAAGATTCCAAGTGAATTTAACAGAGGACTCAGCAACAGAACTGCTATCTATACACCATTTGCCCAGGCAATCCCAAATGTGCCGGTGATTGACCGTGAGAATTGTATGAAATTCAAAACCGGAAAATGCGGCATCTGTTCTAAAGTATGTCAGGCAGGAGCCATTGATTATACCCAGAAGGATGAAATTATCACCAGAAATTACGGAGCCATTGTGGTTGCAACCGGTTTTGATACCATCAAGCTGGATCAGTATGATGAATATGCATATAACCAGAGCAAAGACGTGATCACATCTCTGGAACTGGAGCGTATCATGAATGCGGCAGGTCCAACAAAAGGCCATCTGGAGCGTCTCTCTGACGGAAAAGCACCGAAGGAAATGGTCTTTATCCAATGCGTGGGAAGCCGTTGTGCAGACGACAGAGGAAAGCCATATTGTTCCAAAATCTGCTGTATGTACACTGCAAAACATGCCATGCTGATCCGTGATAAATACCCGGATGTGAATGTAACGGTATTCTACATTGATGTGCGTACACCTGGTAAAAATTTTGATGAATTTTACAGGCGGGCAGTGGAGCAGTACGGAGTCAATTATATTAAAGGCCAGGTGGGCAAGGTAATCCCGCAGCCAAACGGAAAGCTGCTGGTACAGGGATCTGACCTTCTGGATAATAAGCAGATTCTGAAAGAAGCAGATATGGTGGTGCTGGCAACTGCCATTGAACCAAATCCAGATGTGCGTAAGATTGCAACCATGCTCACAGCGAGCATTGATACCAATAACTTCCTTACGGAAGCTCATGCAAAACTCCGCCCAGTGGAATCACCAACAGCCGGTATTTTCCTTTCAGGCGTATGCCAGGGACCAAAGGATATCCCGGAGACCGTAGCACAGGCAGGTGCGGCAGCCGTGAAGGCCATCGGGCTTCTTGCAAAGGATAAGCTGATGACCAATCCATGTACAGCAAAATCAGATGAACTTCTCTGCAATGGCTGTTCTGCATGTGCGAATGTCTGTCCGTATGGTGCGATTTCTTATGAGGAAAAAGAAGTAAACGATCACGGTATCCGTGAAACCAGAAGAATTGCAGTGGTCAATACAGCACTTTGTCAGGGATGTGGTGCATGTACGGTTACCTGTCCATCCGGTGCAATGGATCTGCAGGGCTTCTCAAACAGACAGATTTTAGCGGAGGTAGATGCAATATGCCGATAGAAAATAAGGAAGAATTCAAACCGAAAATTGTAGCGTTCTGCTGTAACTGGTGCAGCTATGCAGGAGCGGATCTTGCAGGAAGCAGCCGTCTTTCCTATCCGGCTGATGTAAAGATCATCCGTGTTCCCTGCTCCTGCCGTGTGAATCCCATGTTTATTTTGAGAGCCTTTGAAAAAGGAGCAGACGGTGTGATCATGTGCGGCTGCCACCCGGGAGATTGTCATTACAGCACAGGAAATTATTATGCCAGAAGACGAATGGCACTTCTGTTTTCCATGCTGGACTATATCGGTGTGGAGAATGGCAGAACCAGAGTAGAATGGGTTTCTGCTGCAGAAGGTGTAAAATTCTCCCAGACCATGAATGAATTTGTGGAAAAAATTCACTCTCTGGGAAGAAATGTAAGATTGGAGGATTTAAGATGCAGGAATTAGTGAACCGTGCAAAAGAATTGCTGGCTGATAAGACTGTAGCCCGTGTTCTTGGATGGAAAGCAGGAGACTTGCCTTATAATCCGGAACCGGCTTACTTTGAAACAGAAGAGTCTCTGAAGGATTTCGTTTACAACGGATTCTGTGGGGCAAATTTGAGCAAATACATGATCGAGGCTTCCAAAATGGAAGGAAAAACTCTGGTATGCCTGAAGCCTTGCGATACATACAGCTTTAATCAATTATTGAAAGAGCACCGCATAGACCGGGAAAAAGCCTATATCATCGGTGTAGGATGCAAAGGAAAACTTGATATCGAAAAAATCCGCCAGCAGGGAATCAAAGGAATTGAGCAGATCTCCGGAGCAGAAATGGAAGATGACGCAAGCATGCTTACAATACAGACTCTTTACGGAGAGAAGAGCTGTGCTTATCAGGATGCTATGCTGGAAAGATGTCATGTCTGCAAAGGAAAAGAACATAAAATCTATGACGAGCTGATTGGTGAGTCAAAAGATACGAAAGATGCGGAACGTTTCGCAGAGGTAGAAAAGATTGAAGCCATGAGTCCGGAAGAAAAATTTGCTTTTTTCCAGAAAGAATTAAGCAAATGTATCCGCTGCAATGCCTGCCGGAACGTGTGCCCTGCATGCAGCTGCCGGAAATGTGTCTTTGACAGCAACAAATTCGACAGTGCCCAGAAAGTAAATGTGGATTCCTTTGAAGAAAAAATGTTTCATATTATCCGTGCTTTCCATGTGGCAGGAAGATGTACAGACTGTGGTGAATGCAGCAGAGTCTGTCCTCAGGGGATTCCGCTTCATCTGTTTAACCGCAAGTTTATCAAAGATATTAACGAATTTTATGGTGAGTATCAGGCAGGGGAAGACTGCGAGTCAAAAGGACCTCTTACGGATTTCACCTTTGATGATATTGAGCCAGGTGCAGCGGCAGAAAGGGGATAATGTATGTTTAAAATAAAAGCAGAAAATCTGCCGGCATTATTCCGTACCATTGCCGCAGAACAAGAATTATATTTGCCGGTAAAAGCCGGGGGACAGGTAAATTTTGCAGCCTGGAGTGAAGAGGCAGAGGTTTCTCTTGAAACCTTAAAAACAGTGAAATCACCGAAAGATGCCTTCTTTCCACAAAGTGAAAACCTTTATACCTGTGTAAGAGATGGCAAAAAAATCACCATCGAGCCGGAAGCCTTAAAAGAGCAGAATTTTGTTGTATTCGGAATGAAAGCCTGCGATGTGCAGGGGGTCAAAGTCCTTGACAGGGTATTTTTAAGTGACCCTGTGGACAGTTTTTATGCGGCCAGAAGGGAGCATGGAACCATTGTAGCCCTTGCCTGCCATGAGCCGGAGGAAAGCTGTTTTTGTAAGGTATTTGGCATTGACTGTGCAGAGCCGGCAGCAGATGTGGCTGCCTGGATGATCCAAGGAGAGTTATATTGGAAGCCATTGACGGAAAAAGGAGAAACACTTACAGAACAGATAAAAGAAGTTCTTACAGATGCGGAGGAACAGCAGGTAGAAGAAGAAAAGAAAGCGATTCGCACAATTGTGGAAAAACTTCCGTATTCTAACCTTTCCCTGAAAGGATGGGGAGAAAAGGACTATATGGAGCGTTTCAATTCTCCTGTGTGGGAAGAACTGTATAAGCCATGTCTGGCATGCGGAACCTGCACCTTTGTGTGCCCGACCTGCCAGTGCTATGACATTAAAGATTACGACACAGGACATGGAGTACAGCGCTACCGCTGCTGGGATTCCTGCATGTACTCAGATTTTACCATGATGGCTCACGGAAATAACCGTACCAGCCAGATGCAGCGGTTCCGTCAGAGATTTATGCATAAACTGGTGTATTATCCACTGAATAATGATGGCCTATTTTCCTGTGTGGGATGCGGCAGATGTGTGGAAAAATGCCCGTCTTCTTTAAATATTGTAAAAGTGATTAAAGCATTTGAGAAACAGGGAGGTGAAGCATAATGCATGAATGTACCTGTCATAAAAATTATACCCTGGATACCCTGATTCCAAAGGTAGGGGTTATCACAGATATCCGTGAAGAAACACCAGATGTAAAAACCTTCCGTGTCAATGCACCGGAGGGAGGAAAACTGTTTGAACATATGCCGGGACAATGTGCTATGCTGTGTGCTCCTGGTGTCAGTGAAGGAATGTTTTCTATTACATCTTCTCCAACAAATAAAGAATATCAGGAATTCAGCATCAAGAAATGTGGTGCTCTTACGGATTATCTTCACAGCCTGGAAGTAGGAGATGAGATTACAGTCCGTGGACCTTATGGAAATCATTTTCCAGTGGAAGATAAGCTGAAAGGCAAAAATCTTCTGTTTATTGCCGGTGGTATCGGCCTGGCACCTTTAAGATCCGTGATCAATTACGTGCTGGATAACCGGGAAGACTATGGAACTGTGGATATTCTCTATGGCTCACGTTCCGCAGATGACCTTGTCCAGTTAAAGGAAATTCAGGATGTGTGGATGAAAACAGAAGGCGTCAATGTGTATCTGACCATTGACCGTGAGCAGGAAGGATGGGACGGTCATGTGGGATTTGTTCCGTCTTATCTGAAAGAAATCGGCTTTGATACCAATAAGACTGCTCTTGTCTGCGGGCCGCCGATCATGATCAAGTTTGTGCTTGCCGGACTGGAAGAAACGGGATTTTCCAGAGAACAGGTTTATACCACCCTGGAGCTTCGTATGAAATGCGGTGTGGGAAAATGTGGCCGCTGTAACATTGGTTCCAAGTATGTCTGCAAAGACGGGCCGGTGTTCCGGTGTGATGAGATCGACGAGCTGCCTAACGAGTACTAAGAAAGGAAGACACCAAAATGGAAAATATGGTTAATGTATATTTTTTCGGTAAAAAATACAGCGTACCGGCAGAGCTTACTATTATGACAGCCATGGAATATGCAGGATACACCCTGAAAAGAGGATGTGGCTGCCGCCATGGGTTCTGCGGTGCCTGTGCTACCATTTACAGAATCAAGGGACAGAATGAATTAAAGACCTGTCTTGCCTGTCAGACACAGGTGCAGGAAGGAATGTATGTGGCAAGCATTCCGTTTTTCCCAACAGACAAAAGAACTTATGATATCAATGAAATCAAACCAAACCAGCAGGTGATGATGGAGCTTTATCCGGAAATCTACAGCTGTATCGGCTGTAATGCCTGCACAAATGCCTGCACCCAGGAGTTGAATGTTATGCAGTATATCGCATATGCTCAGCGTGGAGAACTGGAAAAATGTGCAGAAGAATCCTTTGACTGTGTAGGCTGCGGCTGCTGTTCTGTTAGATGCCCGGCTGGAATTTCCCATCCGATGGTAGGACTTCTTGCAAGACGCCTGACCGGAAAATACCTGGCTCCTAAGGCAGAGCATCTGGAAAAACGTGTAGAAGAGATCAACAGTGGTGCATATGACGAACTGATTGAGCAGATCATGCAGAAACCAATCACAGAAATGCAGGAACTTTACAATAACAGAGACATTGAGAAATAAGGAGGGCACTATGTATAAACCATATCCGGAAAATATGATGGAATCCATTAAAAAGGTGGAATCTACAAGGGCAGAGCGTATGGCAACAGAGCCAAGACGCCTGACTGCTGATGAGAAAGATGCACTCCTAAAAGAATTTCATCCAGATTATAACCCTGATGCATTTGCAGAAATCAAGGTGGGTCCAAATAAAGGAGAAAGAGCACCACGTGAGCTGGCTCATATGCTCCACTCTACAAGCCGTATCCAGAATGAGGAGATTGACCTTACCAAGATTGACTATGATGTGGATGTCCTGGTAATCGGCGGAGGCGGTGCAGGCTCTTCCTGTGCCATTGAAGCACACAATGCAGGTGCAGATGTTATGATCGTCACCAAACTGCGCATCGGTGACGCAAATACCATGATGGCGGAAGGCGGCATTCAGGCAGCTGATAAGGAAAACGATTCTCCGGTACAGCATTATCTGGACTGTTTCGGCGGCGGACATTTTGCAGGAAGACCGGAGCTGGTAAAACGTCTGGTCATGGAAGCACCGGATGCCATTAAATGGCTGAATGAGCTGGGTGTTGAATTTGATAAAGAAGAAGATGGAGAGATGATTACCACACACGGCGGTGGTACCTCCAGAAAGAGAATGCATGCTGCAAAGGATTATTCCGGGGCAGAAATCATGCGTACCGTCCGTGATGAAGTGATCAACCTTGGAATTCCGGTGGTGGAATTTACTTCCGCAGTGGAACTTCTGAAGGATGAAAAAGGACAGGTAGCAGGTGCAGTGCTTCAGAACATGGAGACCGGAGATTATCTGGTAGCAAGAGCCAAAACCGTTGTCATTGCGACTGGCGGTGCAGGAAGAATGCATTACCAGGGATTCCCAACTTCTAATCATTATGGGGCAACCGCAGACGGGCTGATTCTTGGATATCGTGCAGGAGCACCTCTTCTGTACCAGGATTCCATCCAGTACCATCCAACAGGAGCCGTATATCCTGCTCAGATTCTGGGTGCACTGGTTACCGAAAAAGTCCGCTCCGTGGGAGCACAGCTTGTAAATGCAGAAGGTGAGGCATATATCCACCCACTGGAGACCCGTGATGTCAATGCATCCGGTGTTATCCGTGAATGCCGGGAAGGCAGAGGCGTGGATGTGCCGGGAGGCCTGAAAGGCGTATGGCTGGACACTCCTATGATCGAGATGCTGGGAGGAGAAGGAACTATTGAAAAGCGTATTCCTGCTATGTTCCGTATGTATATGAATTACGGCATTGATATGAGAAAAGTTCCTATTTTAATCTACCCAACTCTGCATTATCAGAACGGAGGACTGGAGATCAACGGAGATGGCTTTACCAAGACCATTCCGAATCTTCTGGTAGCAGGAGAAGCTGTGGGAGGAATCCATGGCAGAAACCGACTTATGGGAAATTCTCTTCTTGATATCATTGTATTTGGCCGCAATGCAGGTAAGGCTGCAGCAGCAAAAGCAAAAGAGACAGAGATTGGAACCATGAACCTTGAACATATTTATGAGTATGCAGAAGAGTTAAAGAAAGCAGATGCAGATGAGCATGATATTTCTCCACTGCTTTTCCCAAACTATGCACGCCATGAACGGTAATTCAGGAGGAGACCAATGCGGGAAATAGAAGTAAGCAGACTGACCGATGTTATCCAGCGGCTCTGCATAGAAGCCAATGAGCACCTTCCGGAAGATGTGAAATGTGCCATCAGACATTGCCGTGCCTGTGAAGATGGGGAAATTGCAAAAGGTGTTCTGGATAATATTATCGAAAATTTTGAGATTGCAGATCAGGAACAGGTACCAATTTGTCAGGATACCGGTATGGCCTGTGTTTTCCTGGAAGTTGGACAGGAGGTTCATTTTACAGGAGGAGATTACACAGAGGCTATCCATGAAGGTGTCCGCCGTGGATACGACAAGGGATATTTGAGAAAATCTGTTGTAAAAGACCCGGTCCGCCGTGGAAATACGGGAGATAATACACCAGCTATGATCTATACAGAAATCGTACCTGGAGACAAGGTAAAGATTACTGTAGGGCCAAAAGGCTTTGGAAGCGAAAATATGAGCCAGATCCGTATGTTCAAACCATCCGCAGGCCTGCAGGGAATCAAAGATTTTATTTTAGAAGCAGTGGAAACAGCAGGACCAAACCCTTGTCCGCCTATGGTGGTGGGAGTAGGAATCGGCGGTACCTTTGACAAATGTGCACTGCTGGCAAAAAAAGCACTGATGCGTTCTTTGGATTCTGAAAATCCAGATCCGTTCTATGCAGATCTGGAAAAAGAAATGCTGGAAAAAATCAACCAGCTTGGTATCGGACCCCAGGGATTCGGCGGAAAGACAACCGCAATCGGATTAAACATTGAAACGATGCCAACCCATATTGCCGGTATGCCCTGTGCAATAAATATCAACTGTCATGTGACCCGCCATAAAACGGAGGTGATATAAAATGGAAAAACGCCGTATTACACTTCCACTGACAGAGGAACTGGCTGGTACTCTTCATGCAGGTGACCAGGTGTTAGTGACAGGAACCATCTACACCTCCAGAGATGCCGGACATAAAAGAATGTGTGAAGCACTGGAAAGAGGGGAAGAGATTCCTTTTGACCCTAAAGATGCCACCATCTATTATGTGGGACCTACCCCTGCAAAACCAGGTTCTGTGATCGGCTCTGCAGGGCCTACAACAAGTGGCAGGATGGACGCCTATGCCCCTACCATGATGTCTGTGGGAGCAAGAGGAATGATTGGAAAAGGTGCCCGTCTGCCGGAAGTGGTGGAAGCTATGAAGCAGTATCAGGGTGTATATTTCGGTGCAATCGGAGGTGCCGGTGCACTTCTTGCAAAATGCATCAAAAAGGCAGAACTGATTGCCTATGAAGATTTAGGAGCAGAAGCACTTCGGAAATTATATGTGGAAGATATGCCTCTGGTGGTGATTATTGACAGCAAAGGAAATAATCTTTACGAAAGCGGCAGAGCAGCCTATCTTGCAGGAAAAGAAAACGCATAAAAAGACAGAAGAGGGAGCAAGTTTTCTATGGATTTAAAAGCGACTGCAGATTTAATGGAAGCACTGATGATCTTATTTTTTGGTCTTTCCTGGCCAATCTCAATCTGCAAATCCTGGATTTCCAGAACCGCAAAAGGAAAGAGCCTTTTCTTTGAAGTATTTATCTGGGTAGGATATATTTTTGGTATTACCCGCAAATTTATGCAGGTATCCATGGGCGTGGAAACGAGCTGGCTGTTTTATCTGGCATGGTTTTTCTACTGCTTGAACCTCATCGAAATTACCATTGATATGATTTTATATTTCAGAAATGTAAAATTGGATAAAGCGGCAGAAGCAGCAAAATAAGAGAACATGCGAAAAAACGCAGTGGGTGAAGCGAAATGCCCACTGCGTTTTTGTACTGTCTGGTTATGAAAAATTCATTTTTATGCCAGAGCCTTTTGTGTTATACTGGATGTAAAGCAGGAAAAGCAACAAGTCTCAGAGGGAGAGTATTTTTATCGGAAAGATTGTGAAGTACAATACGGAGGCACTTACGAATAGGAGGATTATCATGAAGACAGAATTTATTACCTTAAATGAAGAACGGAAGGTCACTCTGACCGCATACCTTCAAGAAGCAGGAGGAGAGTTTGGTTACATTTCCAAAAGACCGGCAATCCTGATTTTGCCGGGAGGCGGATATCAATACTGCTCAGACAGAGAAGCAGATCCGGTAGCAATGCCCTATCTGAAGGCCGGTTATCAGGTTTTTATTCTCCGCTATTCTGTAAAAGAACACAGCCAATGGCCCAAGCCATTGGAGGATTATGAACAGGCTATGGCGTTGATCCGCAAGAATGCAGAGATTTGGAAGCTGTATCCGGATAAAGTGGCAGTTCTGGGATTTTCCGCAGGCGGACATTTGGCAGGATGTGCGGCAACCATGGCAAAGGAAAAACCAAATGCAGCTCTTTTGGGCTATGCGGTAACAAAAGCAGAAGATGTTCAGATGTGTGAACCCCAGGCACCGGATGTAAACAAAGCTGTGGATGCTTCAACCTGCCCATGCTTTGTTTTTGCAACCTGCAATGACCAGCTGGTTCCTATTGAGAACTCTTTGAAATTCCTTCAGGCACTGGCAGAGCACAGCGTTACCTTTGAAAGCCACATTTATGCTTATGGACCTCACGGATTCTCTACAGGTGATTCTTCTGTGCAGTTTCGGGAATCAGTATTGTGCAGCAGAGTCCCACAATGGGTAGAAGACAGTATTGGATGGCTGAGAGATATGTTCGGCGATTTCGGAAATGAGGAAATGACAGCACCGGCCTGCAAAGGACATGTTACAGGCGATTATGAACCCATGCTTTCTGCGGAATGTACTTTTGGGTATCTGAGAAAACATTCTGGTGCAGCAGTTGTTATGCAGCCTCTTCTGAAATGGGTAGAAGAACATGCAGGGGAAATTATGAAAAATGTTAGATTGATTCCGGAAGAGGTAGCAGGACAACAGGGACTGGAAACTTTTTATCATATTGCAGACAACCGTATGCTTAAAGAAATTTTTCATTTTATGGGATTACCAAAAGAAATGGAGGCTGCTATTGAGCATGCTCTTTGTCAGATTCCCAATAAATAAAGAATAGAAAGGTAGAAGTTATGAATCCACGAAGGATGCTGGAACTGGCAAAGCTTCAGCAGAAATTTAAGAAAAACCATCCTAAAGTATTTCCATTTTTGAAAGCAGCGGCAGAGAAAGCCTTGCAGGAAGGCTCAGTTGTAGATATTTCCGTGACCACACCGGAAGGCAAAGTCATGAGAACCAATCTCAGAATCAAGCCGGAAGATATGGAAATCGTAGAACAATTAAAGCAAATGAGAAAGAATGGATAAAAAAGATAAAGAATATCCAGGGCTGTTTGTGATTATCATTCCAGCAGCCCTGGATATTTTTAAATAGAATAAAATATTTACTTCACGCCAAATTCCAAAAGCTGTTTCATGGCCTGTTTTCTTCCAGTGAAATGAATGGCATGTAATCCTTGAGCCCGTGCTTCCGCCACATTGTCAATCATATCATCTAAAAAGACAGCCTTTGATGGTTCAATATGGAAGTCTTCCATGAGTTTTTGGAAAATTTCCGGTTCTGGCTTCAGGCAGTGTATCTGCCAGGACATATAACCTCCATCCATGAGCTCCAAAAACTTCAGTTCTTTTTGACAGCGGTTATAAAGTGGTTCTGAAAAATTAGAAAGTACATACAGCTTATATCCTCTCTTTTTCAGATAAGTAAGCCATTCTCTGGTATAAGAGCAGACAGAAATGGTTCTGCCCATCTCCTGGAATGTTTTTCTGATTTCTTCCTCATAGGCAGGATTATTGTGGATAAAAGATTGGAGGATTTCCTCTTCCGTTCTTACACCCCGGTCGCCCTCTGTCCATTCAGGACTTAAAAACATAGCTTCAGCAACCGCCTGAGAGGTTTCTTCGTCAAACTTCAATTCAGCCAGCAGTTTCTTCCAATTGTAACGGACCAGCACCTTGCCGATATCAAAAATCAGTGTGTCAACCTGTTCTGCTTCCGGGACAATCTGAGGAATCAGTTCATCCTTTGGATGAGTCCACTTGTGTACCAGAAGAAAAGCATACAGGAGAATAGGAACCATTACCGTGGCAAAAAGAGAGGCTATCAGCATATTGCCGGCCTGGGAATGGTCTATAAGGGCAAAAACCAGTGACAGTACATACATACCTGCCAACAGGATAATTCCAAGGACTGCCAAGAGTCGTTTCAAGTTCTTCACGTCATAATCTCCCTTGTTTAGAATATCTATTATTATAATAATTTTAGAGGTAATCGTCAATGTATAAAGTGCCCAGAGGAGGGTTTTTAGGCTATACCTACGAAAATATGCAAAATGATTTGTCTATTTTTTCACATATTTTTGCGGAAAATATACAAATTGACAGTTTGGGAACAACAGAAGATGGGAGAATGCTTTATCATTTTCGTATAGGAGATGCCCATGCACCGAAAAAGGCATTGATATTTGGCGGGATTCATGGGCGGGAATATATGACCAGCCAGCTCCTTATGGAGCAAAGTGCTGAATTTTTAATGAGGATGTGCAAAAAGGAGCCGGATTTTTGCAGAGAACTTCTCAAGGGGAAAGCCTTGCATATCGTGCCAATGGCAAATCCTGATGGAGCAGCCATCAGCCAGTTTGGAATACATGGGCTGAGAACAGAGAGGTTACGGAATTTGGTAAGAAGAATTGCCAGGGAAGAGGGAGGCAGACATCCTGGCGGATATTATTTTTCCAGGTGGAAAGCCAACGGATGTGGTGTGGATCTGAACAGGAATTTTGATGCCTTGTGGGAAAATTACAGAGACGGCAGGAAAAAACCATCTTCAGAGAAATATAAAGGTCTGAAACAGGAATCAGAAATAGAATCTGCTGCACTGGCAGAACTTACACGCAGGGAAAAATTTCTTTACACAATTAGTTATCATTCCTCAGGAGAAGTGATTTACTGGAACTTTGGGCAGCAGGGGGAACTTCTGGAACGGACAAAGGACTTTGCACAGAGGATAAGTGCTGTGACGGGATACAGGATGGATGGGGAATGGGATGTTTTAGACCCGGGAGGATACAAGGATTGGGCAATTTCGAAAATGGGAATTCCAAGCCTGACAGTAGAAATCGGACATATGGAATCGCCCCTTCCAGGCTCGTGTTTCCGGGAGATTCTGATGCAGAACAGAGGTGTTTTTGAAGCAGTTCTAAGGGCACTTTCTGACGAATCCAAGGAAGGAGAATAGCCCCCAGACTGCGGTGTCTGAGGGCGTAAAAGGGGAGGATAAAGTATTTCTACTTTTTCTTTTGTTGTCTGCGAAGAGCGTCACCCGTTTGTGCCATCCCTTCGTGGACTATTTGTAGTATAACCGGAATTTCAAGGTTTATACAGGAAAACGAAATATTATTGTTAAATATTTGTCTATTTAAAAAGGTTAATTAATCCTTTCTTTTGCATTAAAAGCATGATATAATTAAATTATCAGAAAATTCATGCACAAGACAAAGGAGAACAGTGCAAAGAGAAACGGAAAGATGCCTTTGTCAAAGTGAAAATACAGGAGGAAGCGTTATGGAAAAAAGAATGTTTAAGGTATATGCAAAAGGAGATGAAAAAATCCAGTTAAAGATTATTCCGGGACATTTTGTTACTTCCCAGTCTCATATTACCCATTATCTGGATATGACGACAATGAAGACACGTTGTGCAGAGGCGGGAAGAATTGCAAAGTTACTATCCACCAGATACGAAACATCTACCCCGGTAGATAGTATTATCTGTCTGGACGGGCTGGAAGTAGTAGGTGCTTTCCTTGCAGAAGAGCTGGCAAAAGCAGGAGTTTTGTCTATGAATGCACACAAAACTATTTATGTCGTGACTCCAGAATTTAATCCGAATGGACAGATGCTGTTTAGAGATAATATTCAGCATATGGTAAAAAACAGAAATGTTGTAATCCTTATGGGTTCCATCACAACAGGAGTTACTCTTCAGCAGTGCATTGAGAGTGTTTTATATTATGGCGGGAAGATTACAGGGGTGTCTTCTATTTTCAGTGCAGTCAATAAGATTGCAGGAATCGATATCAATGCAGTGTTTTATAAACAAGACGTACCGGATTATGAATCTTACTCTGCAGGGAACTGTCCGATGTGCAAGAAGAAAATAAAAATTGATGCAATGGTAAATGGCTACGGATATTCAAAATTATAAAGGAAAAATCCCCTATTATCTGCTCCTTTTTTGTGGTATAATAATAAAACATTATGTATAAATTTGGAGGAATTACCATGAAAATGGAGCAGATACCAGCTTACGAATTAGTTACAGAACAGGAAATACCCGACATACATTCCATGGGTTATCTCCTGAAACATAAAAAGAGCGGTGCCAGAGTGATGGTACTGAAAAATGATGATGAAAACAAGGTCTTCAATATTGCCTTCCGCACCCCGCCGGCAGACAGCACAGGGGTTGCGCATATTCTGGAACACAGTGTTTTGTGTGGTTCTAAAAAGTTTCCGCTGAAGGATCCTTTTGTAGAACTGGTGAAAGGCTCATTGAATACCTTTTTAAATGCAATGACTTATCCGGACAAGACCATGTATCCTGTGGCAAGCTGCAATGACCAGGATTTTAAGAATCTGATGCATGTCTATCTGGATGCTGTTTTCTTCCCGGATATTTATGAGAAGGAAGAGATTTTCCGTCAGGAGGGGTGGCACTATGAATTAGAAGGGGTGGACAGCCCTCTTACTTTGAATGGTGTCGTTTATAATGAAATGAAAGGTGCATTTTCTTCCCCGGAGGATGTGCTGGACAGGGAAGTGTTTAATTCTCTGTTTCCGGATACCCCATATGGTGTGGAATCCGGCGGTGACCCAAAGTGTATCCCTGACTTGAAATATTCAGAATTCCTTTCCTTCCACAGCCGCTATTATCATCCGTCAAACAGCTATATTTATCTGTATGGAAACATGGATGTGGAAGAACGCCTTAACTGGATGGATCAGGAATATTTATCAAAATACGATGCCATTCCTGTAGATTCTGCCATTGCCCGCCAGGAGCCTTTCCAGGAAATGAAAGAACTGGTGATGGAATACCCGGTTACTGAAAATGAGCCGGAAGAGCAGAACAGCTATCTGGCTTATAATGTAGTAGTTGGAGACAGTCTGGATGTGGAATTCTGCACTGCTTTTGAAGTGCTGGATTACACCCTGTTAAGTGCACCGGGGGCACCTGTGAAGCAGGCACTTCTGGATGCAGGTATGGGAAAAGATATTATGGGTTCCTATGAAGACGGAATTTACCAGCCATTTTTCTCAATTGTAGCAAAAAATGCAGACCCACAGAACAAAGAGCGTTTTGTGCAGCTGATTCAGGATACTTTGAAAGACATAGCAGAAAAAGGAATGGATAAAAAAGCCATTGCAGCAGGAATCAACTATATGGAATTCCGGTTCCGGGAAGCTGATTTTTCTTCTTTCCCGAAAGGGCTTATGTATGGAATCGATGTGTTTGACAGCTGGTTATATGATGACAGCAAACCTTTTGACCATCTGAAACGCCTGGATATTTTTGCTGCATTAAAAGAAAAAGCAAAAACAGGATATTTCGAGGAACTGATAGAGAAATATCTCCTTAACAATACTCACGCATCCATTGTGGTGGTCAATCCGAAACGTGGACTTGCAGCTAAGCGTGAGAAAGAATTAGAAGAAAAACTGGCTGCATATAAGGCGTCATTAACCCAGGAAGAAAAAGAAAATCTGGTTGCAAAGACGAAACATTTGAAAGCTTATCAGGATGCACCGGAGACAGAAGAGGCTTTGCGTACGATTCCTCTTTTGAACAGAAGTGATATCAGTACAGAAACAGCCAAAATCTACAATACACCGAAAAAGGTGGGAGATACCCTGGTGCTCCACCATGATCTTTATACAAACGGTATCGGATATCTGGATTTGCTGTTTGATGTGAAGGAGGTTCCAGAGACACTGGTTCCATACCTTGGTATTTTGAAATCTGTTCTGGGATATGTGGATACAGAGCATTATACCTATGGAGAACTGTTCAATGAAATCAATGCCAGAAGCGGTGGTATTTTGTTCGGGCTTCAGGTCTTTGGAAACGCAAAGGATAATCAGGACACCATGCATATGGTTGGAATCAAAGCAAAAACCTTATATAAAGATTTGGGATTTGTCTTTGAGATGATTAAAGAAATCATCAGCACTTCCAAATTTGAGGATGATAAACGCCTCTATGAAATTATCGCAAAAATGAAATCAAGAATGCAGATGAGCATGGCTTCCGCAGGACACAGCACAGCCGTTGCCAGAGCACTGTCTTACTTTTCTGAAAATGCTTATTTTCAGGAAAAGACAACAGGTATTGATTTCTATAAATTCCTGGATGATATAGAAACCAATTTCCAGGAAAAGAAAGAAGCATTAAAAGCAAATCTGAATGTGTTAATGGGATATGTGTTCCGGCCGGAAAATCTTACAGTGAGCTACACAGCAGACAGCGAAGGATATCAGTATCTGGAAAAAGAAGTAGAAGGATTGAAACAAGTGCTTTATACACAGGAAATCAAGCCTGGACAGTTTGTGCCGGAACTGAAAGTGAAAAACGAAGGATTTAAAACCTCCGGACAGGTACAATATGTGGCAGCAGCAGGCAATTTCCGTGAAGCTGGTTATGAATATACAGGCGCACTGAGGATTCTGAAGGTAATGTTAAGCTATGAGTATTTGTGGACTAACATTCGTGTAAAAGGCGGGGCTTATGGCTGTATGAGTGCTTTCAGAAGAAACGGAGACGGATACCTGGTTTCTTACAGAGACCCAAATCTTGGAAAGACCCTGGAGGTATTCAGGAAAACAGGAGAATTTATCCGTTCTTTTGATGCGGATGAAAGAGAAATGACAAAATATATCATTGGAACCATCAGTGAGCTGGATACTCCTATGACACCTTCTGGCAAGGGAAATATGTCCTTAAATGCCTGGTTCTCCAAGGTGACAGAAGAAGATCTGAAACAGGAGAGAATGGAGATTTTAAAGGCACAGCCGGAGGATATCAGAAAACTTGCCGGAATTGTAGATGCAGTTATGGAACAGAACCGTATCTGTGTTGTAGGAAGCGAAGAGAAATTGGAACAGGAGAAAGCAGTATTTGGTACACTGACAAACTTACTGTAAAGAGGAGCGTATATGAGGGAAGATTTTAAATCAGGCTTTGCAGCCATTATCGGAAGACCAAATGTAGGGAAATCTACATTGATGAATCATCTGATCGGACAAAAGATTGCAATTACATCCAGAAAACCACAGACTACCAGAAACAGGATTCAGACGGTATATACGGATGAACAGGGACAGATTGTATTTCTGGATACACCGGGAATTCACAAGGCAAAAAACAAACTTGGAGAGTATATGGTCAATGTTGCCCAGAGAACCTTTAAGGATGCAGATGTGATTCTGTGGCTGGTGGAGGCCAGTACCTATGTGGGAGCAGGTGAACGGCATATTGCAGAGCAGCTAAAAACATGTAAGCTTCCGGTGATTCTGGTGATCAACAAAGTAGATACTGTAAAAAAAGAAGAAGTTCCGTCATTTATCCAGGCGTACAGAAATCTTTATGATTTTGCAGAGATTGTTCCGGTGTCTGCACTGAGAAGCCAGAATCTGGATACACTTCTGGAATGTATTTTTAAATATCTGCCTTATGGTCCGCAGTTCTATGATGAAGATACCGTGACCGATCAGCCGCAGAGACAGATTGTGGCTGAAATGATCCGTGAAAAAGCCCTGCGTACACTGGATGAAGAGATTCCTCATGGTATTGCAGTGACCATTGACAGGATGAAAGAACGCCCTGACGGAAAGATTGTGGATATTGATGCCACCATCATCTGTGAGAGAGACAGTCACAAGGGAATTATTATTGGAAAACAGGGAGCAATGCTGAAGAAAATCGGCAGTGCTGCCAGATATGAGATAGAAAATATGCTGGAACAGAAAGTGAACCTGAAGGTCTGGGTAAAAGTAAAGAAAGACTGGAGAGACAGTGACTATCTCATCAAAAACTTTGGATACGATAAGAAGGAAATTGAATGAGTGATTCCATTACAGTTACCGGCATGGTCTTGTCAGCCATGCCGGTAGGTGATTATGATAAGAGACTTGTCATACTGACAAAAGAAAGAGGGAAAATAACAGCCTTTGCAAAAGGGGCAAGACGGCAGAACAGTGCCCTGATGGCAGTTGCCAATCCTTTTGTGTTTGGGTCTTTTTTTCTTTATGAAGGAAGAACTTCCTATCAGCTCCGCCAGGCGTCTGTTAAGGAGTATTTTTCAGAACTGGCAGCAATTCAGCCCGGAGTATATTACGGTTTTTATTTTCTGGAACTGGCGGAGTATTATGCCAGTGAAAATACAGATGAGAAACAGATGCTGAATCTTTTATATGTGACCATGAAAGCACTGATAAAACAAAAAATGGATAACCGTCTGATACAGCATATTTTTGAATTAAAAGCCATGACCATTAACGGAGAATACCCGGCTGTGTTTGCCTGCAGAACCTGCGGTACCACAGAAAATCTCCAGTGGTTTTCCCCGGAAGAAGCAGGCGTATATTGCCGGGAATGTGGGGAAGCGGAGCATGGGCTTATTTATGTCAGCCCTTCTGCTCTTTATACCCTTCAGTTTATTATTGCGGCTAAATTAGAGAGGCTATATAGCTTTACGGTGACAAAAGAAGTGCTGGAGGAACTGGGAAGGGTTATGCGGGCATATACCAGGCGTTATATTGACAAAAACTTTAAAAGCCTGGATATCCTGCATCTTATGGGCAATCTTTATACAGATGGATAGCCAAATAGAGGAAATGAGGTGAAAAATGACAAATTCAATTGCACAAAAATTTAATGTATTTACCTTACTGAAATTTGCCGTTCCTACTATGGTGATGATGGTCTTTATGTCTCTCTATACCATTGTGGATGGGATTTTTGTTTCCAGGTTTGTGGGCAGCAATGCACTTTCAGCAGTAAATATTGTATATCCGGTACTGAACCTGTTATTTGCATGTGGGATTATGCTGTCTACCGGGGGAAGTGCTATTGTGGCGAGACAGATTGGAGAGAAACGTGAGCAGGAGGCAAGAGAGAATTTTTCTCTTCTGGCAGCAGTAAGTGTTTTGATAGGTATTGTCATTCTGGCTCTTGGGCTGTTAGTTCTTGAGCCGTTGTGTCGGGTTCTGGGCGCAACACCGGTGATTATGGAGGATTGTAAAATTTATCTTGGAGTGCTGCTTGGGTTTGGACCGCTGACCATGCTGCAGATGTTTTTTCAGGTGTTTTTTGTTACCGCTGGGAAACCTGGTCTGGGACTTGTCCTTACCATTTCCGGTGGTGTCGCAAATATGGTGCTGGACTATGTACTTATGGGGCCTATGGAAATGGGAGTGCTGGGAGCGGCACTGGCTACCGGGTTTGGACAGGCTATTATGGCGGTAGCTGGTGTAGGATACTTCTTTTTGGTAAAAGGAAGTCTGCATTTTGTAAAGCCGGTATTCCGTGGACAGATTCTCTTACAAAGCTGTGGAAACGGTTCTTCAGAAATGGTGAGCAATCTGTCTACAGCGGTAGTAACCTTTTTATTTAACATTACTATGCTGAGCCTGGTAGGAGAAGACGGGGTCGCAGCCATTACCATTGTCTTATACGGGCAGTTTTTATTTACGTCTTTGTATCTTGGTTTTTCCATGGGCGTAGGTCCTGTGTTTAGTTTTAATTACGGAAACAAAAATCATGAACAGCTGAAGCGGATTTACAAAATCTGCAAATGGTTTATTCTTCTGTCTTCCATTGTGATTCTCGGCATTGCACTTGTGTTCTCTGAACCCATTGTAGGAATCTTTACGGGAGAGGAAAACCATACTTACGAACTGGCTGTGGAAGGATTTTTCCTGTTTTCCTTTAATTACCTGTTTGCAGGAATTAATATTTTTGCTTCAGCACTGTTTACTGCACTCTCGAATGGGAAGATTTCTGCCATTATTTCTTTTTGCAGAACCTTTGTTTTTATTGTAGCAAGCATTGTGCTCCTGCCTATGATCATGGGAATTACAGGAGTGTGGCTGGCTGTGCCTTTGGCAGAACTCATTACTTTATTTATTTCAGCGGGGTATTTAAAAGGGCAAAAAAAGGTTTATCATTATGGATGACAAGAGAATTTGCTAAATTCTGCTGTTTAAAGGTTGAAAAGATGTATCTGAACAGGTATAATAGTGGCTATCAGTAAATTTAGCAAAAGTGATAAAGCATAGAGGAGATTATAAACATGGAAAAGACAATGGAAAAAATCGTAGCACTTGCGAAATCAAGAGGTTTTGTATATCCTGGTTCCGAAATCTACGGCGGTCTTGCAAACACATGGGATTATGGTAACCTGGGTGTGGAATTAAAGAACAATGTAAAAAAAGCATGGTGGCAGAAGTTTGTTATGGAAAGCCCATACAATGTAGGGGTTGACTGTGCGATTCTGATGAACCCTCAGACATGGGTTGCTTCCGGTCATTTGGGCGGATTTTCAGACCCTTTGATGGATTGTAAGGAATGCCATGAGCGTTTCCGTGCAGATAAAATGATTGAAGATTACTGTGCAGAGAACAATATTGAGCTGGAAGGCAGCGTAGATGCATGGACACAGGAGCAGATGAAAGATTTTATTGAAGAACATCAGATTCCATGTCCTACCTGTGGAAAACATAACTTTACCGATATCCGTCAGTTCAACCTGATGTTTAAAACTTTCCAGGGTGTAACAGAAGATGCCAGAAACACTGTTTATCTGAGACCAGAAACAGCACAGGGTATTTTCGTAAACTTCAAGAATGTGCAGAGAACTTCCAGAAAGAAACTTCCATTTGGTATTGGCCAGATTGGTAAATCTTTCCGTAACGAAATTACACCTGGAAACTTCACATTCCGTACCCGTGAGTTTGAACAGATGGAATTAGAATTCTTCTGTAAACCAGACACAGACCTTGAGTGGTTTGCATACTGGAAACAGTTCTGTTTAGACTGGCTCTACAGCCTGGGATTAAAAGAAGAAGAAATCCGTTACCGTGACCATTCACCAGAAGAACTCTGCTTCTACAGCAAGGCTACTACAGACGTAGAATTCCTGTTCCCATTCGGATGGGGCGAACTGTGGGGAATCGCCGACAGAACAGATTATGACCTGACACAGCATCAGAATGTTTCCGGTCAGGATATGACCTATTTTGATGATGAAACAAACCAGAAATATATTCCATATGTTATTGAGCCGTCTCTGGGAGCTGACCGTATGGTGCTTGCATTCCTGTGCAGTGCTTACGATGAAGAGGTTCTGGATGCAGAAAAGAATGATGTACGTACTGTGCTTCACTTCCATCCTGCACTGGCTCCTGTAAAGATTGGTGTGCTTCCGCTTTCTAAGAAATTAAATGAAGGTGCACTGAAAGTATTTGCAGAGCTTTCCAAGAAATACAACTGTGAATTTGATGACAGAGGTAATATTGGAAAACGTTACCGCCGTCAGGATGAGATCGGTACACCATTCTGTGTAACCTATGATTTCGATTCTGAGACAGATGGAGCAGTGACAGTCCGTGACAGAGATACCATGGAACAGGAAAGAATCAAAATCGAAGATTTGAAAGCATACTTCGAAGAAAAGTTCACATTTTAAACTAATAAAAAGGCTGTTGCTTGAATGCAATGGCCTTTTTATTAGAGTACACTTGGTTTTCTGCTTTTAGGAAACTTAAGAAAGGGAATATTGATTTATAAAGATACATATGCTATAATGCCAGTAGGCAAAGTGATAAGAGTGTCCATGGTGGCACGTAAAAACCCCCAGAGTCGCAACCTCTGGGGGTTTTCTATTCCGTTTTGGGTGGGTGGTTTATACCCAAGGCTGACTACCAGCTATTTATCTCCATCCAGCCATTTGCAAATGTAGTAGGCAACTACACTTGCCAAGATAGAAATATAAAATGATAATCTACCTGTCTAGGGGTGGTAGCATGTCAATTATAGCACAGAGCTGAAAATGTCACAATGCGTTTTTAACGTCCAAGTTTATTGATGAACAATTGAATTTTACGCCTAAAAATAATAGAGTGATGGATAAAACTGCGGAAATTCGAGGAGCATAATCTTGTAAATTCGACAAAAGATTGGTAAAATAAACCTATATGAAGGAATTACAAGAAGGGGAAATGAAATATGGACGAAAGAGAAGAACTCCTGAAAAAAGACAGGGAGAGAGAACGTAGAAGGGAAGAACTTAGGCGAAAAAGAGAAGAAGAGGTACAGAGAAAGAAACGCCTTGCAGTTATTGTTGGAGTTTCGGTTGTGGCACTGCTTATCGTAGGGACTATTGTGGGCGTACAGATATCCAAGAAACACAAAGCAGACAAGGCAGCAGAAAAAGCCAGACAGGAAAAACTGGCCAAAGAAAAAGAACAGGAAGAACATACCATAGAATTTCTTGCTGTAGGTGACAATATTGCCCACCAGGCCATCCGGGAATCCGGTATGCAGGAGGATGGTGTATGGAATTATGATCATGTATATCAGTATGTGAAAGAAGATGTGGAAGCAGCCGACCTGGCACTGGTAACTCAGGAGACGGTATTTGTGGAGGACAGAAACCAGGTTTCCGGATATCCAAGTTTTGGTACACCTCCCGAATTTGGAGATGCACTGGTAAATACAGGGTTTGATGTTGTGGCACATGCGACAAACCATATTATGGACAAGGGTACAAAATCAATAGAATATACCATGGACTGGTGGAAGGACAATCATCCTGAGACAGAGATTCTCGGTATTCACGAAAGCAAGGAAGCGGCAGAGGAAATTTCGGTTATAAAGTGCAAGAAGCTGAAAGTGGCTATGGTGGATTATACCTATAGCCTGAATGGAATCGAACTTCCGTCAGGGAAACAATATCTTGTGGATGAATTTGATGAGGACAAGGTAAGAGAAGATATCAGGAAAGCAAAAGAGCTTGCAGATGTTGTCATCGCAGTGATGCATGTGGGAGTGGAATATGACATGGATGTAGACGAAGAGACGCAGCAGTGGGTAGATATTTTCCTGAAAGAAGGTGTGGATATCGTAATTGGTTCTCATCCACATGTGGTCCGTACCATGGAAACCCTTACAGGGGAAGACGGGCATAAGATGCTGGTGTATTACTCCCTGGGAAACTTTACATCCACCCAGAACGACCTTCCAAGCCTGTTAGGAGCAATGGCAAAGATTACCATCCGCAAAGATATGAAAACAGGAGAAATCCAGATACCAGAGCATGAGTTTATTCCATTGCTGATGTACTATGACCGGGAAAATCCGGCAGCGGCAATCTACAAATTAGAAGATTATCCGGATGACCTCATTGAAAAACATTCCGTATATCAGGCAAACCCGGGAAAATTCTCCAAAGAGTATTATGAAACACTTTTTGAAGAGATAAAAAGTAAAGGGAATGACGAAGGTATTTGATAAATTGTATAAAATATATAAATAATACAAGAAAAATAAAAAAATAATATGCAAAAATCCATATCAAGACTTGCTGATATGGATTTTTTTTGTTATAATGAATATCAGACTTAATTGTAAACAAGGAGGACGTGTCAAAATGGCAAAGAAAAGGAATATTATTGTAGGACAATCAGGAGGACCGACATCAGTTATTAACTCCAGTCTTGCCGGTGTTTATAAAAATGCAATTGAACGTGGATTTAATAAAGTATATGGTATGTTACATGGTGTGCAGGGGTTATTAGATGAACAGTATGTAGATCTTTCTACCCAGATCCATTCTGAACTGGATATTGAACTGCTGAAAAGAACACCATCTGCATTTTTAGGCTCCTGCCGTTTCAAAATGCCGGAGATTCATGAAGACAGAAACATCTACGAAAAAATTTTTGAGATTTTAAATAAACTGGATATTGAAGCATTTATCTATATCGGTGGAAATGATTCCATGGATACTATCAAAAAACTTTCTGATTATGCAATTCTCACAGGACAAAGCCAGAAATTCCTGGGTGTTCCAAAGACAATTGATAATGACCTGGCATTGACAGACCATACACCTGGATTCGGAAGTGCAGCAAAATACATCGGTGCTTCTACAAAAGAAGTAATCCGTGATGCACAGGGACTGACCTACAAGAAGAGCATGATTACAGTTATGGAGATCATGGGACGTAATGCAGGATGGCTTACCGGTGCAACAGCCCTTGCTAAGACAGAAGACTGTGATGGCCCTGATTTAATCTACCTTCCGGAAGTGGCTTTTGACATTGATAAATTCCTCACAAAAGTAAAAGAATTGTTAAAGAAAAAATCTTCCATTGTTATTGCTGTATCTGAAGGAATTAAACTTGCAGACGGCCGTTATGTATGTGAGCTTGGCAGCGTAGGCGATTATGTGGATGCATTTGGTCACAAACAGCTTCAGGGAACGGCTACCTATCTTGCAAACTTCCTGGCAGCAGAGTGCAACTGCAAAACAAGAGCTGTGGAACTTTCTACACTTCAGAGAAGTGCATCTCATATGGCATCCCGTGTGGATATTGATGAAGCATTTATGGTAGGCGGTGCAGCAGTAAAAGCAGCAGATGAAGGCGATACAGGAAAGATGGTTGTAATCGACCGTGTATCAGATGATCCATACATGAGTGCTACTGGTATCTACGATGTACATAGAATTGCAAATGAAGAAAAACTGGTTCCAAGAGAATGGATGAACAGAGAAGGAAATTATGTGACAAAAGATTTTGTTGATTATATCAAACCTCTGATTCAGGGAGACTATCAGCCAATCATGGTAAATGGTCTGCCAAGACATCTTGTTTTAAAAACTAAAAAACAGGGAAGATAAGAAAAACAACACTAAGAAGGCAGCCTGGAAATCAGTCCGGGCTGCTTTTTGTGCGAGAAATTGAAAAAATTTCCCTGTTTTGGAAAGAAATTAAAAAAACTTGCTTGACTATCTACCTTCTTATGTTAAAATAGATGTGTGCGGACAATTTGCCCGCACCGAAGAATGTAAACAAATGTTTATTTTCTAGTAAGTACATTTAGGAGGAATGTTCAAAATGGCAAAATGGGTTTATATGTTTACCGAAGGTAACGCAACCATGAGAAACCTGCTTGGTGGTAAAGGTGCTAACCTTGCAGAAATGACAAGCCTGGGACTCCCAGTACCTCAGGGATTCACTGTTACAACAGAGGCATGTACACAGTATTATGAGGATGGCAGAAAGATCAATGACGAAATTATGGGTCAGATCATGGAAGCTATCGTAAAATTAGAAGAAATCACAGGAAAAAAATTCGGAGATAAAGAAAATCCTCTTCTTGTTTCCGTTCGTTCCGGAGCAAGAGCTTCTATGCCAGGTATGATGGATACTATCCTGAACCTTGGTTTAAATGAAGAAGTTGTTGAAACTCTGGCATCTGCATCAGGAAATGCTCGTTGGGCATGGGACTGCTACAGAAGATTTATCCAGATGTATTCCGATGTAGTTATGGAAGTTGGTAAAAAATACTTCGAAGAACTCATCGATAAAATGAAAGAAGAAAAAGGTGTTAAGCTGGACGTTGAACTTACAGCAGAAGACCTGAAAGAACTTGCTGGACAGTTCAAAGCTGAATACAAAGAAAAAATCGGCGTAGACTTCCCAGCAGATGCAAAAGAACAGTTAATGGGAGCAGTAAAAGCTGTATTCCGTTCTTGGGACAACCCACGTGCTAACGTTTACCGTCGTGACAACGATATCCCATATTCTTGGGGAA
>Peterbilt_p2__coassemble_466_pt1 | contig 30074 bp, 27 predicted proteins | sample Peterbilt_p2__metabat2_high_PE_039 | metagenome-assembled genome bin Peterbilt_p2 | reverse complement strand
ACTTCTTTTTTGACAGCTTCGCTGTCAGCGGAGAAAGAGGGATTTGAACCCTCGCGCCGCTACTAACGACCTACTCCCTTTCCAGGGGAGCCCCTTCAGCCTCTTGGGTATTTCTCCTTAGCCTGATTTCAAAAATCAATATTCGGTTTCCCGAAGCGGAGAGAGTGGGATTCGAACCCACGCGCCCTTGCGGACAAACGGTTTTCAAGACCGCCTCGTTATGACCACTTCGATATCTCTCCGTGTGCTGTTGTGTCAGCGACAGGTAGTATATTACCATGTATTGACAAGAAATGTCAATACCTTTCTTTAATTTTTTTCAAGAAATTTTTCTGCGATTAAAATATCCTCCGGTGTCGTGATTTTTATGTTCTCATAAGCTCCTTCCACCAGACGTATCGGTGCGTTCTTATAGGTTTCTACTACCATGGCATCATCCGTGATAGTTTCCATATTCTTGGTTCTTGCAATCTCATGTGCTTCTTTAATAAGAGCATAGGAAAATGCCTGCGGTGTCTGAATATTCCAGACCGTACTTCTATTCGGAGTTTCCTTCACCATCTGATTGGAATCTGCAATCTTCACGGTGTCCTTTGAAGGCATTCCGGCAATACATGCCTGAAACTCCAAAACAGCAGCTTTTACCCTGCTTATAATCTCTTCTGTAACAAAAGGCCGTGCACCGTCATGAATAAATACATAATCACTGTCCTCACAGGCACAAAGACCTGCATACACAGAATCATATCTTTCTTTTCCTCCGGCTACCACCTTACTTACTTTTGTAAAACCGTACAGTTCTATGATTTCCTGTTTACAGAAATCTATACATTCTTTTCCCGTTACCAGGATGATATCCTCAATTTCTTTACTTTTCTGAAAACACTCCAGGCTGTAGTACAGCAGGGGTTTCCCTTTAAGCATAAGAAATTGTTTCTGCACACTGCTGTTCATTCTTTTCCCCTGTCCTGCTGCCAGGACAATTGCTGTACATTTCATACCTGGTTCCTCCTACCGCTCTCCTAATTTCAAATTTGGCACTGCATTTAAATCCCATCCATGCCTGGTTCCTTTTAAATATTCATAATAAGCTGCTGCCCCAATCATAGCAGCATTGTCGGTACATAAAATTGGTGATGGATGGTAAAAACGAATCCCATTCTCCTGACACGCTTTCTCCATGGCACTTCTCAAAGTCTGGTTTGACGCTACACCACCTGCAATGGCCAGCTTTGAGATATGATAGTCCTTTGCTGCCGAAATTGCATGTTCTACCAATACTTCCACGACGCATCTCTGGAAAGAAGCAGCAATATCAGCCTCCACAATAGGTTCTCCCTGCATTTTGCACTTATTTAAATGATTCAAGACCGCTGACTTCACACCGCTGAAACTAAAATCATAGGGTGCATCTGCCACCTTTGCCTTCGGAAAATCCATTGCATAAGCATTGCCCTGTCTGGACAATTTATCAATCTTGGGACCACCCGGATAACCTAATCCAATGGCTCTTGCAACTTTGTCAAAGGCTTCTCCTGCTGCATCATCTCTGGTTCTTCCCAGGATTTCAAATTCACCATAGTCTTTTACAACCACGAGATGGGTGTGTCCCCCTGAAACAACCAGACAAAGGAACGGTGGCTCCAGATCCAGATTTTCAATATAATTGGCAGATATATGTCCCTCAATATGATGAACTCCTACTAACGGGATATTTTTCGCAAAACTGATTGCCTTTGCTTCTGCCACGCCTACCAGCAGTGCCCCTACTAATCCAGGTCCATAAGTGACACCAATCGCATCCAAATCATCTAATTCTACCTCTGCCTCTTTCAATGCTTCCTCAATCACCTGGTTAATCTTCTCAATATGTTTCCGGGATGCGATTTCCGGCACAACGCCTCCATATAATTTATGAAGATCAATCTGAGAAGAAATAATATTCGACAAGACCGTTCTTCCATTTTTCACCACAGAAGCTGCTGTCTCATCACATGAACTTTCTATAGCTAAAATCAATACATCTTTTTGTGTCTCCATGATCTATTCCTCCTCAAACTGCAATTCCACAGACTGCCTGTCCTTTGCTGCTATGGTATTTGGAAAAATATTAGCAGCCTCTTCTAACGCTTCCTCTGGTCTTACCAGAGAAGGGCTGTAATGTGTCAGCCACATTTCCCCGACTCCGGCTTCTTTTGCCAGAGAAGCAGCTTCCCGGAAGGTCATATGTTTATATGCTTTTGCTTTTGCTTCTTTGTCCTGTTCTCCGTACATTCCTTCGCAGATAAACAAATCGGAACCTGCCGCATGCTCAGAAATAGCCTTTACCGGTCTGGTATCTGTTGTGTAAGTTAATTTGATTCCTTTTCTCGCAGGCCCCAGCACCATATCCGGAGTGTATGTGATTCCATCTACCGTCACGGTTTCCCCTTTCTGAAGAGGATTCCAGCATCTCAATGGAATATTCTGTTCTTTTGCCCTCGCTGCATCAAATTTTCCTGTCCTTTTAATCTCTAGGCTATAGCCATAGCAGGTAACATTGTGATTTACACGGAATGCTGTAATATGATATCCCTTAATCTCAATGGTTTCCTCTGGCTGAGTTAATTCCCTGAATTCAATTTCAAACGGCAGTTCCGGAGCAATGACTCTGAGAGCGGATACAACTCTCGTAAGTCCTTTAGGCCCAATTAAAGTGAGCGGTTCTGTACGCTCCGCATTCCCCATAGTGAGCAATAATCCCGGAAGCCCACTAATATGATCTGCATGATAATGGGTAAAGCAGATTACATCAATTGGTTTAAAACTCCAGCCCTTTTCCTTCACTGCAACCTGGGTTCCTTCCCCACAGTCAATCATTAAATTACTGCCATTGTATCGTGTCATTAAAGATGTGAGTTTTCTTCTGGGAAGAGGCATCATTCCCCCTGTCCCCAGCAAGCATACATCTAACATTCTATTTTCCTCATTTCTGTCTTTACTTCTATAATCCTACTTATCATAACACACATTGTTTTTTGCTACAACAACTCATTTTCCAAATTCCGCTCCACAGGAATTTGAAAAGCGGCAATCCATTTGTCATAGCAGGTTTCGCATAGATCAAAGCTGTGGCTTTCTCCATCTTTCCCTGAAAAATATCCCCATTGTACCTGTCCATGGAAAACCCCTTCCACAATCATATCTTTCTGGGTCTTTATTCTTCTCCCACAGCAGTTACAGTAAATTTCCAGTTTTTGATTTTCCTCTTGATTTCTGTATTTTCTCATTTTTTTCCTCCTGTGCAAGATTCCTCTCCTTGTGAACAGCACTAATTATACAGCAGTTCTTTTTCAAATCCCAGTGGGAATTAGCTGTAAACTTAGAAAAAGATAGCATTTCTGCTATCTTTTACACATCACAATTCCGTTCTCCACAGGATCTTCATAAAAATTCTTCCTGATTCCGGCTTTTTCAAAGCCAGTCTTTTCGTACAATGCAATTGCCGCCTGATTGCTCTCCCTGACTTCCAGAAAATAAGACGAAACCCCTATCTTGTCTCCTTCTTCCAGAAGTTTTTCAAGAAGATGAGCACCTATTTTCTGTCCCTGATATTCTTTTTTTACAGAGACATTTGTAATCTCACCTTCATCAAGAGCAATCCACATACCAATATATCCCACCAGAATCTCATCCAGAAAAGCTGACAGATATAGCGTATGTGTATCCATGACAGCTTTCCGGAATCCCTCTTCTGTCCATGGTCTCGAAAAATTTTCCTGCTCGATAGCCGCTACTTCTGCCAGATCGGCTTCTTCCATTTTTCTGATTTTAAGCATGCTCTTGTTTTTTCAGGCGTTCCGCCCTCTCCCTCTCTGCCTGGGATACTCTGAGATAATCCGGCTGATGCTCCATGGCACTTTCGATTTTACCCTGGCTGTAATAGATTTCTCCAAGTGCTGCCACAGCACCTGCCCGCTGACGGCTCACATGTGCAGGTGCAAAACTATACGGCACGTTACAGCATTCTTTAATCATATCACGGAATACAGGAACACCGTCTCCAAGGAAAATCACTTCTTTATTCAGTTGATTTAATTCTTCCAGTAATGTTTCCATTGGAAGAGCATCCTGCTCTTTTAATGTTTTTAATTCATGATTTTCAAAATAATACAGTCCTGTGTACACCTGGCTCCTTCTCGCATCCATGATTGGACAAATCAGCACGTTTTCTGATGTTCCATACAGATTATACGCCAGTGCTTCTGTGGTCGGAATTCCAATCAAAGGCTTTTTCAAAGCCAGACCCAGTCCCTTTGCTGTGGCAGAACCTATACGAAGTCCAGTAAATGAACCAGGTCCTGCTGCTACCGCAATGGCATCAATAGACTCTAAGTCAAGCTGAACCGCCTGTTTCAATTCATCCAGCATTGGCAATAATGTTTGGGAATGTGTCTTTTTATAATTCATTGTGTACTCTGCCACCAGAACATCATCTTCCATAATGGCAACAGAAGCAACAAGTCCTGAACTGTCAAGTGCCAATATTTTCATAATCCATGCATCCTTTCTTACAAGTATTCTATATTTCTAAGTCTAATCCATCAATGATTATCTTTCTGTAATCAAATCCTTTTTCTGGCTCTTTTTCTATGGTGATGGATATCATCGTCTCCGGCAAAAGCTCCTGAATCAGCTCTGCCCACTCAATCAGGCAAATACCGTTTCCGAAAAAATAATCATCATATCCGATTTCTTCCATCTCTTCCAAATCGCCAATGCGATATACATCAAAATGATAAAACGGCATTCTTCCATCTTCATATTCCTGGACAATCGTAAATGTAGGGCTGTTGACCGGCTCTTTGATTCCCAGTCCACTGGCTACCCCCTGAGTAAACACTGTTTTCCCCACACCCAGGTCACCATTTAAGGTATAAATCTGTCCTGGAATGGCTAAATGTCCCAATTTTTCACCTAACCTAAAGGTTTCCTCTGCACTGTTTGTCTCTATAATAATCATATGCAATCCTCTTTGTAATTCTTTCTGTGTTTCAGCACACCCAGTATAGCACAGAAAATTGTGGCTTGCACCTTTTATTTTTTCCGCTTATAATGAAGTATCATAATTTAATCAAAGGAGAATCTATTATGGCAAATCCAATTGTGACCATTACTATGGCAAATGGCGATGTGATGAAAGCAGAATTATATCCGGAAATCGCCCCAAATACAGTAAATAACTTTATCAGCCTGGTAAAAGACGGCTTCTATGACGGGCTGATCTTCCACCGTGTAATCCGTGGTTTTATGATCCAGGGCGGATGCCCAAACGGAACCGGTATGGGCGGCCCTGGCTACTCCATTAAAGGAGAATTCAGCCAGAATGGTTTCAAAAATAATCTGGCACATACACCAGGCGTTCTTTCCATGGCACGTGCGATGCATCCAGACTCTGCTGGAAGCCAGTTCTTTATCATGCATGAAACCTCTCCTCACTTAGATGGTTCTTATGCAGCATTTGGAAAAATCACGGAAGGTATGGATGTTGTAAACAAAATCGCAGAAACCCGCACAGATTACAGTGACCGTCCATTAGAAGAACAACGTATCCAGTCCATGACTGTTGATACTTTTGGTACAGAATATCCGGCTCCGGAAAAATGCTAATCTTCAAATAATAGGTATTCACCATCCGATACAGCAAAATATAGTTCTTTTATATCCGTGACAGTGGCTCTTGCATTTGTGGCTTCTGTCACGGCTTTTTTTATCATTCCTTCTTCTTTTGCAGGAATCAGAATCTGCATTTTTACATCCTCTGCATATTGGGAATCAATAATCGGAATCTGATTCTTTGCAAATAAATACTGAAGTTTTCCCACACCCGTATAATCAATTCCAATCTCTGTGAGAATCCCGTGATATTTGGTGATGACCCTGCTCTCTTTAATCCCTTCCTGGACTGCCTTGGAATATGCACGTACCAATCCACCTGTCCCAAGCAGTGTTCCACCGAAATACCTGGTAACAACTACTGCAGTATTGTACAAATCTTCTCCAAGCAGCACATCTAACATTGGTTTTCCCGCTGTTCCCTGTGGCTCCCCGTCATCACTGCACCGCATCAATTCCTTCCTCTCCCCGATCACATATGCATAACAATTGTGCGTTGCATCCCAGTACTGTTTCTTTTTTTCTTCTATAAACTTTAATGCTTCTTCTTCTGACTTTACCAGACGTACTTCTGCAAGAAACCTGGATTTTTTCTCCACAATTTCTCCTTGTCCTCCCTCATATATGGTTTTATATTCTTCTAACATAACTTTCTCTGTTCCTTTCCCAGCTTTGTATCTGGTATTTTAGCATAGTTTGTTAAAAAAGGGGAACATTTATGAATAAAAAATGAAATCCCTGTGCACGGAAGTAAAGTTTCTTGAATTAGGGTCTGGCATTTGTTATAATGAACGGGAAAAGGAGGCAAAACTACATGAATTTTGGAAAACGGGCTACAAACAAAAAGCGCAATGCCCTCACTTCCCATTCCACGATGATTGGGAAAAAAGCACATGTATCCCTGTTGCGGATTATTTTTTTGTCACTGCTTGCAATCATGGTGATTGGAGCCTGTGCAGGACTTGGTGCGTTTAAAGGCGTACTGGACAGTGCACCGAATATATCGGAAGTAAACATCGTACCCGTAGGAGAAGCTACTTTTGTTTATGATGCCAATGGAAATCAGCTTCAGAAGCTGACTGCCCCCAACTCCAACCGTATGCCGGTTTCTCTTGAAAAAATCCCAGAGGATTTACAGCATGCAGTGGTAGCCATTGAGGATGAACGTTTCTATGAGCACAATGGTATTGATATAAGAGGTATTCTCCGTGCTGGTGTCAAAGGTATTTTAAGCGGCGGTAATTTTTCTGAGGGTGCCAGCACCATTACACAGCAGCTATTGAAGAATAACGTCTTCACAGGCTGGACCAATGAATCTACCGTGCAGCGTTTCAAACGTAAATTCCAGGAACAATATCTGGCACTTCAACTGGAAAAATACAAGAGCAAAGAAGTTATCCTGGAAAATTATCTGAATACAATCAACCTTGGAGACGGAAATTACGGTGTCCAGGCAGCAGCACAAGGGTATTTTGGTAAAGATGTCAGTGACCTTACTTTATCAGAATGTACTGTTATTGCCGGAATCAGCCAGAACCCTACCAGATTCAATCCTGCTATCAATCCTGAAGAAAATGCCAAAAGGCGTGAAGCTGTACTGGATCATATGCTGGATCAGAATTACATTTCCAAAGAGCAATACGACGAATGTCTGGCAGACAACGTATATGAACGGATTCAGAATGTAGAACAGCAGCAGGAACAGGTAGATAAGACCTACTCTTATTTTATTGATGAATTGACTGAGCAGGTCATCCATGACCTTCAGGAACAGAGAGGATATACAGAGGCTCAGGCCCGCAATGCACTTTACAGCGGTGGTCTTCGTATTTACACCACTCAGGATCCTGCCATCCAGCAGATCTGTGACGAAGAATATGCAAATCCAAATAATTTCCCTGCTGGCAGCCAGGTAAGCCTTGACTATAAGCTCACGGTGAAACATCCAAACGGTGAAACAGAAAACTACAGCAAAGAAATGCTGCAAACCTATTTTATTAACAATGAAAATGCAAACTTTACCCTTCTGTTCAACAGTAAGGAAGACGCTCAGGCTCACGTAGATGCTTATAAAGCTTCTATTCTTGCAGATGGAAGTGAAGTAATCGGGGAAAGCGTACATTTTACCCCTCAGCCTCAGTCTTCTATCACCATCATTGACCAGCATACAGGATATGTAAAGGCAATTGTGGGCGGAAGAGGTGAAAAGTCTTCCAGCCTTACCTTGAACCGTGCTACCAATACATTGAGACAGCCTGGTTCTACATTTAAGCCTTTAGCAACATTTGCGGCTGCTTTAAACGAAGGCGGCATGACACTGGCTACACCTTTTAAAGATGAGCCGTACAAATATCCAAGCGGACAGCCACTATATAACTATGACCATGCTTACCATGGTACGGTATCCATCCGCACCGCAATCCAGGAGTCTTACAACATTCCTACTGTAAAGGCTATGGAAGAGATCACACCTGCACTGGGTGTGGAATATCTGAAAAAATTTGGTTTCACTTCTATTCTGGATACTCAGGTAGAAATTCCGGCAGGAAGCGGCCAGTACCGCTCTGACGTCAACTTACCTACTGCTCTTGGTGGTATCACAAAGGGTGTTTGTAATCTTGAACTTACTGCTGCTTATGCAGCAATTGCAAACAACGGAACCTATATCAAACCTGTATTTTATACAAAGATTCTGGATGCAGATGGTAATGTGATTATTGACAACACACCAGAAGAAACCAAGGTCATCAAACCAAGCACTGCTTATCTTCTGACCAGTGCTATGGAGGATGTTGTAAAGAAAGGTACCGGTAAAAGACTTCGATTAAGCAATATGCCCGTAGCAGGTAAGACAGGTACAACAGATAGTTATAAAGACCTGTGGTTTGTAGGATTTACACCGTATTATACTTGTGCCGTATGGGCAGGATATGATGACAATACCGTGCTTCCATCTGGAACAGCACGAACCTACCAGCAAACTCTTTGGAAAAACATTATGCAGCGGATCCACAGTGATTTGCCTTCCACAGAGTTCAAAATGCCATCTACTGTAGAAAAAGCTTCTATCTGTACAAAAACAGGACTTCTGGCTACCCGTAGCTGTGACTCTGTCACAGAATATTTTGATACAGAAGGGCTTCCTAAGAAATACTGTTCTGGACATTTCTTCAACTTCTTTAACAAAGATGACAAGGATGATGAGGATAATGAGGATAATGAGGAAGAACCAAAACCGGATGATTCTGTAGATATACCGAATGAAGTCACACCGCAGCCTCCGGCAGCACCGGAAGCACCGGAGACTCCGCCAACAGAGCCGACTCCGTCAGAGCCAGTTACTCCACCGGCACCGGAAACACAAACGCCAACTGAACAAGAATAAACATAAAAAGGGAACCGGAAATATTTCTGGTTCCTCTTTTTGTGTTCTCACATATATCAATATAGACTGCTAGGCAGTATTATTTGCTCAAGATCATTTTTGCAGCACCGCAGACGCCTGCATCATTTTCCAATGTTGCAAGTGCGAATTTTGCAGCTCTGCATGCAGAAAACGCATACTTCTGGTATTTTTCTTCTACACATTGAATCAATACTTCACCTGCTTTTGAAACACCACCACCAAGAACAATGATTTCCGGATCAGCAACGCAGGCAAAAATTGCCAGTGCTTTACCCAGATATTCAGAAAATTCTTCTATGATTTCTGCTGCCAGGGCATCCTGTGCCTTATAAGCATCAAATACATCTTTTGCTGTCACATGTTCTTTGCTGCGAAGTACAGAATCTTTATCAGAATGTTCCAGAGCAGTTCTTGCAAGACGTGCAATTCCTGTGGCTGAAGCATACTGTTCCAGACATCCCTTGTTTCCACAGTTACATGCTATGGTTTCTTCCGGTTTAATACAGGCATGTCCTAATTCTCCACCTGCCCCATGAGAACCTGTAAGGATTTTTTCGTTAATAATAATTCCTCCGCCTACACCTGTTCCAAGTGTGACCATAATCATATTTTTGGCACCCTGGCCGCCGCCTTTCCACATTTCTCCAAGAGCAGCTACATTTGCATCGTTTCCTGCTTTTACAGGGAAACCAGTAAGTTCCCCAAGTTCTTTTTCAATATTCTTTTTTCCCCAATGAAGGTTTACTGCACATGGAAGTTCTCCGTTTTCGTCTACAGGTCCTGGAACACCGATTCCAACGCCCACAACTTCTTCTCTCCCGATATTTTTCTCCTGCATTTTGTCTAAAATGGTTTTTGCAATATCAGGAAGGATTTTTTCTCCATTGTCTTCTGTATGGGTTTTAATCTCCCACTTTTCTACCATAGTTCCATCAGCCTGAAACAGAGCACATTTTACAGTTGTTCCTCCCAGATCAATTCCAAAACAATACTTACTCATGTTTTATTCTCCCTCTTCTCTTTTTTTTGCCATATTTTCCTGCACACGTCTATACAACTCCTGTGCTGCATTATAGCCCATCTTTTTCTGTCTGTGGTTAACTGCTGCGGATTCAACAATCACCGCAAGATTCCGGCCTGGGCGAATCGGAAGAGAATGGCATACAATTTTGTTTCCGAGAAATTCTGTATATTCTTCCTCCATACCAAGACGGTCATATTCTTTTTCCCGGTTCCACTCTTCCAGTTTGATGACCAAATCAATCGACTGTGTATCTTTTACACTCTCCACACCAAACAGCATCTTCACATCTATGATACCAATTCCTCTCAGTTCGATGAAATGCCTTGTAATATCAGGTGCTGAGCCAACCAGGGTCACATCACTGACACGGCGGATTTCCACCACATCATCGCTGACAAGACGATGTCCACGTTTAATCAGCTCCAGGGCAGCCTCGCTCTTTCCAATGCCGCTTTCTCCCATTATCAAAACGCCTTCTCCATATACGTCTACCAAAACACCATGAATCGAAATACACGGTGCAAGCTGCACATTCAGCCACCGAATAATTTCTGCCATAAATACCGATGTGGAGTTATTTGTAACAAATACAGGAACATTATATTTCTCTGCAAGCCGGAGCATATCGTCATCAGGCTCAGTCATGGTTGTAAAAACAACACAGGGAATCTTGCTGGAAACAAACCGTTCAAAAGCTGTTATTTTCTCCTCTCTCTCTAAATGAAGCAAATACGTATATTCTACATAACCGATGATTTGCACACGTTCATTTTCGAAATGTTCCAGATAGCCTGTCAGCTGCAAAGCCGGACGGTTAATTTCCGGTGTATTGATACGCATTGCAGTAATATCAATATCCGGTGTCTTATTGTACAGATTTAATTCCTGCACCATCTTTGTTAATTCTACACCTTTCATGCTGCTCTCTCCTTATGTTTCACTGATATCCAATCTTAAATTTCTATCTCCATTCTATCATATGACTACTACAAGTTCAACAATGGCGAAAAAATTCGAATACCTGCTTTGCTGCTTTTTCATTCATGGATTCTATCTGGCTAAGTTCCTCCACAGAAGCCTCCTTAATCCCCTCCAGTCCCTTATAGTGTTTCATCAAAGCTTTCCTTCTGGCAGGCCCTATTCCTGGAATATCATCCAAAATAGAATGCACCTGGCCTTTGCTCCGCAAAGAGCGGTGGTATTCAATAGCAAAACGGTGAGCCTCATCCTGGATTCTTGTGATCAGCTTAAATCCCTCACTATCTCTTGATATAGGAATTTCCTGATTGTGAAAATAGAGGCCTCTGGTACGGTGCTTGTCATCTTTCACCATCCCACACACAGGTATCTCAAGATTCAGCTTTGCCAAAACTTCCAGGGCAATATTCACCTGCCCTCTTCCTCCATCCATCATGATCAAATCCGGAAACCTGGTAAAACTTCCGTAATCCTGTTCCAGCTGCTGGTTTCCTCTTTCTTCCTGCTCATTCATCCCATGGACAAAACGCCTGGTGAGCACTTCCTCCATACTGGCATAATCATTCGGCCCCTTCACACCCTTTATCCTAAATTTCCTGTAATCGCTTCGTTTTGGTTTCCCTTTTTCATAGACGATCATAGAGCCAACGGACTGAAAACCACTGATATTTGAAATGTCAAACGCCTCGATTCTGTTAATGTTTTCCATTCCCAGCAATTGCGAAATTTCCTTCACTGCTCCTATGGTTCTGCCCTCTTCTCTCTTAATCCGCTCTTTATCCTGACGGAGAACCAGCTTTGCATTCTGATATGCAAGTTCTACCAGCTTCTCCTTTGTTCCTTTCTTCGGAACCACAATGCGGACTTTTTTCCCTTTTCTGCTCTCCAGCCACTGTGCGATCAAATCTTGATCTTCGATCTCATCCTGTATCATAATCTCCCTTGGAATAAAAGGTGTTCCAGCGTAAAACTGCTTCAAAAAACTTGATAAGATCATAGATCTGGTGTCTCCTAGCACAGTTTTCATATAAAAATGATCACGGCCAATGAGCTTTCCATCCCGGACAAAGAACACTTGAACTACTGCATCCAAACCTTCCTCTGCCAGGGCAATGATATCCTTATCCTCTCCCGGATGGTCTGTAATTTTCTGCTTTTCTCCGATTCTTTCCACACTCTGCATTAAATCCCTATATTGTGCCGCGTCCTCAAATCTCATTTCTTCTGAAGCCTGATACATTTTTTCTTCCAGGTCTTTCAAAACGTTCTTGTGGTTTCCATTCAGGAACTCCAGCAGTGCATCTACCTGCTCTCTGTACGCTTCTTTTGACACATACCCCTGGCAAGGCCCGTAACATTGTTTAATGTGATAATACAGACAGGGGCGTTCTTTTCCTATATCTCGCGGCAATACTCTGCTGCATGTACGAAGGTGATATAGTTTTCTCGTAAGTTCTATGACATCTTTTACCGCACCTGCACTGGTATAAGGTCCGAAATATTTCGACTTATCCTTCTTCATACTTCTTGCAGTCATAATCCGCGGAAACTCTTCTCCTGTAGTCACCTTAATAAACGGATAATTTTTGTCATCCTTCAGCATGGTATTGTATTTCGGTTTGTGCTCTTTGATCAGATTGGATTCCAACACCAGTGCTTCCAACTCAGAATCTGTTACAATATACTCAAACCTTTCTATCTGCTCTACCATCTGTTCCTTTTTTATCCCAAGATTCCTGCTTTTCTGAAAATACTGCCGGACTCTGTTTTTCAGGCTGATTGCTTTTCCCACATAGATAATAGCGTCATGCTTATCATGCATAATATATACTCCCGGCAAAGATGGGAGTTTTTTTAATTCCTCTTCAATATGAAACATGGTTTCCTCCTGTGTTCCTGAAGTTTTGATTTTACACAAAACAAAAGAGACTGCTACACAAAACAGCCTCTTTTATTCTAACATATTCTGATTTATTCTACAATTTCATTCTTCTGCTCTATTGCATCCTGAATCTCCGGCTCCTGTATTGCTACAGGCTCCTTCGGTTCTTCCAGTTTCTTTTCTTCTTCCGGCTCTTTGATTCCTTTTGCCTCATGGAAAATCTTCATGAATTCTTTTCCGGTAATGGTCTCTTTCTGAATCAGGAAATCTGCAATCTTGTCCATAACATCTCTGTTCTCACTGAGAAGACGTTTTGCCTCATCATATGATTTCTTCAACAGCTTCATAACTTCATGGTCAATCTCTGTGGCTGTTGCATCTCCACAGTTCAGTACACTTCTTCCATCCAGATACTGGCTCTGTGTCTCTGCCAGCCCCATAAGTCCAAACCGGTCTGACATACCGTACTGGGTAATCATAGCACGGGCAACCTTTGTTGCCTGCTCAATATCATTGGCAGCACCTGTTGTTACGGTATCAAATACCAGTTCCTCTGCTGCACGGCCTCCCAGATATCCAACCAGCATGGCTTCCAGTTCTTTTCTGGTATTCAGGAACTTCTCTTCCTCAGGAACATGCATAACATATCCAAGAGCACCCATAGTTCTGGGCACAATGGTAATCTTCTGAACCGGCTCGGAGTCTTTCTGAAGAGCACTTACCAGAGCATGGCCAACTTCATGATAAGAAACAATTTTCCGCTCTTCCTGGCTGAGAATACGGTCTTTTTTCTCCTTACCTACCAAAACTACTTCCACAGCCTCCAGCAAGTCTTTCTGAGATACTGCTTTTCTGCCATTTTTTACAGCCAGAATTGCCGCCTCATTAATCATATTTGCCAGGTCGGAACCCACAGCTCCAGATGTTGCCAGAGCAATCGCTTCTAAATCTACGCTTTCATCCAAAGCAACATTTTTTGCATGTACTTTCAGAATGCTGACTCTTCCCTTCAAATCCGGGCGGTCTACAATAACTCTTCTATCGAATCGGCCGGGGCGAAGCAGTGCAGGATCCAATACCTCAGGGCGGTTCGTTGCTGCCAGGATCAAAAGTCCCTTGGAAGTATCAAAACCATCCATTTCCGCCAGAAGCTGATTTAATGTCTGCTCTCTTTCATCATTTCCGCCATATCTGGCATCACGGCTTTTACCGATAGCATCTACCTCGTCAATAAAAATAATACATGGTGCATTTTTCTTCGCTTCTTCAAACAGGTCTCTTACGCGGGAAGCACCAACACCCACAAACATTTCTACAAAATCTGACCCTGACAAGGAGAAAAACGGCACATGTGCCTCTCCCGCAACAGCCTTTGCAAGCAAGGTCTTACCAGTTCCCGGAGGTCCCACTAACAAAGCACCCTTTGGCAGTTTTGCACCGATTGTTGTATATTTCACTGGATTATGAAGGAAGTCTACTACTTCCTGGAGGGATTCTTTTGCCTCATCCTGTCCAGCTACATCCTTAAAGGTGATTCCTGTCTCTTTCTGCACATAGGCTTTGGCTTTGCTTTTTCCAACGCCTCCCATCATACCGCCATTCTTGTTCATCCTCCTGAAAAGGAAGCTCATAAGAGTCACCATCACGACTACCGGCACAATCAGGCTAAGAAGTGTATAGATAATTTCAGAAACCATGTCCTGTTTTTCTCTGTTAAACTTCTCCACTCCCGCTTTTTCCAGTCTCGTCACCAGTTGGCTGGAATCTTCCATAAGTGTGGTATAAATGGTTGCAGGACTGCCCATCTTCTGCTGTTTTTTTAGGGTCACCGTCAATGTATCTGCTTTTAAGATGACGCTTTCTACCTCTCCTTTATCCAGCAGTTCAATAAATTCGCTGTAATCTACCTTGGTGGTCATACCCTTGGTCATTCTTCCAAGCAGGTTTACCATCACTAAGCTTACGATAATACAGATCAGGATTACCAACAAAGATTGTTTATTTTTAGGACCGTCATTTTTCGGTCCGTTGTTCTGATTTTGATTTTGCTCCATTTCTCTCCTCCTCACGTTATCTTCTCTATTATAAAGAGTACCCCATTATAAATCAACTATTAGATTGTGAAAAACTGGACACATTTATTAAAGTTTTGTAAAAATCTGTAGAATCTGTACAAAATATAATATTTTTAATCTTACCACTGGAATTCCTGCCAGCTTTTTAGTATAATAAGTTACTATGTTGATTACTCTAGTACAGCAAATAATAACAAGAAAAGGGGCATATAGAACATGAAAATAGGATTTGATAATAAGAAATACTTATCCATGCAGTCTGAACATATCAAAGAACGTATTAATCAGTTTGATAATAAACTCTACCTGGAATTCGGCGGAAAACTTTTTGATGATTACCACGCTTCCAGAGTACTGCCTGGATTTGCCCCGGACAGCAAATTAAAAATGCTGATGCAGCTTTCTGATCATGCAGAAATCGTTATTGTCATCAGTGCCGGAGATATTGAAAAAAATAAAGTCCGTGGGGATTTGGGTATTACTTATGATATTGATGTACTCCGTCTCATAGAAGCCTTTAAGTCCCGGGGATTTTATGTGGGCAGCGTTGTGATTACTCAATATACAGGCCAAAACGGAGCAAACGCATTCAAAACAAAACTGGAAAATCTTGGTATCAGAACCTACATCCATTACCCAATCGCAGGTTATCCAAGTAATATTCCATTTATAGTCAGTGATGAAGGGTTCGGAAAAAATGAATATATTGAAACCACCCGTCCCCTAGTAGTCGTAACAGCACCGGGACCTGGAAGCGGTAAGATGGCTACCTGCCTCTCACAGCTCTATCACGAGCACAAACGGGGTGTACATGCCGGATATGCCAAGTTTGAGACATTCCCCATCTGGAACATTCCATTGAAACACCCTGTAAACCTTGCATATGAGGCTGCTACGGCTGACTTAAATGACGTCAATATGATTGACCCCTTCCATCTGGAAGCGTACGGAACAACCACCGTCAATTACAACCGTGATGTGGAAATTTTCCCTGTTCTCAGTGCGATTTTCGAAAAAATCTTCGGCAAATGTGCGTACCAGTCCCCAACAGATATGGGCGTAAATATGGCAGGTAATTGTATTGTTGATGATGAAGTCTGCCGGGAAGCTTCCAAACAGGAAATCATCCGCAGATACTACGAAGCTGTAACCGGGCGTCTTGATGAAAAACGTTCTGATGAAGAGGTATATAAATTAGAACTTCTCATGAAACAGGCCGGTATCTCCACAGAAGACCGGAAGGTAACAGTCGCTGCAAAAGAACGTGCAGAACAGACCGGAGGCACTCCGGCTGCTGCGATTGAACTGGAAGACGGAAGGCTGCTGACAGGAAAAACCTCTGATCTTTTAGGTGCATCTGCTGCCCTGCTGCTAAACACCTTAAAAGAACTGGCAGGTATTCCTCATGAACTCCATGTGATTTCACCTGCTTCCATTGAACCAATCCAGAAGCTGAAAACAGAGTATCTCGGAGGCAAAAATCCAAGACTTCATACAGATGAAGTTCTCATTGCACTTTCCAGCAGTGCCGCTACCAGTGACGTAGCAAAAAAAGCTTTGGAACAGCTTCCGAAACTGAAAGGCTGCCAGGTTCACTCCACTGTCATGCTGTCCGCTGTTGACAAAAAAATCTTCAAAAAACTGGGTGTCCAGCTTACAACAGAGCCTATTTACGAACACAAAAAACTATATTAATCATGAAAAAATCGGTGGTGCAGAAAATTCTCTGCCCACCGATTTTTCTTATTCATTTCATGCTTATTCTTCATATCCATTTGGATTGTTGGACTGCCATCTCCAGGAATCCTCACACATTTCCTTAATTCCGAATTCTGCCTTCCATCCAAGTTCCTTCTCCGCTTTTTCTGCACTGGCATAGCAGGTTGCAATATCACCAGGGCGGCGTTCTTTGATCACATAAGGAATTTTCACTCCTGTTGCTGCCTCAAAGTTCTTCACAATATCCAGAACACTGTAGCCATTTCCGGTTCCAAGATTATACACTTTCAGTCCCGCTTTTTCTTCGATTTTTTTCAGGGCTTTCACATGACCTTTTGCCAGGTCAACCACATGGATGTAATCTCTTACTCCTGTTCCGTCTGGAGTATCGTAATCATTTCCAAAGACACCCAGTTCTTTCAGTTTTCCTACTGCCACCTGGGTAATATATGGCATCAGGTTGTTTGGAATACCATTTGGATTTTCCCCGATGGTTCCACTCTTATGTGCACCGATTGGGTTGAAATATCTTAACAGCACTACATTCCATTCCGGGTCTGCCTTCTGGATGTCAGATAAAATCTGTTCCAGCATGGATTTTGTCCATCCGTATGGGTTCGTACACTGTCCTTTCGGGCATTCTTCTGTAATCGGCACAAAAGCCGGATCTCCGTAAACAGTTGCAGAGGAGGAGAAGATAATATTCTTCACTCCGTGCTGTCTCATGACGTCTACTAAGGTCAGGGTTCCGGCAATATTATTTTCATAATATTCCCATGGCTTTGCCACAGACTCCCCAACTGCCTTTAATCCTGCGAAATGGATACAGGAATCAATGGACTCTTTATCAAAAATTTCATTTAATGCTTCTCTGTCTAAAATATCTGCTTTGTAAAATTTTACTGGTTTTCCTGTAATCTTTTCAACTCTCTCCAGAGATTTTTCACTCGCATTAGAAAGGTTGTCAAGAACCACCACCTCATACCCTGCACTCTGAAGTTCTACTACGGTATGGCTTCCAATATAACCAGCTCCGCCTGTTACTAAAATTGCCATTTGTTTTCCTCCTTTGAGAATATATTATTTTTACGTTTCTTGTTTTAAAACATATTTTATGTTTGTTTATACTTTACCACTTTTTGCTTTATTATTCAAGTATCTTTTGGAGAATTTTTTTACATCATATACCGCACGATCCATTCCATTCTCTCAATGGCATAGGCAAAGAATCCCTGATATGCAGAGCAAAAATAATTTCTGCCTGCTTCTGTATAATCACGCTTACAGCCACCTCTGCAAAGTGGATACCATTTACATTCCTTACATCCAGTTCCCCGCTTCATACCTTCTTTGAAAAAAGACTTTTCCATGGGAATCCCCTCAAAAAGCTGAAAATCTTTATCCTGAATATTCGCAATCCTGTGCTCGTCCAGCACATAAAAATCACATGGGAAAAGATCACCGTTTGCTTCCACAATATTCTGCATGGAGCATCGTCCTGTCTGCGCACAGGATTCCGGAGCATATCCTTTCAGTACGGACATCCAGTTATCAAATTCCCGCACAGAAACCATAGTTCCCTTCCGGATATCCTCAAACCACAGATCAAACAAATCCTTTAATGCCCTTTCGTAAACATCCGGTGTCAGCGACCAGGGATGCTGCCCCCGTTCTTCTCCCAGTGGGTCAAGACAGGGAATATACTGGTGATAATAAAATCCTTCTTTCTTCAGATAGGTATAAATAGATGTAATCTTCTTTGCACTCTGTTTGGTAAGCACACAGAGAATATTTACATCTACACCATTTTTCATGAGCATTTTCGCATTCTTCAAAATTCTCTGGAAGGTTTCTTTTCCATTTCCATCTCTGCGGTTTTTATCATGAATGTCTTTTGTTCCATCCAGAGAAATGCCCACCAGAAAATGGTGTTCTTTTAAAAACGCTACCCACTCTTCATTTAACAGCGTTCCATTAGTCTGAAGACAGAAACTTACTTTTGTCTCTAGTTTCTTATACTGCTGCGTATAAGAGATAAATTTGCGAAAAAAATCCAGTCCTGCTAGCGTAGGCTCCCCACCCTGAAATCCAAAGGTACAGGATATCTCCGCCGCTTCCAGAGCCTTTTTCACTACTGCTTCCAGTACTTCTTCCTTCATAAATCCATAAGAATGTATCTCTCTGTTTTTGCACTCATCTTCGTAAAAACAATAGCTGCACCGTAAATTGCAATTAGAAGATGCGGGCTTTATCATCAATTGTACATGTTTCATTTTTTTCATTCACTTTCTGTTATTTTCTTCATTTTATCGTCTTTCTAAAATAATTACAACCCTGATTTCTTGTTATTAGATTGCACTTTCGATTTTTTTGCATTGTTTTTCAATTATTTTCATATTATAATGGATTTATACTATGAAACACAGGAAAAGACCTGTGAAAAGGAGAATGTAGAATGAAAATTTACAAAACAAAAAACTATGATGAAATGAGTAAAAAAGCAGCACACATTATCGCATCCCAGGTAATCTTAAACCCTGACTGTGTTCTGGGTCTTGCTACCGGTTCTACTCCTATCGGAACCTACAAAAATCTGATTGAATGGTACAATAACGGCGATCTGGATTTCTCACAGATTACTTCCTGCAACTTAGACGAATACAGAGGTTTAAGCGGAGACCATGATCAGAGCTACCGTTACTTCATGAACCACAATTTATTTGACCATGTAAATATCCGCAAAGAATGTACTTATGTTCCAGACGGATTAGAAGCAGACAGTGATAAAGCTGCAAGTGATTATGATAAAATCATTGCTGACCAGGGCGGCATTGACTTACAGCTTTTAGGTCTTGGACACAATGGTCACATTGGTTTCAATGAGCCTGCTGACGAATTTCCAAAAGGCACTCATATTGTAGATCTGGCAGAAAGCACCATCCAGGCTAACAAACGTTTCTTTGCAAGTGAAGCTGATGTTCCACGTCAGGCTTACACTATGGGAATTGGCACTATTATGAGTGCGAAAAAAATCCTGGTTGTAGTAAGCGGCGAAGACAAAGCAGAAATCCTGAACAAAGTCATCAACGGACCAATCACACCACAGGTACCAGCTTCTATTCTTCAGTTACATCCTGACGTAACCATCGTAGCAGATGAAGCAGCTTTATCCAAAGTAAAATAATACACCTCAAGAACAAGGGGCTGTTGGAACTTTGATATGCTCCCCTCTAGGTGGACAAGTGAAATAATAAAAACTTGTCACTTAGGAGGGAGCATATTTTTTGTCAGCTTAGCTTGTGTACAAAAAGCTGCCAGCAGATCATCTACTGGCAGGAAAAATTTGTATTTTTTCAATTGTCTACTTGATGGAGAGCAATTCACGTATATAACGACAACCTCTTTCTCCAGTATTTATTTTGCGTCTTTAAAAGGTGCATTGTAAATAGCCAGGGCAATTAATAATGTTCCTGTTCCAATCACCATCATCCCAAGCCCTTTCAGCTGTCCTGTCATCTTCCATCCCGCAATGACCAGAAACAGTGACAGTACAAACAAAATGATTAAGAGCGCTATACGCAACGCAGCATGTTCTTTCCAGAATTTCATTCTCATCACCTTATCCTTTCAGTCCACCTACAGTCATACCCTGGGTCAATTGTTTTTGTACACAAATATAGAGAATCAGGGTAGGCAGCATTACCAATACAAGACCTGCATACATGGTTCCATACTGGGCTGCAGACTGCTGTGCCTGCATCAGATTCAAAAGACCAACCGGCAGAGTTCTTGTTCCCTTTGCTGAATTCATCAATGTCATGGAAATAATATATTCATTCCAGAAAGAGAGGAAGTTAAACAAAATAATGGTAATAATAGAAGGCTTTGCCATAGGGAAGATAATCTTCACCATGGTGGTTGTATAACCTGCTCCATCTATATACGCTGCTTCTTCGTAGTCATGAGCCAGTGTAGCAAAATAACCACTTAACAGATAAATCGTAAAAGGCAGTGCCGTAGCAGCATATACAAGCGCTAACACAAACAAATTGTTCAGTAAAAAGGTACTTCCCAGCAATGATTTAAACCAGTTATCTCCATCACGAAGCATTAAGAAGATTGGTACTACAATGTAGTTTACATTGATAAATAATCCAGCCATAAATGCAACGTTTAAGAATTTTCTGCCTCTAAATTTCATACGTGCCAGACAGTATGCTGCTGGTAATGCAACCACCAAAAGAATTACCAGTGCTAATGCGGTTACAAAGACAGAGTTAATCATATACTCACCCATCTTTGCGCCACTCCAGGCATCTATAAAGTTCTGCAAGAAAACGCCTTTTGGCAATGCCCATGGATTTCCATAAAACTCACTGTTCTGTTTAATGGATGCCATAAACACCCAGGCAACGGGTACAATAATAACCACAGCAAGCAGAGCCAGCACAAAATATATAAAGACCTTATACAGCTTCTGACCTAAGGTAGCTGTATGAGTTTCATTTCCTTGATTCATCTTTTGCTCTCCTTTCTAGAATTCCAATGGTTCACGTTCTGTTGCCTTATTTACCAGTGCAGACAGTGCAAAGGAAAAGACAAAGATTACTACTCCGATAGCCATACTATACCCATATAATCCAGCATCTTTCTGTCCATACATATAGCTCAGGGCAACTTCTGACGCACCATTTGGACCACCGGAAGTCATGGCTTTTACAAACAAGAATGCCATATTGATAGTAGAAATAATGAAAAATGTCAGTGTTGTACGGATATTTGTCCAAATAAGCGGCAGTGTAATCTGGAAAAACTGTGTCATACGTCCTGCCCCATCCAGGCTGGCACTTTCATATAAACTCATAGGTACACTGGCCATTGATGCCATATACATAACCATATAGTAGCCAATTGCCTGCCACACCATGGCAATGATAATGCTGACCATAACCAGTTTCTCACCTTTCCACAAAACAGGATTTGTCATATCTCGGAAAAGCCCGATAATACTGTTCAACATTCCGTTTTCTGGTTTATAAATAGCAGAGAAAATACCGGAAATAACAACAATAGAAAGAATATTAGGGATATAAAAAATAACCCTGAAAAAGTTCTGCCCTTTGATTTTCTCTCTGGTAAGAATTGCTGCAAAAACTAAAGCAAATCCAAATGTTACAATGGTTACAACAATAATTAACAAAATAGTGTTCTGCATAGAGCGAATAAAATTCGAATCCGCAAACAGCTGTTTAAAGTTATTCAGACCTACAAAAGTTTCTGTCGGAGAATAAGCGCCTCTTTCATACAATGACATGCGAAAAACATTTATCGTAGGCACAATCATAAAGATAAAAAAGAGAATTACTGCCGGAGCAACGCATAAGAACAAGAAGACGCTTCGGTCTTTATTTTTTCTCATAAAATCACAATTCCTTTCTCTTATAGCAACAAAGAAGGGGCAGCAGACACCTGCTGCCCCAAAAGCAGTCTACTAACAAGTAACTGTTCAGGTGAATTATTTCAGATTAGCTCTCATCTGGTCGCTTGCTTCTGATACACCTTTCATCCAGTCATCTTCTGTAATAGATCCCTCAACCAAAGAGTTTACAGGATCAAAGAAGTTTTTACGAACATCCAGTCCTGCAACTGATTTAAATGGTGCAAAGTTACCCATAGCAGCTTTTGCTCCATTGTCGTAGATAGAGTAGAACATTACATTATCACCTTCCAGTTTTTCAGCAATGTTCAATACAGGCTGAATAGCACCAGCTTCTGCAAAGATTTCACATGCTTTATCACTATACAGGAAGGAAATAAACTGTTTTGCTTCATCCTGATTTTCTGCACCAGATGGAATCCAGCACTGTTCGAACCATGTATAGCTGTACTGGTCTCCGCCATCTTTCACTGCTGGAAGAGCTGTCATACCCCATTTGAATCCCTCAGCACGAGGAGCTTCTTTCATTTCATCAACAATCCAAGTACCGTTTGGCATGAAAAGTGCTTTGTTGTCCAGAACTAACTGCTGATTCTGTGTAAAGTCCTGATCATTTGCCTGTGCTGGTGTAATTGGGTTTGTATATGATGCAAGTTTTGTTACAATATCAAAACATGTCTTAGCTTCTTCTGTATCCCAGATTCCTTCTTCATAATGAGTTGCTTTATCAAAGAATTCCGGACCGCCTGCAGAGTACATTAATGCATAGAAAAATGCATCAAAGTAACCTGTTGTAGGATATGTAAATAAGGAAATACCTTCTGCTTTTGCCTTCTCGCCAAGTTCCCACATTTCATCCCATGTCTTTGGAACTGTCCAGCCTTTTTCTTCAAACAGGCCTGCATTATAGAACAGTCCGCATGGAGAATAGAACATTGGAGCCAGGTAAGTTTTACCATCTCCATATGGGTTGGTCAGAGAAGTATCGGTAAATCCACCTGCAATTTTTTCAGAAACCTTTGCTTCTTCACCTGGTACTGTCATATCCAGCACATCAGTAATATCTGCAATCAGGTTATCTTTAATAAACTGTTCTGTAAGAGCTGCCTCACGTCCTGTAGCTAAATGAACAACATCTGGATATTCTCCACCCTGCATAGATGGTCCAATAACATCCTCTAATTTTTTATCTGTTGTCAATTCTACATTGATTCCTGTTTCTTCTGTAAATGCTTCTGCTACCTTTGTCCACATTTCAGAACCATACGCAGTTTCAATAGCTGCTACGGAAATTGTTTTTCCTTCAGAATCTTTGCCTTCGTCAGCGTTTCCTTCTGTCTTGGCATCTCCTTTTTCTTCTGATTCTGCTTTCTGTCCGCATCCTGCCATACTTCCTAACAGCATTGTTCCTGCAAGCATAACTGCAAGTAACTTCTTCAGTTTCATAAATAATGCCCTCCTTTAATAAGTGGTTTTGATTTTCCATGTTGTACACATGCACAACAGATTTGATATCTCCAGTATACCTTTTTTCTCAAATTCTTCTACTCAATTCTTGTGCTTTATTTTATATATCTTGCTATTTTTATGTATTTTAACCGTTTTTTTCATGTATTTGTAAATATCCTGTGGTTTTTACACAGAATTTTTCTTTCTTCCTCTTTTGTAATTCTATGAAACTTCATTCTATTCTCATAAAAACATATTTAACACTATAGTTTCTTTTTTATATTTCCTTCTCTTCTTATTTGTGTTATAGTGTAGAAACATCAAAATATAGCATAAAACAACAATTTATATAAAATACATTCTAAAAGGAGAATTTACCATGAGCTGCAACCGTTATAACTTAATTCAGGAAAAAGACCGTATCATCCACAGTGATGCTCGCCTGCTTTATTTAAGTACTGCAAAATATGGCGGTGATTGGCACAGTCTCCCTCACACCCATGACTGCACAGAGCTTTTTTTGGTAACTGGAGGAAGTGGTCAGTTTTCTATTGAAAATGAACTTTATCCGGTACACGTAGGTGATTTATTCATTATCAATCCTAATGTAGAGCACACGGAAACCAGCCTTAATGCCCAGCCTTTGGAATATATTGTTCTCGGCGTGGAAAATCTTCAACTCTTCCTCCAAAATGAACAGGACGACCGTTTTTGTATCGTTCACTTTCAGAATCATATGGAAGATCTTCTTTTCTGTCTTCATACCATGCAAAGAGAAATCGAAACAAAACCGGTCGGTTATGAAATGGTCTGCCAGGATTTTCTGGATATCCTGGTTATCAAGCTCATGCGGCAAACAAAATTTTCTGCTACTCTGGTTCCATTAAATAGGCGCTCCAGCCATATTTGTGCTCTTGTCCGGCGATACATCGACAACCATTATAAAGAAGAGCTTTCTTTAGAACATCTGGCTCAGATTGCTCATGTAAGTAAATATCATGTAGTTCATATTTTTAGTAAAGAATACGGAATATCACCTATCAGTTATCTTGCTATGCGCAGAATAGAAGAAAGCCGGCAGCTTTTGACTACTACCGACTTCTCTCTTTCCTATATTGCACACACCCTGGGGTTTTCTTCCAGCAGCTATTTTTCCCAGGCATTTCGCAAGTTAGAAGGCGTATCTCCCACAGAATATCGCCGTACTCATAAACAAAATAAAAAGTAACTTGTTTTCCTATTCTTCTATGGTAAATACATAATTTTTCAAACGGACAAAGGCTTCCTGCACTCTTGTCAGTGGCAGTGCAAGATTCATACGAATATGGCAGCAGCCATGGAACGGTCTTCCATCCTGCCATGCAACCCCTACATCCCATCCTGCTTTCAGCACTTCATCCAGGGTTTTTCCGTATGTTTCACACCATCTACTGCAATCAAGAAACAGCATATAAGTCCCCTGAGGCCTTGCCACTTTTACCTCCGGAAAATGCTCTTTGATAAAATTGCATGCATAAGCTATATTCTCGCTTAATACCTGACATAGTTCATCTACCCATACATGTCCCTCTTCTCTGTAAGCTCCCATAAGTGCATACATAGAAAGTACATTCATTTCATTATAATGGCTAAGAGAAGACTCCTTTTCTACTCTCTCACGTAGCCATGAATTATAAATGATATGATAAGAACCTACCAGTCCTGCCAGATTAAAGGTCTTAGAAGGTGCATACATGGCTGCAGTACGGCTCTTTGCATCTTCTGAAATAGACTGGGTTGGAATATGCTTATATCCTGGCATAATAAGGTCAGACCAAATTTCATCAGAGACAACAAACACATCATATTTCTTGTAAATCTCCATGGCTTTCTCGATTTCCCAGCGTTCCCATACGCGGCCGCACGGATTGTGCGGAGAGCAGAAAATAGCCGCATGAATATGGTTTTCCTTGATTTTTTTCTCCATATCTTCAAAATCCATACGCCAAATATTCTCTTCATCTTTCACAAGATGTGAATGCACGATATGATAACCGTTGTTTTCCAGAGAAGAAGTAAATCCGATATATGTCGGTGCATGTACCAGTACGTTGTCACCTTTTGAACAAATTACACCTAATACACTGAGTACACCGCCCAGTACACCGTTCTCATAACCAATATGTTCTGCTTTTAAGCCAGTAACACCATTTCTTTGCTCCTGCCATGAAATAATACTATTTGTATATTCTCTTCTTGGACTGAAATATCCGTATGCGGGATGATCTACCCTCTGATGAATGGCCTCCTGAATCGTAGGAAGAGCCGGGAAATTCATATCTGCTACCCACATAGGAATTACGTCGAATCCCTCTTTCGGCGCATCCGGTCCAAAATCTGAGTCATTGTAGACAGAGTCTACAGCAATCGCATCCCATCCTCTTCTGTCGATGATGGAAGTAAAATCATATTTCATTTCTTAACCTCCAATTTCTTCTTAGCAGTATCAAAAACTGCCTTTTTTATTTTTTCATTGCCAAAACCTTGCTTTCTGGAAAATCCGTAATAGAAATCTACTACTTGTCCCTATTCTGCTTTTGTTATATACTCTAACATATCTGAAAGAAAATAAGGAGGATTTTTCCATGAAATTTTTATATCCTGCGGTTTTCCGCAAAACAGAATCCGGAAAATATAAAGCTCACTTTCCAGATCTCGAATGCTGCTATGCAGAAGGAGACACCTTAGACGATGCCATTGACAACGCCAACGAAGCAGCTTATAACTGGCTGAGTCTGGAATTATCTGAGGAAGACTGTAACCTTCCATCCGTATCCGATAAAAGTGATATGGACTTACAGGAAGGGGATATTGTACGAAACATTTGCGTGAATATTCGTTTTTATGAAGGATGGGATGAGTAAAAGCTCATCCTATCTTTTACACCATGAAAAACGGATCCTGCTGCATTTCCAAATATTCTTTTAAACGCTTTTCATACGCTTCCACAATTTCTTGATTTTTTCTTGTAATCCGTATTGGATTCTGCTGGTACGGATCTTTTACATTATCATATAACAGTTTTATCTGTTCTTCCCCAGGCTGATATCCATTATAAATCACATAGGTATGGCTGTGAGTGCGGATTCCTCTCCACCCATAGCATTTGCTGTTTAATCCTTTCTTTTCAAAAGCCGCTACCATCTCCGGCATTCCCGGATAAGAACATAAAAATGCATCCTGAGGTGCCTCACTTTCTCCTGTTCTTATACCCTGTGCATGATTGAAGCCCTGACAGGTATCTGGAATTGAAAGACCTAAAATACCCAAAAGTGTTGGCATATGATCCGGACTTGCCACTAATTCATGATACTTGGAAGGTTTTAGATTTGCTTTCCATTTCATATAAAGTGGAATATGAATGGATTCTTCGTACCATATATTCTTGCTCATTTCACCGTGTGAACCCAGCATCTCACCATGATCTGCGGAAAGAACGATAAGCGTATCTTCTTCCATATGGTTCTCTTTCAGGTATGCCAGCAAACGGCCAAACTGGTCATCCACACCTGTTACAGCAGCAAAATACTGCTTTGTAATCTCTTCCATTTCTGGTGTTTTCTTTTCTTCTGGAACATTTTCCCGATATATAACCGGCATATCAGAATATTGTTTATAATATTTCTCTGGCACTTGATCATAAGGTGGATGCGGCGGATTGTAAGAAAGGAACAGTGCAAATGGTTCTTCTTTATCCTTCTGTTTTTCCATATATTCAAGAGCCTTATCTGTCTCAAAAATCGGTGACCAGCATCCTGGTTTAATCTGTTTGGGAGTGTCCTCCCAATAATGTGGATCTAAATGTTGATCCCACGCACCATAAGAAAGCCAATAATCAAATCCCTGTCTTCTCTCTCCCGGCGGTGTATATGCATCCCAGTATCTTGCTCCTGAAACCGGATGCTTCTCGAAGTTCTGTTCAGAAGCATCCAGATGCCATTTTCCAATATAACCTGTCTCATATCCTGCATCTTTTAACACATTGCCGATACAGGTCTCCTGTGGTTTCAACATCAGAACTTCACTTAAACCAATCTTACAGTTTGTCCACATTCCCAGACTAAACGGATATTTTCCTGTGAGCAGTGATGCACGATGTGGAGAACATAATGGAAAGGTGCTGATTGCTTCTGTACAATCCACACTTTCCTGTGCAAACCTATCCATGTTTGGAGTTTTTACCTGATCTGCTCCCACATGTCCCATTGCCTGATATCTCCATTGATCCAAAAATACATATAATAAATTCGGTCTCTTCTTCATTTTTTCCTCCTACCAATAAGGATTCCAGTCTCCTTTTCTTCTTCTTAAGGCTTCCAGATAGAAATAATCTCCCCAGGTATTACATTCATCCACACCACGGTCTGTACAAGTATTTTCTTTTGAATCTCTTGCATAAGTTCCGTGTAACAGCAGACCATTTGATTCTTTCTGATCCTTAACCGCACAGGTATGAATCAATGCAGAAAGCATCTTATCTGCAGCCATCTGGTATTTTTCTGCTTCTTCTTTCTCCAGATGTGGAAGCATTTCATAAATACCGCAAATTACAATTGCAGCAGACGAAGAATCTCTTGGTTCTGTACTTTCTGTATCAAAATCAAAATCCCAATATGGTACTAAATCTTCTGGCAAATGCTCGATAAAATAATCGGTAACATCTCTGAACATCTGGATATAATCTGGATTATTCTGATATCGATAGCTAAGAGCTATACCATAAACCCCCCATGCCTGGCCACGCGCCCATGCCGACCCATTTCGGTTTCCCTGGTGTGTTACACCATAAGATGGTTTTCCGGTTTCCGGATCAAGAAAATAGGTATGATAGGTAGAATGATCTTCTCTTAAAACACATTTCATCGCAGTGTGAATATGCTTGCAAGCTTTTTGGGCATACTCTGGATTGCCGGTTACTTCTGTTGCCCAGTAAAGCAAAGGAAGATTTAATAAACAATCAATAATTAACCGATAGTCTTTTGGATCACCAACATTTCCCCAGGCCTGAATAAATTCTCCCTTTTCTCTGTATCTGGTAAGCAGATGATCTGCTGCTAAAATGGCTGCTTTTTTTCCATTCTCATTCTGACAAAGCTTATAAGCTGCCACACAAGAAAGGCTATATAAAAATCCCATATCATGATGATTCACATCTATCTTATTTTCGATACGGTTTAGAAAACTGTCTACATGGATTTCCCCTGTTTTCTTAAAATCTTCGTCTTTTGTAAGCTCATATGCAAGCCATACAACACCTGTCCAAAAACCAGTTGTCCACTCTACATTTTCTGTCTTCCAGTAGAAACCATCCTTTGTATTTGGTGACTGGAAATGACTGGTAAAATCTTCTAAATTAGCCTTGGCAATCTTTGTTGCCCAGTCAATTGCCTGCTCTATTAATTCCTCACTGCACCCTTCATATTGTGCAAGAGATTCAAATGTCTGTGCCATAAATTATGTCTCCTAAATTTTTTATTCTTCACAACAATAAGTATCTACTCGATGAGAATACATGCCTGCTTTACACATCTGTCCCAATCCAGTAACGCCTTCTCTTGTTCCATCTATCTTTTCATCTGCATATTTCAAAAACCATTCTTGCAGATGTTTCCTCATATCTACTACGATTTCCTCATACTCAAGCTTCCCATAAAGATTTTCAAGTTCCTCTGGGTCTGACGTCAAATGATACAACTCATGTGGTCCGTAAGGATAGCGGTGAATGTATTTCCAGTCCTTATTTCTTATCATTCTTACCGGTCCATATTCATCGAAAACCACTACTTCCTGTTCTTCTTTTTCTGTCTTTTTTTCTCCGGATAATAATTTCGCAAAACTTGTTCCCGGCAATTTTTCACATGCATTTGAAGAAATACCGCACAACTCTAACAGAGTAGGGAATAAATCATAAGCACTTAAAATAGATTCATTTTTCACCCCTTGTAACAGAGTTCCCGGCATAGATATCAGCAGTGGAACTTTTACAGAAGTCTCATACATATTAAACGGAAATGTTCCATTTCCTTTCCCCCATACACCATGATGTCCCATACTCATTCCATTATCTGCAGTATAGATTACTAAGGTATTTTCACGCTGTCCATTTGCTTCCAACGTATCTAAAATCCTACCAATCTGCTCATCCATTGCACTGATTGCAGCGAAATATCCTCTGAGATTTTCTTTCCTTTTCTCCGTATGATACACTGGTCCCGTGGTCAGATTTTCATGATCCGGCACATCCGGAATGCTTGGAAAATCACAATTTTCATAATAATCAATCCATTTTTTTGGATGTTGATCTTTTCCCCATGGTGCATGAGGAGCCGTAAAATGAACAGACAGATAAAATGGATTTTCTTGATTTTTGAATTCATCCAGATATTCTATCGCCTTATCTGCAATTACAT
>Peterbilt_p2__coassemble_430_pt1 | contig 32303 bp, 32 predicted proteins | sample Peterbilt_p2__metabat2_high_PE_039 | metagenome-assembled genome bin Peterbilt_p2 | reverse complement strand
AGTGTGAGACCGTTTTTAAAATCTCCTGCTGATATCATAATGATATTCCTCCTTAATTTCGTCCGTTGGGAAAACCTGTCATTTTCCGCTATATCTCATTCTATAATATCTGAATGTAATTTTCAACTATTTTTTCGCTTTCTTTGCTCTTTTGCGTAAAAAAACAGGACAATTTTTTCCAGTTTTCTCTTCAGAACAATCTGAATCTCTTCTTTTGGGTGAATTGGTTTCACTAAAATATTGTGGATTCCCACTCTTTTTGCCCCATAAACGTCTGTAAATAGCTGATCCCCTACAAATAAAGTATTTTCCAGAGAAGTTCCCATAAGTTCCATGGCCTTCAGATAATTTTTGCGGGATGGCTTATGAGCATTCTCAATAAAATGCACCTGTATTTTTTCATTAAAGGAGCTGACTCTCTGATATTGATTATTGGATAACAGACAGCACTGAAATCCTATCTGTTTCAAATTTTCGAATAATTTCTCAGATTTCTGGTCAGAAGGTGCCCCATGGGGAACCAGGGTATTATCAATATCAAAAATAATTCCTCTGTACCCTTTCCGGTACAGCTCTTCAAAATTAATTCTATAGGTAGATTCCAGATATTCATCCGGGAAAAACATCTTAAACATGGCTTTTTCTCTCCTTGTACCTGTTTTCCTTATGGTAACAGGTACAGGCAGGTTTTGTCAATTCATCCTCTTTCATTTAAAGGACAGTAAGTCTGTTCTTCCAGAATATTCTTATATGCCGGACGGATAATCTTATCTGTATTGATAAGTTCTTCCATACGGTGTGCAGACCATCCCACAATACGGGCGATGGCAAACATCGGAGTGTATAATTCCAGCGGGAGTCCCAGCATACTGTAAACAAAGCCACTGTAAAAGTCCACATTGGCACTTACTCCTTTGTAAATACGGCGTTCCTGTGCAATCACTTCCGGTGCCAGCCTCTCAACTTTGGAATACAGGTCATAATCTTTCATTCTTCCCTTTTCCCCTGCAAGCTGCTTGACAAACCGCTTAAATATCTGGGCTCTTGGATCGGAAATCGAATATACCGCATGTCCCATTCCATAGATCAGCCCCCTCCGGTCAAAGGCTTCTTTGTGAAGCAGCTTAATGAGATAATCTTTAATCTCATCTTCATCTGCCCAGTCCTGTAAATGTTCCTTCATATCCTGGAACATACTGACTACCTTAATATTCGCACCACCATGCTTTGGCCCTTTCAGAGAGCCAAGAGCTGCTGCTATTGTGGAATACGTATCTGTACCAGAAGAAGATACTACATGCGTGGTAAAGGTAGAGTTATTTCCACCGCCGTGCTCCATATGCAGCACCAGTGCCAGGTCAAGAATCTTTGCTTCCAGTGGTGTATATATTTTATCCGGCCTGAGAAGAAGAAGGATATTCTCTGCCGTGGAAAGATTTCTCTCTGGATTGTGAATATATAAGCTATCCTCCAGATTATAATGTTTATGAGCCTGATATCCATATACAGATAACAAAGGGAAAACACTTATCAGATTGATGCATTGACGCAGAACATTTGGAAGGGAAATATCTTCCGGATTATCATCATAAGAATAGAGTGTTAATACACTTCGGGAAAGAGTGTTCATCATATCACGGCTAGGAGCCTTCATGATAACATCTCTGACAAAATTTGTAGGAAGCTGCCGCTGAGATGCCAGTATCGCAGAAAAATCTTCCAGTTCTTTTGTGGTAGGAAGTTTCCCAAACAACAGCAGATACGAGGCTTCTTCAAAACCAAATCTCTGATCTGCCAGAAATCCTCCCGTCAAATCTTCTATGTTAATCCCCCTGTAGTACAGCTCGCCTTCACAGGGAATCTCCTGTCCATCTACGACTTTCTTAGATACAATATTGGAAATCTGGGTAAGACCTGCCAGCACCCCTTTTCCATTCAGGTCTCTCAGTCCTCTTTTTACGTCGTATTTTCCATACAGGGCTGTATCAATTCTACTATTTTCCTTACAGATTTCTGTAAGGGCTTCAATTTCCGGAGTGACATTTTTATTGAAATCGGACATATCGGATTCCCCCTTTTTCTTACTTTAATACTACACTATAGTAACATACAAAACTATTTTCTGGCAAGTTACTTTTTTCTAAAGAAAGTATTAAAAAAGTTCTGTAGGACAGACATCTTCTACGCCTGTCCTACAGAACTTCTTCCTTGTATTCTCTTATTCTTTTAAATTCAATTTTGCTAAAGCATCTGCAAACGCATTGTTCAGCGGCTCATTTGCCTCTTTTTTCTGCTTATTCAGATATCTCTGCACATCTTTTTTGCTTACTCCGGCTCCTTCTTTTGCTCTTCTTTGCTGGAAACTGGACAGTTTTTCTTTATAACCACAGGTCTGGCAGATAAAGGTATCTTCTTTTCCTTTCACATACAGTTCCATTTTTCTATGGCAATTAGGGCATCTGGCATTGGTAATACGGGAAATGGTTTCTCTATGCCCACATGCCCTGTCCTGGCATACCAGCATTTTGCTGTTTTTTCCGTTTACAGCCAGCATCCTTTTTCCACAAACCGGACATTTGGTATTGGTAAGATTTTCGTGACGGAAGGTTCCGCCGCTGGTCTTGATTTCCTCAATAATTTCCTCTGTATAGTTCCGGATATCATCCAAAAACACCTCTTTTTTCAGCTTACCTTCTGCAATCCTGGAAAGTTTCATTTCCCAGTCTGCTGTTAATTCCGGCTTCTTTAAATCCTCCGGAACTAATTCCAGTAACTGTTTTGCCTTGGATGTAATATAAATGTCCTTCCCACGTTTTTCCATCAAAAAGGTACTAAACAGTTTTTCGATAATATCAGCTCTTGTTGCCACCGTTCCAAGACCCCCGGTCTCTCCCAGTGTTTTCACAGCCCTGGCATCTTGGCTCTCCATATATTTCACAGGATTTTCCATTGCGGATAACAAAGTAGCCTCATTAAATGGTGCCGGTGGTTTGGTCTTGCCCTGGGTAATATCCACCCTCTCAATGTGGAAATGACTGCCCTGCTCTGCATCAGAAAGATTCTGAAACTCTTCTTCCTGTTCCTGGTCTTCCTGCTGATATACTTCTTTCCATCCCTGATTCTTTACGATTCTTCCCTTTGCTGTAAAGGTTTCCCCTCCGGCTTCTCCCCGCATTAAAGTCTGCTCATATTCAAAGGGCGGGTACAGCACGCTGAAAAATCTCCGTACCACCAGGTCATAAATCTTCCGTTCCTCATTGGTCATATGTTCCAACTGGACAAACTGTTCTGTTGGAATAATTGCGTGATGGTCACTGACTTTCTTATCGTCTACAAAAGACTTATTCACCTTCACTGGCTTCATGGACAATGCTCCGGCAATCTTCCGGTAAGGTCCTACTGCACAGGCTTTCAGCCGCTCCTTGATTGTGGGAATCACATCTGTTCCAATAAATCTGGAATCTGTTCTCGGATATGTCAGCACCTTATGATTTTCGTAAAGACGCTGCATAATGTTTAATGTCTCTTTTGCAGAAAATCCAAACTTCTGATTCGCATCTCTCTGGAGTTCTGTTAAATCATAAAGCCCTGGAGACATGGTTGTTTTACGGCTTTTTTCCACCGAAGTGACCGTAAGTACACCAGTTCCGGCTGCTGCTTTGACTGCTTCCATCCTTTCCCTGTTAAAAGAACGGGAACTGCCGCTTTTGCCATCCTGCCAGGTCCAGCGGTTTCTGCCAGCCAGAATCGTCAGCCCGTAATACTCCTTTGGCTTGAAATTCCGTATTTCTTCTTCTCTGGTCGCAATCATTGCCAAGGTCGGAGTCTGAACTCTTCCACAGGATAACTGGGCATTGTACTTGCAGGTCAGGGCTCTGGTGGCATTGATTCCAACCAGCCAGTCTGCCTCTGCCCTGGAGACTGCTGCATCATAAAGATGATTGTATGCCCTTCCATCTTTAAGATGGGCAAACCCTTCCCTAATCGCCTTATCTGTGACGGAAGATATCCATAATCTTTTAATCGGTTTTGCACACTTTGCTTTTGCCAGAATCCATCTTGCAACCAGTTCCCCTTCCCTGCCTGCGTCTGTAGCGATAATAATCTCTCCTACATCTTTCCGGTAAAGCTGGGTTTTCACTGCCTGGTACTGTTTTCCTGTCTGACGGATTACGACCAGATTCATATGCTCTGGAAGCATAGGAAGATCCTCCATCTTCCATTCTTTATATTTCTGGTCATATTCTTCCGGGTCTGCCAGGGTGACCAGATGCCCAAGAGCCCAGGTAACAATATATTTTTCTCCTTCTAAGGCACCATTTAACTTTTTGCTGCATTTTAATACCCTGGCAATGTCTCTTGCCACAGAAGGCTTTTCTGCTAATACAACAGATTTCATGCAATTAACTCCATTTCTTTCCGAAAAATTCAGTTGTTCTCTTTACTTTTTCCATAACCCCCTGAAAACTTTGCGGTGTTAAGGACTGTTTTCCATCGCACAGTGCTTTTTCAGGATTATTATGCACCTCAATCATGACACCATCTGCCCCTGCTGCAATGGCTGCCATGGTAAGAGGCTCTACCATAAACCGGATGCCCGCTGCATGGCTTGGATCCACAATGACCGGAAGATGGGTTTTCGATTTCAGCATAGGGATTGCAGAAATATCCAGTGTATTTCTCATAGAGGTCTCAAAGGTACGGATTCCTCTCTCGCAGAGAATTACCTGCTCATTTCCTCCCGCCATAATATATTCTGCACTCATGAGCAGTTCTTCCAATGTATTTGCCATACCTCGTTTTAATAATATAGGTTTTCTTATTTTTCCCAATTCTTTCAAAAGCTGAAAATTCTGCATATTTCTGGTTCCAACCTGGATGACATCCACATCCTCAAATAACGGAAGATGTTCTGCACTCATAATTTCCGTTACAATAGGAAGGCCAGTGGCCTTTTTGGCCTCTAACAACATTTTCAGGCCTTCATCTCCCAGCCCCTGGAACGCATATGGAGACGTTCTTGGCTTAAACGCTCCTCCTCTTAAAAATCCGGCTCCGGCATTTTTTACCTGATGTGCCACCTCTGTCATCTGTTCTCTTGTTTCGATGGAACAAGGTCCTGCAATTACCTGAAAGTATTCTCCACCGATTTTTTTTCCCTCAATATCAAAAACAGACGGCAATGGATGCATTTTTTTACTTGCTTTTTTATATGGTTCTTTAATTCTCTTTACAGATTCAATTACATCCAACGCATTAAGCCAGTCTTCACTCACTTCCGTAGTATCTCCAATCAGGCCGATAAGAGAGGTATTGATTCCCTCTGAAAGGTGTAATTTCAGGCCCTGTGCCATAAGCTGCTGTTTCAGTTCCTCTACTTTTTTTTCGTCTGCGCCTTGTTTTAACACTAAAATCATGGTCTCGTCCTCCTTAATTCAGGCTAATCATATCTTGCATGTAAGAATTTGTCAACATGGATTTATCCATTTAAAAGACAAGTTTTCCTGCCTCTTCTTCTGACTTTTTAAATATTTTTTATTGCCTAGCATTTCATTTTATATTATAATAATTTCAGAATATTTATCTTATTTGTTTTTGTTTTCGAATTTTTAGGAGGTCCTATGAATCTACACAGCCAACTGGCTCACCAGGTAATCAATGAAGTGCAAAAAGCAGTCATCGGAAAAAAAGACTGTATCGAAAAAATCATGATGGCAATTTTAAGCTCCGGGCACATTCTCCTGGAAGATATTCCAGGTGTGGGTAAGACCACCATGGCTCTTGCTTTTTCTAAGGCACTGCACCTAAAAGAAAAACGTCTTACCTTTACTCCTGACGTACTTCCGGCAGATTTGACGGGCTTTACCATGTATAGAAAAGAAACCAATAAATTTTATTATCAGCCGGGTGCCCTGATGTGCAACTTATTTCTCGGAGATGAAATTAACCGTACTTCTCCCAAAACTCAGTCCGCACTTCTGGAAGTAATGGAGGAGGGACAGGTCAGTGTAGACGGTGTCACTCACGCTCTTCCGAAACCTTTTATTGTCATTGCCACTCAGAATCCTGCAGGTTCTGCAGGAACTCAGCTCCTTCCGCAGTCCCAGCTTGACCGTTTCACCATCTGTCTTAGTCTCGGATACCCGGATATGGAGGAAGAAATTGCGATTTTAAAAGGCCGGATTGCCAGAAATCCTCTGGAAACCCTGGAACCAGTGCTAGAAGCCAGCCAGCTTCTCGCCCTTCAGGAAGAATGCAGCCATATCTTCATCCATGACAGGATTTATCATTATATCTGCAGCCTTGTGCAAGCCACCAGGAATCATCCCATGGTTGAGCTTGGAATCAGTCCCAGAGGAACTCTTGCACTTACACACATGGCTCAGGCAGGGGCATATCTTGCAGGACGGAATTATGTGATTCCAAAAGACATACAAACGATTTTCCCTGATGTGTGCCTCCATAGAATATGCCTGAACTCCAAAGCCAGGATCAGCCATGTAAACAGCCGTTCTATACTGGAGGATATTTTAAAAAATACCCCTGTCCCCTCAGTCCGCAGACGTGATAAAGGAGAATAACTTATGCTCTGTAATCTAACTACTACCTGCTTGTTTCTGCTGCTTGTCTATCTTACTATCCTTTACAAAAGCAGTGCTGCCTGTGCCCTGATGCTTCTTCTGGCTCTTGGTATCCTGTTTGGAATCCTGCATCTGTTTTACACGGTTTCCCATGTGCAGATTGAGTTTCCGGAAGTTGTTGTGGAATCTTCTCAAAAAGGAACCGGACACCTGGCAATCCGCATAAAAAACACAGGAAAGCTTTCTGTACAGCAGACTTCTATGAAATTGTATTTAAAGGACAGCCAGCAGCACATTGTAAGTTTCATCCCTGTAAATTTTTCTATTCCGCACCGGGAAGCTTCTTTGGTGGAACTGGAGGTCAGCAGTCATTTGTGCGGCAGATTTTACTTAGAAACCCGCCTGGCAAAATTTTACAGTCCTTTCCATCTGGTGTGTTTTCCCTATAGGAAAGTCCTCCAATGCGAAGCACTTTTTTATCCGGAACCTTTTCCTCTTGATATCCAGGTGACAGAAGCCACCAGGTATTTTGCTGCAGAGAGCGAAGAATTTGAAGACCTGGTTCCAGGAATGGCCCTTCATCCTATTAATGAAATCCGGGAGTTTCTTCCCGGTGACCGGGTGCGGCAGATTCACTGGAAATTAAGTGCGAGAACAGACTCTTTACTGGTACGTGACATGGGAAAACCTGATGGATTTCCTGTACTTGTATTTCTGCAGCTCCAGATTCTCCATGGACAGGCTGCCACTTCTTCTCTCAGCCAATTTTGGGAATTTGCAGTTTCTCTGTCTTTTGCTCTTCTGGAGTCAAAATGCAGACATTTTGTTATCTGGTTCGACCAGAAAGAGGGCTGTCTGATGCGATATCCCATACGCACAGAAGAAGACTTGACTGCCTGTATCTACACTCTTCTTCACGAAGAATTTTACGATTCATCCAAAGAGCTTTATGATTTATACGCAAAAAAGTACCCTGGCGATACCTTTCACACCAGGCTGATTCTTAATACAAACATGACCCTTCAACAGGAATCAGAAGCACCCTGCACCTGTACCAGAGACATGACAATTACTGTCTGAAAGGAGAACACCTGACATGAATACCAGGAAACAAGCTGTGATTTCAATGAAACATACAAACAAAAATTCTTCCGCAGCACCTAACACTGCGGTATCTTTTGTATGTAATTTTCTGGTGTTTTTTTCTGCATCCATGGGTGTCCTTCTCTCTGTGCTTCAGGCACTTTCCCTGCCCTGGACATTTCGCCCTTATGCTCCATGTGTACTGTTTTTTTCTTTCATATTTACTATTTTGATCACACGGAAACACAGGAGAATTCACAGAATAATCTTCTGGTTTTTTTGTGTATTTTGTATTCTTGCTGCATTTCATTTCCGTGATTCTCTCCTGGAAGAAAGTCTGTCTTTTCTTGGCAATGTGCAGCATTCCCTGGAAGAAAACTATGGCCTTACCCTTCTCTCCTCTTTTTCTTACAATGAGGAACCATATCGGATTTTTCTTCCTACTGTGCTATGTATATTTTTGCTGCTGTTTTACAGTGCGGCACGCTTCCATCAAAGAAGCCTTGTTTTTCTTCTTCTGATTCTTCCTGCAGGTTTTGTTTTTTTGCTGAACCAGTCACCTACGGTTTCTTCTCTTGGTTTTCTTGCATCAGCCTATCTTTTCTGGACCTTAACTGACAGAGAAACATCTATGGGACTGACTTCCTTCATTCCTGCTGTTATAGCTGTCTTCCTTTATGTTTTCTGTGCATCTGTTCTTGTCCCTGAACTCTCCCCTGTTTTCTTTCAGTGGAGGACACCACTGTGCCAAAGAGTAAACGAAATAATGCAAATCTCAGACTCGCCGTTCTCGGATTCTGTGGCTGTCATTGGTACTGGTTTTTCTTATGAAACAAGAGAAAATACACAACGCTTGAACAATACTGCTCCTGCTTATCAGCATCAGTCTATGTTCCGCTTCACCTCTGATTTTCGCCCAAAAGAAACCATCTTTTTGAGAGGATTTATTGGCGGTTCCTACTCCAATGCACAATGGATTTCTGCCCAAAATCAAGATTGGGAATCATTTTTACAGCATAAAAAAAACACCAGCAAAAATGCTGGACTTATTTACCAGATGCCTTACCATATTGTAAGTAATGCACGTCAAAATGACATTGGAGTAATGTCTCTCACCCCTTTATTTCCTGCCTCCTACAGCTATCTTCCTTGGGGAACTGAAATTCCAGTTTCTCTTCGAACAGGGGAAGATAACCGGATAAAAAAAACATTCTCAAAAAAAGCTACTTTCTCCGGTCTTCCTTTGTCTCTTGCAGATGCTGATTTATTACAAAATCCAGTATGTTCCTCCAAAGAAGCTACTATGGAAGAACTGTACCGCACCTATATCCAAAATCAGTTTACCTCTTTTGAGCAATCGGAAACCGACTTTCTCTATGAAGAGATACAAAAGCTCCCTGTTTTCCAGTCCATGAGCACGAATCCTTCTATAAAAGAAATAAAACAGGCAGCAGCAGAAATCCAGCAATTCCTCTGGAAACATGCTTCCTATAGCCTCAATTTGGAGCCGGTTGCTTCTGGAAATACATTAATAGAAGATTTTTTATACCGTCAGCACAAGGGATTCTGCGTACATTTTGCCACGGCAGGAACTCTTTTATTCCGCATGTATGGGATTCCCGCCCGCTATGTCAGCGGTTATGCCGTTGCCCCACAGAAACTTTCTTCTGACCCAGACGGTTCGTATTCCTGTGAAATTATGGATTCTCAGGCACATGCATGGACTGAAATATACGTAGGAAAAGGCGGATGGATTCCTGTGGAAATGACACCTGCTGCCTCTAGGATTTCAGACGAAACTGCTCCAACCCCACCAGAATCTCCAGAGGATGAAACTACTCCTGATACTTCTGAACCTTTGGAAAAAAAACCAGAAACAGACCCTGAAGAGCCCCTTCCTTCTACCGGTAAAAACACTCCACAAGAGGGTTCTGACCAAAAACAGGAAGACGTATCTGCCCCGGCTGGATTCTCTCTTTTCTCTGTTTTCCGTGTAATCTTTTCCATTGTAGCAGGACTTGCAGCCATCTGTGCTGCACTCCTCTTGTGGAGAATCCTTTGTTTCAGAAAACGCCTTGGCTATTTTGCAATCTCTTCTTATGATTGCTATGAGACGGTTTTCCGAAGCCTGCTTGCTCTTTGGGAAAAACTTTACGGTCTCTCCTGCACAGAACTTTCTGACCATGCACTTTACCAATTGTTTACGGAAAATCTGCCGGAAACAGAAAAAAATCTATTCCTGACCGTGTACCAGCAGGCCGAATCCTTTGCTTTCGGACAGGAAAAACCATCCAAAACTCAGATAAGGGAACTGAGACACCATTACAGCATCTATCGAAAAAAACTGCTGAAAAACAGCAGTTCCTTCCATCAGTTCTGGTATGTATTTATACTTGGCTTATAGGAGAATCCCTCTGTTTTTCCTTTCAAAGAGAAAGCTCATGTACAATATCAAAACAAAGATGCAGGGCTTTTTCCAGGGATTCTCCTCCCCAGTTTCTTTCCTTATAGGCATCCATATCTGCCAGTGTATCTGCCGTAAATAAAATCTGTCCAAAGGCAATATTCCGAAATCTGGCACATGCTGCTAAAGCTGCACATTCCATCTCCACTGTCATACAGCCTTCCTGCCTCCTGTGTGCAACTTTTTCCCTGGTTTCTCTGTAAAATCCGTCTGTAGTCCAGGTCATGCACTCCAGATACGGGATGTTCCATTTCTTAAATGTTCTCTCAATAGAATGCAATACCTGTGGATTCAGGTCTATGTATCTGGAGGGCGGCAAGTAATGATAAGAAGTACCTTCGTCTCTCAATGCCCTCCTGGGAACCAGAAATACATTTTCCTCCAGCTTTTGCAGAACACCACAGGAGCCTGCTGATATGACCGTTTCTACTCCGTATCCGATGAGCCAGTCTAAAATTTGCGTGGAAGCTGCTGCACCCACCGGTGCCTGGCAAAAACAAATTTTCTCTCCTTTGTAGTCTATAGTATAAACTGGATATTTCTTTGTAATGGAGACAAATTCTGCTGTTTTTTCTGCGTTTACTGCACTGGCATATTGTTCAATAACATCTCCTAAAAAAGCAAACACCGCCTTTTTAGGAAGTTGAATATCCAGGTTTTCATGCGTAGGCATTACAACCGCAGACGGACTGTCATCATACTCTAAAATCGGTATCTTATTCTCTCTAAATGCCATATAATCCTCCTTATTATCTGATACAGATTAAACAAGAAATCTTAAAATCCATAAACCAGTTTTGCAAATCCCTGCTCATTGAAAAAGAAAAATCTCCCAGCGAATACAACCGCCATATAGAGCGGCAATTCTACAAATGGTGTCTGAACTACCTGTGTTTTTCCACCTGTCCACTTTGTCCATATCCGGTACAAAAGATAGCCTAATAATGCCCCTAAGGTATTCATCAACAAATCATCAATATCTGTACTCCTGATGTTCAATAACTGGCTGATTTCGATAAAAAGGGAAAATCCCAGTCCAAGCTCCAATATACGGACAAGATTTGCCATCTGTTTCCATATGAGCGGTACAAGGAACCCCAGCGGAAGAAACATGACAATATTCAGCAGATAGGGAATCACCGCAATCTCACCAGAAAACAACAGATAGTTTATCTGCTCCTGCCGAAATTCCAAGCCATATAGCAGTCCATCATAAAAAGTTCCTGCTCCTGTAACATGATACACTCCGATCATATACAAGGCAAAGAAAAAAATCCATACATCATAACTTCTTCCAAGTTGTAAATGTTTCTTCTTATGCGAATATTTCAATACCAAAAACAATACAAGAAATGGGATAAATCCTGTCAAAAATTCATATCCGTAAAAAAGTAATTCTTCCATAAAATCTGCTCCTTTTTTCCTATTCCAGCAGTTTTTTCAGAAGCTGTTTCCGGTTATTGATATATAGTTCCATCACCTGATAACTGCTGGTATCCTCGTATGCACATGTATGCAGCCTGCCTTCATCAAAAGTCAGAATTCCAGCTCCCGGCATTCCCAGTAAAATCGGAGAATGCGTCACAATAATAAATTGAGAGCCTTCTTTTACACACTCATGGATATCCATAAGCAGCGTTAATTGTCTCTGAGGTGACAGTGCTGCTTCCGGCTCGTCCAACAGATATAATCCATGTGGCCGGAATTGCTCCTGTGCGATTTCCAGGAAACTTTCCCCATGGGATTTTTCATGATATCTTTTTGACGGATGTTCAAAGTCTGCATAATCCATCTCCTTGGTTGCCACATTATAAAAACTCTCTGCTCTTAAAAAATATCCCCAGCCTGCTTTTTGATAACTCCGTACCAGCCGGATGGCTTCATTTAATTCAGAATGAGAATCAAAGGTAGAAAAACGATAGTTTTTTGTACCTCCTTCCGGATTAAATCCTGCTGCAATAGCAAGTGCCTCTAACAATGTCGATTTACCGGTTCCGTTTTCCCCCACGAAAAAGGTAATTGGACTGGTAAATTCCAGACTATTTACTCCTTGCAAGGCTTCTATTGCTCTCAAATAACTATAGGGACTGATTTTACTCCAATCAATGGAAAATCCCCTGATAAACGGTGCGCTCATTGGAATTCCTCTAAACTTTCCTGAATGCATAAAGCCAGGATAACAAGTGAAACGAAAGATTATCCTTTGCTTTTTCTAAAAAATTTCTAAAGTTGCAAAATCGTATGGTTTTTTATAGCTATTATACTGAATTTTGTCCTTTCACACAAGAAATTTGTCCTTGTGTTTTCTTTTTAATCTGTTATACTGATTCTATAATTAATGAATACATTTCAAAAGGTATCCTGTCTGAAATATTGCGTAAAAACAGGGCCGAGGTGATAGATATGATTTTAACAGAATATGATGAAAATGAATTCCGGGAATTCTTAAAAGAAGATTCCTGGAAAAAGGGACATACGGCCGGAGTACAGGATGGAATCCAAACTGGGATTCAAACTGGCATACGTGAGATAATCCGCACCTATGCAGAACTACAACTCCCTAAAGAGCAGCTTATGGAAAGATTAACCAATGGATTTTCTCTTTCTACGGAAGAAGCAGAACAATACATCGAGCAATACGGAAAACTTTAAACATATTGGCACCCACCAGGTAGTGGAGTGCCAATACTAAACTAGCGCTAAAAGGTTCACAGGACTCTCAATCTGTTCAAAACCTTCTTTTCTTTTCGACCTTTGAATAGGGTGAGCCTTTAAATACCAAACTGCCTGGACTGCTTTCATACCAATTTTTTGTGCTACTTCTAGCTCACCACTTCCGCCGTCACCTACATACAGACATTCCTCTGCTTCAACCTGCAACCGCTCCATACAGCGTCGGAAAATTGCAGAATCTGGTTTTTGCAGTCCTTCTTCGTAAGACAGGCAAGATGCATTAAAATATGGATATAGTATGCTTTTTTTGATCACCTCTGCCTCTTCTGAAAAGCAATTGCTGATTAATCCTATCAAAATCCCTTTTTCTTTCAGTTTCTCCAGCATAGGTATGATTTCCTCATGCAAATGCCTGAAAGTTTCTTCTTTTGTCCAAATTCGTTTATCCACGATGGTCTGAAACCTTTCTTCCGAATACGTGTTGTTTTCTTGCAAAATTCTCTCAATAATTTCTTCAAATGACAATTTCCCTATGGTTCTGTCCGTAGCAGTAGTTCTCCATAATTCCTGAAATTTTTCTGCTGGAATTCCTGCATCTTCTGCCATTTCTGCACTAAAATAAAGAGGACATTCATAATGAGTAATTAAAGTCTCATACATATCAAAAATCACTGCTTTTATCATATACAGCCTCCTTAACAGTTATGAATCTGTCACTAAATTTTTCAAATACATAATCTCAGCAAAAGCGGCTTTCCATGACTCCGCCTGTATGTATGCAAGAATCTTTTCATCACCTGGTTTTGCTTTATAAATTTCAATATCTTCCATCTTACACTCCTACCTGGCTTTTTCAAAGCGGTATTTCTGACTCACATCCGGATATTTATCCCGGTCTACTTCACTCATAAACATCTCCAATGGTCTTGCACAGATTTTAAATGGTGCATACAATGCCTGATAAATCACAAGGCGTTCTCCTGTTTCCGTATGCTGTGCGAAAGCCAGAACCTTATAGAGATATTCCGAAGTTTTGTCGGAAACCCACTCTCTTTTAAAGTGCTGTACAATATCTCCCACCTGAATATCTCTGGCAGGAATCTCTGGCTCCGGTGCTTCCGGTTCCGTGTCCAGTTCCAGGTATTCCTCCTTATCCAAGGACACTGGAACACCTGTTTTCCCTAAAATATGGACACCGCCATACCAGGTGCCTGTAGTCTCAAAAATATCACCTATTTCGTATTCTGATGTGTATTCATCATTCTTCTTTATGATTCTGATTTTTCCCATAACATTCTCCCTATATCACCATAATTAATGTCCCTGCCCCGATTAAAATACACCCAGCCAGGGACTTCCATGTAAACTGTTCATGGAGAAACACAAATGCAAGAACTAACGTAATTACCACAGACAATTTATCTACCGGTACTACTTTTGATGCCTCTCCAATCTGTAAGGCTTTGTAATAACACAGCCAGGATGCGCCGGTTGCCAAACCTGACAGGATTAAGAAAAGCCAGCTTTTGCTGCTGATCTGTGAAATTCCTTTCTGTGCATGAACTAAGAAAACCATTCCCCACGCCATCACAAGAACTACGGTTGTTCTGATTGCTGTGGCAAGATTGGAATTCACGCCATCAATCCCGACTTTTGCCAGAATTGATGTAAGTGCTGCAAACACTGCTGAAAGGATTGCAAAGAAAAACCACATGTAACCTCACCCTTCTTTCTGCTCATATGCAAACTCTTTCATCTCATTATACACCCTCCCCCTCTTCCCCACAACCTAAAACAGCCAGCCATACAGCGTTCACACTGCCCATGACTGACTGTCTCTTTCTTAAATTACTTCTGCTTTCTCAAACTGGCTGTTATACAGATTGGCGTAGAAACCGCCTTCTGCCAGAAGGGAATCGTGAGTTCCCTGTTCAATAATATCTCCGTCTTTCATAACCAGAATCAAGTCTGCGTCACGGATGGTTGAAAGTCTGTGAGCAATGACGAAACTGGTTCTGCCCCGCATAAGATTGTCCATAGCAGCCTGAATCCTTTCCTCTGTTCTGGTATCCACAGAAGAGGTTGCTTCATCCAAGATCAGGATTTTATTGTCTGCCAAAATAGCCCTGGCAATGGTTAAAAGCTGCTTCTGTCCCTGAGAAATATTGCTGGTTTCCTCGTTTAACATCATCTGATATCCACCTGGCTGAGACATGATGAAATGATGTGCATGTGCTGCTTTTGCCGCTGCGATCACTTCCTCATCTGTGGCATCCAGTCTGCCGTAACGGATGTTTTCCATGATTGTTCCATGGAACAGCCAGGTATCCTGAAGAACCATTCCAAACAGTTCTCTAAGCTGGCTTCTGTTAAACTCTTTTACATTATGTCCATCTATAAGAATCTCACCGGAATTCACATCATAGAACCGCATCAAAAGTTTGATCATAGTGGTCTTTCCTGCTCCTGTAGGACCCACGATTGCCACCTTCTGTCCTGCTTTTACATAGCCGCTGAAATCATGAATGATCAGATGATCCGGCTGATAACCAAAGGCAACATGGCGTGCTTCCACATTTCCCTGAATGTTCTGGATATCTGCCGGATGTTCCACTGTCTGGTCTTCTTCCTCTTCATCCAGGAATTCAAATACTCTCTCTGCGGCTGCGGCAGATGACTGAAGAAGGTTGGTCACCTGGGCAATCTGTTGGATTGGCTGTGTAAAGTTTCTAATGTACTGGAAAAATGCCTGGATGTCTCCCACCATGACTTTCCCTTTGATAACCATGACTCCCCCTAAGAGTGCCACCATCACATATCCAAGGTTTCCTACAAACTGCATAATCGGCATCATCATTCCAGAGAAAAACTGGGAACGCCATGCAGAAGTATATAATTTTTCATTGGTTTCCTCAAAGTTTCTGATTACATCTTCCTCTTTGTTAAATGCTTTCACCACCTGCTGTCCACTGTAGATTTCTTCTATCTGTCCATTCACATCTCCCAGATATTTCTGCTGTGCCTGAAAATATTTCTGGGATCGTTTCATCACTTTTGAGATAATAGTCATGGACACAGGAAGAATCAGCAGTGCTGCTAAAGTCATCCATACATTGATGGAAAGCATCATAACAAACACACCGATCAGCATGGTCACAGAAGTAATGAACTGGGTAAAACTCTGATTAATACTCATCTGCAGCGTATCTACATCATTGGTGATGCGTGACAGAATTTCCCCGTGGGTTCTGCTCTCAAAATACTTCATTGGCAGACGGTTAATCTTTCCTGAAATATCTTTTCGCAGATTATAAGTCACCTGGTTTGAGATTCCTGTCATAATCCAGCCCTGTATAAATGAAAATGCTGCACTGACCAGATACAGCCCAAGAGTCCATAAGAGAATTGCACCGATTTTTCCGAAATCAATCCCTTTTCCACCGCTGATTTTGGACATCAGCCCATCGAAAAGCTCTGTGGTAGCTTTTCCCAGTATCTTAGGTCCTACAATGCTAAATATAGTACTTCCCACTGCAAAAACAATCATAATTCCAAGCTGTATCCGGTATTTTTTCATATATTGAAACAGACGTTTCATAGCTGATTTAAAGTCTTTTGCCTTTTCTCCTGACATACCGTGTCCGTGGCCCATGGGGCCTCTTGGTCTTCCTTTACTCATTGGCTAATTCCTCCTCTGACAACTGTGACATGGCAATCTGACGATACACTTCACAGGATTTTAAAAGCTCCTGATGCGTACCCTGCCCTACCACACGGCCTTCGTCAAGAACCAGAATTTTATCTGCATGAAGAATTGTACTGATTCTCTGAGCAACAATCAGGGTAGTGGCATTCTTTGTCTCCTGCTTCAGAGCACGTCGTAAAACTACATCCGTCTTATAATCCAGGGCAGAAAAACTGTCATCAAAAATATAGATTTCAGGATTTTTTGCCACTGCTCTTGCAATAGAAAGACGCTGCTTTTGTCCGCCTGAAACATTGGTTCCTCCCTGGGCAATTGCTTCCTGCACACCATCTTCTTTTTCCTGGATAAACTCCCAAGCCTGGGCAATTTTAGCAGCTTTTTCCACCTCTTCTTTTGTGGCCTCTTCTCTTCCGTAACGGATGTTGGAATCAATGGTTCCAGAGAACAGAACTGCTTTCTGCGGCACATAACCAATACGGCTTCGCAAATCATGCAGTTTCAAATCTTTCACATCTGTTCCATCCACCAAAATCTGTCCTTTTGTCACATCAAAGAATCTTGGAATTAAGTTCACCAGCGTACTTTTTCCGCTTCCTGTACTTCCGATAAAGGCTACTGTCTCCCCTGGATTTGCAGTAAAACTGATATCATGAAGGGTCCCTTCATCTGCACCCGGATAAGCAAATCCCACATGATCAAAGACCACCTGGCCTTTTTTATCCTGCTGGATATCCTGAGTATTTTCTCTGTCACAAATACTGATTTTTGTATCCATCACTTCATTGATACGTTTTGCAGCAACACTGGCTCTTGGGATCATAATAGACATCATGGTGATCATAAGGAATGCCATGATAATCTGCATTGCATACTGCATAAATGCCATCATATTTCCCACCTGCATAGAGCCATCGTCAACAGCATGTGCACCGTTCCAGACAATAAGTACCGTAACGCCATTCATAAGAAGCATCATCACCGGCATCATAAAAGTCATGCACCGGTTTACAAATAAATTGGTTCTGGTAAGCTTTGCATTGGCATCCTCAAACCGCTGCTCTTCCTGTTTCTCTCTGCTGAATGCACGGATAACCGGAACACCTGTTAAAATCTCTCTGGACACCAGATTCAGCTCATCAATCAGAAACTGCAGCTTCGTAAATTTTGGCATGGCAATCCTAAATAACAGTGCCACAAACAGCATAATCACAATCACGGCCAAAGCCAGAATCCATGTCATGGAAGCATCTGTCTGAAATACTTTATACACACCGCCAAGTCCCAGAATCGGTGCATACAAAACAATCCTGAATAACATGGTAAACAACATCTGAACCTGCTGTACATCATTGGTGCTTCTGGTAATCAAAGAAGCAGTAGAAAACTGATTCAATTCACTTCCTGAAAATGAAATGACCTTCCGGTAAATGTTATTTCGCAAATTTCTTCCGAGAACTGCTGCCACTCTGGCAGATAAAAAGGTCACCATCACTGCAGCTCCCATGCAAAGAAATGCCAGCCCAAGCATCTTCAGTCCACTGAATAAAATGTATTCCATCTGCATCCGATCCATATCTTTTCCCTGTGCCTCATATTCCTGCTCTACGAAAAGTACCGCACTCTGGGTCACAATGGATTCCGGCATTTTTTTCAGTTCTTCTTCTAATTGCTCTTTCATCCCCTGGAATTGCTCATCCGGCATGGCTGCAAATACTTGAAAAAGATCTGCATTTTCCGGCAAATTCATCTGGGTTTTAATCTCTCCTGCTTCTTTTGAATCTTCCTTGGAAAGTCCTGTAACAATCAGCTCCGGAACACCGAGAATCCTATTTAATTCTGCCCGTTCTTCCTCTGTCAGTTCCAGAAGTTCATAAACTTCACCATTTTTTGTATAGGAATCCAAAACCTTTTTTTCATCCTCTTTGTCCAGAAAAATCTGCAGATGATTCATGGTCTCTTCCCGGATGGATTCTGCAACACCATCCTCTATACCCTTCTGCTGGATACCCACGTTGATGATTTTTGATGTATAATCTGGCAAAGACAAATCGCAAAAAGCCTGGACAAACAAAAGGGCAATGATCATAACCAGATAATACCAACGCTCCTTCATATAGTGAAACATTTTAATCATTTTATCCTATTCCTCCTTCCATATGGAATCCTCTTGTTTCCCGCCCAGATTCTCAATCATCTGATCAAAAAAACGCTTCATGAGACATTGTTCGCTCTCCGTAAATCCACGGAATACCAACGCCTCTTTTTCTTCTACACATGTTTTTATATCCTGAATCGTCTCTTTTCCACGCTCTGTAAGAAAAATACGGCTTCTTCTCAGATCCTGTTCATCTTCTCTGCGCTCTACCAGGCCGGATTTCTCTAATCTTTTTACAGATACCGCTACGGTAGGAGGACTAATCCCCAGTTCCTGTGAAATCTCCCGCTGGCTCATTCCTTCCTGTTCATCCAAAAGAATCATAAAGGGCACCTGCTTTGGATGAATCCCAGTATCCTTCAATGCCTGAAAGGTTTCTCTGAAATACAGATGGGTCAGCTGCACCAGGCGTCTTCTCAAGCTGTCATCTTCTTTTCTGTTTCTCATGAGTCCTCTCCTTTCTTATAATTAGTCGACTAACTTAGTTTATGTCTGATTTTTTATAAAATCAAGTATCTTTATTAATTTTTACAATTTTTTTAGAAACATCTCACAAAAATATAATTAGCCGACTAATTATATAGCTTTTTCCTTGCACCTTTTTTCTGCTGCTGTTATAATAGATTCCAGATTTTCATACGTTAAATCAGAAAGGTGGAAAAGTATATGTTTTCTTACAATCTTGTACTGATTGGATTTATGGGTACCGGCAAAAGTACGGTAGCAAAATATTTAAGTAAACAGTATCATATGGATATCATAGAAATGGATGCCCTGATTGAGCAGCGGGAGGGAATGTCTATTCCTGAGATTTTTCAGGTACACGGAGAACCATATTTCCGTAGTTTAGAAACGAATCTGTTAAAAGAAATGCAGAATTATGAAAATAAAATTATCTCCTGTGGCGGAGGTGCTGCACTGCGGGAAGAAAATGTCCATGAAATGAAAAAGAACGGAAAAGTCATCCTCCTTACAGCACGTCCGGAAACCATTCTGGAACGTACCAGAGAAGACAACTCCCGCCCTCTTCTAAAAGACCGGAAAAACCCGGAAAGCATCACACTGCTCATGGAACAGCGCAGGGAAAAATATCTGGCTGCTGCTGATATTTCTGTAGCAACAGATAACAAAAGCATCCCTGAAATCTGCAAGGAAATCATAGAGAAGCTTGTGCAGGCTTCGACAATGCAGGCCAGATCACACAAAGCATAGTGACAAAGCAGGCAGTTCCCCCGATAAAATTGGAAATAGGCTCTGCAAGAAAGACTCCCTTTGCCCCAAGTCCTGCAACAGCAGGAAGCCATAAGGTAAGCGGAATTACAATCACAGCCTTTCTAAGCAGTGAGAAAAAGATTGCCTGCTTTGCTTTTCCAAGCCCTGTAAACACACTCTGCCCGGCAAACTGCAGGGACATAAAACAAAAACCAAAAAAGTAAATTCTCATAGCCGGAACTCCCAGTGCCATAAGCTCTTCACCACCATTAAACATGGTGATAAACACCTGAGGAATCAACAGGGTGATCACCCAGGCAATGGTGGTATATACCATACAAATCACTGACATAATCTTAATTCCTGATTTCACCCGCCTGTATTTTCCAGCCCCATAATTAAATCCCAGGATTGGCTGTGTTCCCTGTGTCAGTCCGCTTGCCGGAACACTTAGCACCTCCCGTACAGAATTCACAATGGTCATAATTCCCACGTACACATCCCCGCCATAAGACTGAAGTGTCACATTACATACCACCTGCACCCCGCAGTTGGTAGCTGCCATGATAAATCCCGATAAACCAAGAGCCAGAATCTCCCGCATACATGCAAAATCCGGCCGCATAGAAGAAAGTTTCAGACGCAGCAGTGTTTTCTTTCCTGTGAGAAACCATACCACCCATAGAGCAGATACCATCTGAGAAATCACCGTAGCAACAGCAGCTCCCTTTACCCCCATATGGAAAACAAAAATAAAAACCGGATCCAGAAGAATATTCAGCACTGCTCCAATGAGCACCGTAAGCATTCCCATTTTGGCAAACCCCTGGCAATTAATAAACCCATTCATAGAAAGGCTGATCATCACAAAAACCGTGCCCAAAAGATAGATGCTGATATAATCATTGGCGTAGCCAAAGGTAGCCTTGCTGGCACCAAGGGCATACAACAGAGAATCCTTTACCAAAAGCCCTGTCACAAGAAGCACCACGCCAAGAACCAAGGTCATCAAAAATGAATTCCCCATGATATGTTCTGCTCTTTCCTCATCCCCTTTTCCCCTAGCAATGGAGCAGAGAGGTGCACCTCCGGTTCCCACCAGGAGGGAAAAGGCTGTGATGGCCGTGATAATCGGAAACGCAACCCCCACTCCGGTAAGTGCCGCTGAATCTGCACCAGGTATCCTGCCAATATACATTCTGTCCACAATATTGTAAAGCACATTGATAAACTGTGCCAGAATCAACGGAAGCGACAGCCGGAGAATATTCCCCAGCATGCTTCCTTTCGAAAAATCATGACTGTCTTCTTTCATTCCTACACTTCCTGTTCCTTCGTTCCATGAATCTTCTGAAAATATTCCTGTATCTTCTTTTCATACCCGTTATCCGTAGGCTGATAAAATACTTTTTCCTTTAATTCTGTGGGCAGATACTGCTGTTCCACATAATGATTGGGGTAATCATGTGCATACTGATAGCCTGTGCCATGTCCAAGCTTTCCTGCCCCTTTGTAATGAGAATCCTGCAAATGAACCGGAACGGTAGTCTTGGTGTTGCGGACTGCTTCAAGAGCCGCATCTACCGCCAGGTATGCCGCATTACTCTTAGGTGCACTGGCCACATAAGTTACTGCCTGTGCCAGAGGAATCCTTGCCTCCGGCATACCAAGACGCTCTACCGCCTGTGCGGCAGCCACCGCCACCTGTAAAGCCTGAGGGTCTGCATTTCCCACATCCTCCGCAGCACAGATCATGATTCTTCTGGCAATAAATTTAATGTCTTCTCCTGCATAAAGCATTTTTGCCAGATAAAGGACAGCCGCATCCGGGTCAGAACCACGCATACTTTTAATAAAAGCAGAAATGGTATCATAATGATTATCTCCGGTCTTGTCATACCGTACTACACGCTTCTGAATACACTGAGAAGCTGTTTCCAGATCAATGTGAATCTTTCCATCCTCACTCTTCTCTGTTGTGAGAATTCCCAATTCCAAAGCGTTCAGGGCTGCTCTGGCATCTCCACCTGAAATATCTGCCAGAAAATCTCTGGCATCTTCATGAAGCACTGCATGATAACTTCCCATGCCCTTTTCTACATCTGTTACTGCCCTCTCCAGAAGTCCGCAGATATCTTCTTTGCCCAGTGGCTTTAACTCAAATACAATAGACCTGGAAATCAAAGCCCCGTTTACCTCAAAATAGGGATTCTCTGTAGTGGCTCCTATGAGAATCAGGGTTCCATCTTCTACAAAAGGAAGAAGATAATCCTGCTGGCCTTTATTAAATCTATGGATCTCATCAATAAACAAAATCGTCTTTTTCCCATACATTCCCAGATACTGCTGTGCCTCTTTTACCACCTCTTCCATGTCCTTTTTTCCCGCCACAGTGGCATTGAGCTGCTTAAATCTGGCACTGGTGGTGTTTGCAATTACCTTCGCCAGAGTGGTCTTTCCTGTTCCCGGCGGTCCATAGAAAATAACACTTCCCAGTTTATCAGCCTTAATGGCTCTGTACAGCAATTTATCCTTCCCAATAATGTGCTGCTGGCCTGCTACTTCCTCCAATGTGGCGGGACGCATTCTGGATGCCAGTGGCGATTCATTTTCCAGGGTTTGTTCCTTCATATAATCAAATAAATCCATATGTACTTCCTCTTTTCTTATGACTCTATTCCAACAACAGCTGATCAACTGTCACAAATTCATATCCCCGCTCCCTGAGAATATCTATGATTTCCAGGGCTGCTTCCACCGATGTTTCGTAAACATCATGCATTAAAATAATATCATCTTCTCCCACATCTTTCACTACCCTTTTGATAATTTTTTCTGTATTTTCTGTTGTCCAGTCCAGAGAGTCAATATTCCAGGACACGGGAATCATAATAATATCAAAATCAAGATTTTTTCTCCACTCTCCAAAAGGAGGCCGGACAAAAGATGTTCCCATTCCTGTACTCTCATAAATTTTTTTCCATGTCATTTGAATCTCCTCCTCTGCTTCTTTCTGAGAAAGTTCCTTTAAATTTACATGATGGTACGTATGATTTCCAATGAGATGACCTTCCTTTTGCATTCTTTTTACAATCTCTTCATTACCCTCAATATTTTCTCCAATCAGGAAAAAAGCGGCATGGACTCCTCTTTTTTTCAAACCATCCAATAGCATTTCTGTATAAACAGGGTGGGGGCCGTCATCAAAGGTAATAGCTACTTTTGGGTGCTCCCGTTCTGATAATTCCCTGACTGTTTTTACTGCATCCTGCATCCCTGCCTGATGAAAAGAAAGCAAAAGCAGAAGCAGCACAATCAAAATGAAACTTCCTTTTTTCATAAAATTCCTCTGTTTCTTTCTTATTCTATCCTATGAGCGGATTTCCTAAAAGTGCCTGCATTTTCCTTGACAGGGGAAAGCCGTCACTTTACAATGAGGAATAGATTTTAATTCATTACTTTACAAGGAGTTTTTCTATGACAGAAAGAAAAAAAAGAATGGCTGTCTACTGTATCCTGGGAGCCCTGGTGCTCCTGATTTTCACAGTGCTGTACCAGAAACAGGAAAAAAAGCAGGAGCCTTTATCCGTTACTGCCTTTAAACTAAATACTGTGGTAAAAATAGATCTTTATGATACAAAAGATGAATCTTTGCTCAACAAAGCCCTGGAACTTTGTGACGATTACGAAAAGCTATTCAGCCGCACCTTAGAAACCAGTGAAATCTACCGGCTAAACCACGAAACCTTGGAAAAAGACGGACAGGCATACAAGATTTCCCCGGAAACCACTGAACTGGTGTCAAAAGGCCTGGAATACGGCCAGCTCTCTCATGGTGCCTTTGACATCACCATCGGTCCAGTGTCCTCCCTCTGGGATTTTACTTCTGAAATAAAAAAAATTCCCACAAAAGAGGAACTTTCTGCTTCCCTGCCTCTGGTCAGCTACCAGGATGTGCAGGTTTCCAAAAACAGAATCGCCTTTTCCCAAAAGGGCATGATGCTGGATCTTGGAGCTATTGCCAAAGGATATATTGCTGACAAGCTCAAAGGATTTCTACTGGAAAACGGGGTTAGAAGTGCTACAATCAACCTAGGGGGCAATGTTCTGTGCATAGGGGAAAAGCCAGATGGCAGTCCTTTCCGCATTGGCATTCAGAAGCCGTTTGCTGACCGCAGCGAGACGATTGCTGTGATGAATATTTCTGACAAATCCGTAGTGTCCTCCGGAATCTACGAGCGGTATTTTGAACAGGATGGTGTCTTTTATCATCATATTTTGAATCCTGATACCGGGATGCCCTATGACAACCATCTGGTCTCTGTTACCATTATTTCTGATAGATCCGTGGACGGAGACGGTCTTAGCACCTCTTGCTTTGCCCTTGGCCTGGAAAAAGGTATGGAACTAATAAACAGCCTCCCTGATGTGCAGGCTGTGTTTATTACGGATGATTATCAGATGCATTATAGTGATGGGTTTGAAGAAGAGATTGAAATGAAAACAGTAGAATAATAAAAACCAGCAGAATTTTTGGGACATCTCCACAAAATTTCTGCTGGTTTTTCATAGTAATTTTAATTTACTCTTTGTAACTTCTACAAACAATCTTCAAGAGACTATTTTCTTAATAAATACTCAGAATCATATAAATGAATCCCATGGACAGCATTTCCACTGGAAGCCCTTTATAGGCCCTGCTGGTCCGTGCAAATTTCAGAGTTACCTTCACGGACAAAAAAAGAATCACAGGAACAGCAATAGTCCAGATTTGTCCCAAAACTGCACCGAAACTTTCCATGGCAAAGGGTCTCATAAAAATTGCCAGAGGCAGCACCAGAAGCAAACTGTGTGTGCCATGGCTTTTTTTCTTTAGAACTCCGTTGGTAAACGCAAGGGTCATTCCCGCTGTCAGGAATCCAAACATGGTATCTAAGAATATCTTAGACTGAAATTCTCCCTGAAAAATGACATTTCCGAAAATAGTTCCTGCTCCGAAGAATTCTCTTGCAACAGACAGGAGAATCCAGAATCCCCAGGCAATGGCAGATTCCCAGAAAAGCTCTCCATATTCTCCATCAATGGCTCCGGAAAGCACATGTTTCACCACAAAAAGTCCCAAAATGCAGGTCATAATCCACATTCCCGTGTTATCTACCGGAATTCCCAAAGCCGTAAACCCGAGAAGAAATACAGAAGCACACAAAGAAGCAGTTCCTACACTCACGCATACATACAGACTCCATTGGGGAACCCAGTCTTCCAGCAGATTCTTCAGAGTTTCTGCAAAAACTGTAGTCAGAAGCACCAGAATCCCTGCTGCAAAGGCTTCCTTCATTCCCGCAGAAAACAGCACAATTCCAAAAGCAAACGCTTCTGCCGGGTATTTTAACTTCATATCATATCCTCCGCTTTTCTTATTTCAGTGTCTGCAAAAATGCATAGGCGTCATTAATCGCTGTCACAGCCGCAGTGGAAGAAACAGTAGCTCCTGAGATAGCATCTACCTGTGTTCCCTCTGCCGGAGTTTCTGCTTCCTGCTCTTGTGCCTCTTCGATTCCTGCTGCCTGGTTCATGCACTGCTGTGCCAGATTCACAAATCCGCCTACGGAAATGCTCACGCCTGACACCGCATCTGTTTTTCCCTGTTCGTTCAGGTTTGCAAACTCCAGGGACTGGTTTTCTACCAAGGCTGCTGCCATTGCTTCTGCCTGTTCTTTCCAGGTCAGTCCATCTTCTGTCATCACATACTCTCCAGTTTCGGACAGCACGCTTTTTTTACTTCCATCTTCCCCTACAGATTCCCACACAACCTCTGTGATTTTTCCTTCTTTTACGGTCATGCTTACCTGGTCTGTATAGCCATCCATTGGCTCACCCTTTGCTTCATAGGTTCCATCTGCCAAAACTGCACCTTTTAATTCTTCTGTGCTATCTTCTTTCTGGCTGTCACTTTCAAGCTTCATACCTGGCAGAACCACTGGAGCTTTCACTCCTTCAAACTGGCTTAAAAACTCTGCATCTGCAATTTTAGCCCCAAGTCCTTCTGTTTCATTCTGGTCTGTCACTTCTACCGCTGTCACAGTTTCGCCTGCTTCGTCAAAAGAAACCTTCATGACAATGTCACTGGCATAGCCTTTTTTCTTTACAGTAACCACATAACCCTTGTCTGTTTTTACTGCTTTCTGAATATTTTCAGAACCCTTGATATACAGTTCTTCTAAAACCTTTGCTTCCTGGGACGCCGCACCAGCTCCTGTGTCCTTTGCCAGTGCTTTAGAACCAAGAATTACACCAAAGGAAAGTGCAGTCACAACCACCAGGGCCAGAATTCCTCTTACTGTTTTATTTTTCATCTATTTTTCCTCCAAATTAAGCCTCTTTTTTCTGAAATTCCATATACATGTTTTTTGTACACCAGTGATAACATTCCTGCCATGCAGTTAGCTGTTAAGATACCAAAGCAGATTCCCTCCGGATATACACTAAAAATCCTGATTGCCGCAGTAATCACACCTGCTGCAGCCGCATAGAGCAGTTTTCCTCTCCTGGACACAAAGGCATAGTCTGACAGCATATAGCAGCCTCCCATGATCAATCCGCCTCCAAAAAGATTCAGCAGAATATCTCCTGTGAAAAGCCCTTCTGGTCCAAAAATAAAGGTCAGTACCACTACGGTTCCGATATAAGTAAGGGATGCTTCCGCATTGACAATCCCCTTATAACACATATAGCCAAATCCTACCAGCAATAGTAGTTTACTGGTCTCTCCCATGGCTCCCGGTGTTTCTCCCAAAAACATCTGCAGGTAACTATAGCCCTGCTCGCCACCGGTTTTTACTGCACCCAGAACCGTAGCCGCTGACACGGCATCTGCCTCCAAAGTTCTTGGCGCAACATACTGCATAACAGCCCCCGGCCAAGCTACCATGGTCAGCAGTCTTCCCATCAGTGCCGGATTGACAAAATTATTTCCAATACCGCCAAACATCTGCTTCACCACTAAAATGCTGAATACGTCTGCGGCCACAAGTGTCCAGATTGGAACCGTCACCGGCATGTTCAGCACCAGCAAAAGCCCTGTGACCACTGCACTGAAATCTCCCGCTGTCACCTGTTTTCTGGTCACCTTCTGCCAGATATATTCTGTCAGGACACAAACTGTAATAGAAAGTCCTGCCAGATATAAGGCTCTGATACCGAAGAAATAAATCGCACCTAAAAGAGCTGGAATCAGAGAAATCGACACATGCATCATGACGCTTCTGGTAGTCCGCTCTGTACGGATATGCGGTCCGTTTATCACTCTTGTCTGACTCATGCTTTCTTCACCGCCCTTTCACGCATTCTCTGTTTCACCATATCCCTTGCCATTCTGGTACGCACAGAAAGCTCTCTTTTCGCCGGACAGGTATAGGAGCAGCAGCCGCAGGCAATACACTCACTGGCATGAAGCTGCTCGCAAAGCTCATAATCCTCTTCCAGAAACGCATATTCAATCTGATAAGGCACCAGTCCTGCCGGGCACACATTAGCACAGGAAGAACAGCGGATACACGGCTGTTCTTCCTCCTGGCTGTCTGGAAGCACCAGAATTCCAGAAGTATTCTTAGTCACGTAAAACAGTTCCTCACCATCGTCCCAGTCAGAAGCCACACAAGGGCCTGTCATAGGACCTCCGGCAATAATCCGGTTTTCCTTCACTGTAACGCCTCCGCAAAGTGCAACCAGTTCTTTTGCAGAAGTCCCCACCGGAACCAGATAATTTCCCGGCTGTTTTACACACCCGGTTACCGTTACAATCCGGCGGGTCAGAGGTGTTTTTCCCAATACCATGTCCGCAGCAGCCCTGGCTGTTCCGATATTGGAAACAATGACTCCTACATCCGCAGGAAGTCCTCCTGCCGGCACTTCTCTGTTCAAAACTCCCTGAATCAACTGACGTTCCCCACCCTGAGGATACTGCGTAGGAAGCTCTTCCACACGAATTCCTTCAAAACCTCTGATCACATTCTGATTCTTTACCTGAGCAAGAAGCTCTCTTAATCTCCGGATTGCCTCCGGCTTATTATCCTCAATACAGATAACGGCTTCCTTTGCACCAGACGCCTTGAATAACAATGCTACACCATTGAGCACCGCAAAACTCTTCTCCATCATCAACCGGTAATCACAGGTCAAAAATGGTTCACATTCCACACCATTGATAAGAAGGGTATCAATGGTCTTATCTGTTTCATATTTCTTATGTGTAGGGAAGCCTGCACCTCCCATACCTGTAAGACCACCATCACGAATACCGTCAAGGATTTCCTCCCTGGAAATACCATTGATATCCATCAATTCTGTTTCGTATTTTTGTTCTATATTTCCCTGCTCCTGCCTTTCATCCGCCTTGATGATACAGGCTAAAAGCATTCTTCCCTGGTTGCATACCTCCTTCACATCCAGGATTTTTCCTGTCACACTGGCGTGAAGCGGTGCTGCCATAAAAGCTTCCGGCTTTCCGATCAGCTCGCCTGCTTTCACATGGTCTCCCGGACTTACCAATAATCCACATTTTCCCCCCAAAGACTGTTCCGACAAAATCGTCACGTTTTCGGGCCAATATTCCTGAACAGGCAGGTTCATGGTCAGAGTCTTATCATAACCATCTGTGGGATGAATTCCGCCGGGAAATTTACTTTTTTTCTTTTTCCACATACCCTGTCTTCCTCCATTTTTTCTATTGTTAAAAAATTGACACGCCATAATAAAATAACATATTGTACTTATTTTGGCAAGTTTAATTTTCCGTACTAAATCAATAAAAAAACCATGACCGCCACGAGATTTTTTCTTCTCATGACTGCCATGGATTTTTTCATCATCTTTATATGAATAATTGATTTTCTTTGCGTTCTGTGCACGCTTTTTTCATCTTCACAGATGCCAGCTTCACTTTCAGTTTGCTGACCTTTCTCGCATGCACCGGACAATTTACTACGCATCGCATACAGGAAATACATTTACTTTTATCTGTTTTCTTTAATTCCTGTGCAGAAATCGCACCTACCGGACAAAGACGGGCACAAAGACCACATTCCGTACATGCTTTTCCTGCTTTTGGTTTTAAAGGCACACCCTTATAGGTTCTGTATGGTTTCTTGCCTGGAATTCCTACTGGTGTACTGTAATCACCTTTTTTAAGCTTTTCTGCTATTTTCCATGCAAATTGCTGAAGCTCTTTCCGATCCTTTTTATCCGGTCTTCTGGAAGCATACTCATGCATAATAGAATGCTCTGCCACGGCTGCTACAGCTCCCACAACTGTAAACCCGCAGGCTTCTGTCTGTTCCTTCAATTCCAGCAGGGTATCATCATAAGCTCTGTTTCCGTACACAGCCACCAAAACTGCTTTGGCATGACTCCCTTTCATCTTTTTCATTCTTTCCAGTGCCGGAGCAGGTACACGTCCTCCATAGGACGGAACACCAAACACGCAAATATCATCTTCTTTAAACGCTCTAACATTTTCTCCTGAATTCTGTTTACTTAAATCAATTTCCCCATAACTGCCAAACTCTTTGGCCAGTAATTTTACAATTTTTTCTGTACTTCTTGTAGGGCTGAAATAAATGGCATATACACTCATACTCGTGCTACCCCTTTCTGATAGTTGTTTATAAATAAACAATTATAATGCTTTTACAGCAAAATTTCAACACTCAAATTCACAAGATGCATTCAGACATGAAAAGACCCCGCAAATTTTTTATTTACGGGGTCTGGAAAATTTTATTAAGCTAATTTAGATTTTGCAAGTTCTGCTAATGTAGCAAATCCCTGTGCATCGTTGATAGCCATGTCAGCTAATACTTTTCTGTTCAGGTCAACGTTAGCCAGTTTTAATCCGTACATAAATTTGCTGTAGGATAATCCGTTCATTCTTGCTGCTGCGTTGATACGAGCGATCCAGAGCTGTCTGAACTGACGTTTTCTCTGTTTTCTGCCTGCATACTGGCTTGTAAGTGCTCTCATTACAGACTGTTTTGCTACTCTATACTGTTTGGAACGAGCTCCTCTGTAGCCCTTTGCCATTTTTAATACTCTATTGTGTTTTTTCTTAGCGTTTAATCCGCCTTTAATTCTTGCCATTCTTAATTTCCTCCTATAATTACAATCCTGTGACTTTCTTTCCTACAAGCAACAATTACATGTAAGGTAAGATTTTCTTAATGCTCTTTACGTTTGTTGCATCTGTCATAGCTGCTTTTCTAAGATTTCTCTTTCTCTTCTGAGATTTCTTTGTTAAGATATGGCTCTTATAAGCTTTGTTTCTCATGATTTTTCCGGTACCTGTTTTTTTGAAGCGTTTTGCTGCTGCTCTACATGTTTTAATCTTAGGCATTTTTATTTCCTCCTTGATTCGTTGGTTCTGTTTTATTTCACATTACTGTTATCTGCGCCCTGCAGCACATCCTCAGTAACTGCTTAACGTTTTTCACTGAGAAACATGGTCATGCTTCTCCCTTCGATCTTCGGGGCTTTTTCTACTACTGCAATATCTGTCAGAAGCTCCGCAAAATCATCCAGCACATGTCTGCTGCTTGCCATATGGGCCATTTCTCTTCCTCTGAAACGCAGAGTAACTTTTACGCGGTCACCTTTGCTGAGGAATTTCCTTGCAGCGTTTACCTTTGTCTTTAAGTCATTCGTATCAATATTAGGAGAGAGACGTACCTCTTTAATGTCGATCGTTTTCTGTTTTTTCTTTGCTTCCTTTTCTTTACGGGAAAGCTCGTAACGGTATTTACCATAATCAATGATCTTGCACACTGGCGGTTTCGCCTGCGGTGCGATCTTTACCAGATCAAGTCCTGCCTCCTGTGCCTTGAACATAGCTTCTCTGGCAGACATGATTCCAAGCTGAGCTCCGTCTGCTCCGATCAGACGTACTTCTTTGTCTCTGATTTGTTCGTTAATCATTAAATTGCTAATTGTCGTACACCTCCATACCTGTAATGATATACCCTGACTTTTTTACTATATGAAAAAAAGTGCGGACAAAATCCACACTCACTTATATCCTCTTTCATATTCTACCATTCCGAATATGGCGCATCCTAAAAACTGCGGTTCAACCAGCAGCAAAATGCTGAGACATATAAACCCGAGACACATCAAATGTGCTGAGGTGAGAGTGAACTCTGCTTTGTTTTCTTCACGTACTGGTTAAATATATCATATGTGTTTCTTAAAGTCAAGGACTTTTTATTTATATTTTAAATCACATAGCCGGACCGTATAGAATCCCTTTTTTCGGAAATACTATTTACCGCAATCACCTATCCAAGGAGGACATGACTATGACAATTCTTAACTGTACAGCAGTAACCTGCATCTATAACAAAGATCAGCTCTGTTCCAGAGGAGAGATCGAAGTAACCGGTTCCAATGCCCGTGCTGCAGACGAAACCTGCTGCGGAAGCTTCCGTGACCGTAATAACAGCTCTGCAGTAAACAGCATAAAGGATTCCTGCGGATGCGAAAAGATCAGTATTGACTGCAAAGCCCAAGAATGTACCTATAATGAACACTGCCGATGTACAGCATCTGCTATTGACATCAACGGCGAAAATGCCTCTGCACAATCAGAAACCAAATGCAGCACTTTTGCATGCAAATGCTGAGAAAGAGGACACTGCAGGATGCAGTGTCCTCTTTCTATTCTTGATATTTATCTGTTTTTCAGAAAATCCGGAATCTGAATATCCTTTTTCTGTACAGTACTTGTCGGTACTTTAGAAGCAAAAGATGAATTCATATTCGGAAGATTAAAGCTTGGCATGTTCAAACCTGAAACAGGTGTTGAAGTTCCTGTAGCAGCCGGCTTTCTTACAGAAAACGGGGAAGAAGCTGTATTTCTGCCGCCAAAGGAATTTGCTTTAGGCGCTGCATCGGATAAGCCTGTAGCAATTACAGTGATTCTTGCATAATCAGCAACAGAATCATCATACATTGCACCAAAGATGATATTTGCTTCCTCTCCTGTCAGCTCCTGAACATAGCTTGCTGCATCATTTGCATCCATAAGAGAAATATCTCCGGAAATATTAATGATCACATGAGTAGCACCCTTAATAGTTGTTTCAAGAAGTGGAGAAGAAACAGCCTGCTGAACAGCTTCCATAGCCTTATCGTCTCCTCTTGCCTCTCCGATACCGATATGAGCGATACCCTTGTCAGTCATAACTGTCTGAACATCTGCAAAGTCAAGATTGATCAGTGCCGGCAGATTGATCAGATCAGTGATTCCCTGAACAGCCTGCTGAAGAACTTCATCAGCCTTACGAAGTGCCTCCGGCATGGTTGTACGGCGATCAACAATCTCAAGAAGCTTGTCATTTGGAATAACGATCAGAGTGTCCACAGACTTCTTCAGATTTT